>Ga0157368_1000699_pt1 | contig 15452 bp, 18 predicted proteins | sample AttbisABBM3_FD_113146 | JGI IMG/M metagenome (GOLD analysis project Ga0157368, IMG submission 113146) | Fungus gardens microbial communities from leaf cutter ant in Botucatu, State of São Paulo, Brazil - Atta bisphaerica ABBM3 | ecosystem: Host-associated > Fungi > Mycelium > Unclassified ...
AAAGTAGTCTACCTTATATACTAATTCCCCTGGTCCGTGCTAACTACTGTGCACCCTACCCTAAATGACCATGAGTAATACATGAGGCCAACATGTGGTATCCATGTTGTATGACGTCACTTTTGTTCTAGTTCCTTCTACTTCTCCCGTGATTAGTCTCGTGACTACACCATCAAGTTGTGACTGATGTGACAGCGTGACTGATAACTCCTAGCCCAAGTTGTTCTAAAAATAGAAAATTAAAAAGAAAAAGAAAAGCAAAGAAAAATAAAAATGAAAAGGAAAAATAAAATAAAGTCCACTGTCAACGATCTTGACATTTGACTTCCTGGTTAATTCTTTTTGTTTGACTGTTCATTTGAGGGTGGTATGCCATAGATAATGTCCATTTTGTTTCTAATACCTTTGTTAAGTCTTCTATGAATCTTGAGGTGAATTGAGGTTTCCTGTCACTAAGAACCTTTTGTGGTACTCCATGTATTTTCCATATTTTATTCTGATAGATTATGGCTATATCTTCTAATGAGACTGCTATGGTTATTACCCTATGTCTGATCATCTTTGTAAATTGATCCATTATGACTGCTATTGTGTCTTTGTTGTTTGATTTGGATAATGGTTCAATGATGTCAATACTGATTTCCTGCCATAGTTCTTTGGGTGTTTCTAATGGGTGTAGTTCCCCTGTCTTCTTTATGTATTGCACTTTGTTTTGTTGACATTTTGTACATTCCTGGATATATTTCTTAATATCACTCCTTATTACTGGCCACCAATAGTTTCTCTTGATTAACTCAAGCATCCTTATCCTTTGTTGTTCCAGATGTCCTATATCTGTTAGTTCATAGTTTTCTTATAAAATTTGCTCTCATATCTTCTGGTTATTTAGAACATAGATTTTTCCATCCCCTTTCCATACTTGTCTATCATCTTTTTCCAATTCCTTTTGCACTTCTTGTTCTCTAGTCTGATTTCTTATTATTTCATCCAATAATGTGGTTTCTTCTACTACTTGGTTTTCTCTGAGTACTATCACTTCTGCTTCTATACTGACTCTTCTTGTCTATAACTTGTTCTTGAGCATCTTGATATCTTTGTTATCATCCTTTGTGTCTACCTGATTCTTCCTGGATAAAATATCTACTCTTGTGTTCATCTTTTCTAGAATATGCCATAGGATGAAGTCATAGTCTTATAACTTCAAATACTATCCTCAAATACTATCTCACTTACCATTCATTAAGCTTGTATGGTTCTCAAAGATACTTGAGATTCTCATGATCTGTCCAGACTTCAAATTTCTCTGTAGTATCCAATAAATATTATCTCTATCTTGTTAGAGCTTCTACTATAACAAGTAATTCTTTGTCATATATCTCATAGTTTCTTTCAGCTGGCTGCATTGTCCTTGATAAAAATGTGATGGGTTTCCATTTCCCTTCTTGTTCTTAGGATAACACTCTCCTAATAGCATGTTCTGAGGTGTTTGTTTCCACTCTAAATTTTTCTTCTCTCTTCAGAAGAGTGAGTATGGGTTGACTTGTGATCTTGTTCTTAAGTTCTTTGAATGCCTTTTGATGTTCATCATCCCATTTCCATTCTTTTTTTCCCTTGAGTTTATTGAGAGGTTTTGTTATATAACTAAAGTTCTTGATAAAGTGTTGATAGAAGTTTGCAAATCCCAAAAAGCTTTCCACTTTTTTTTATCTTGATAGGGATTTTCTGATCTCTGACTGCCTTGACTTTGTTGTTTTCCATCTGGACTTCTTCTCTTCCAATTACTACTTCAAGTATAGGTATTTTTTGACATTGAAGTCACACTTTGACCATTTGAAGCAGAGATTATACTTCTCTGCTATTTTCAAGAATCAAATTGTCCTTTCTTCCAGTTCTTTTTTGGTCTTGGCAGATATAATGAAGTCATCTATATACTTGGCTAATACTTCTTCATGCAAGAATTCTCAGAATATACTATTCATCATTCTTTAGAATGTGCCTAGCAAATTGTATAACCTAAAGTATATTACTTTAGGCTTGAATAATCCTTTGTTCATCAAAAATATAGCTTTCCATTCATCTCCCTCTTTGATCCATACATTGTTATACTCTCAGATAAGATCCAGCTTGTCAAAGTACTTTGTGTCTTTGAGCTTGTTAATCATTTCTCCAATTAAGGGTAGTAGTGTCTTGTTCTTTATCATATGTTGGTTCAGTTTCCAGTAGTTCTGTACTAATTGTAGTGATCCATCTTTCTTTGGAATGTAAAAATATGGTATTGCATATTGTGAACTTGATTTCACAATTAATTCTGTTTTAAGTTGTTTATCCAGTCATTGATTTAGTAATTTGTTCTCTTTGACTGTCATTGTATAGGCCTTGGTATTCAATTTCTTTAAAGCATCTTCCATTTAATTATTTTGTGGTCCTATTCTCTTTGTTCCAGCAATTTTTTGAATTTCTTTTTATTGAATAAATAGATGAATAGTCAAATGTATTCCAGTAAATCCTCTGGGTTGGTTGGATCCAGTTCTTTTCTTATGTCCTGTTGTCATTTTTTCTTGTCATCTATTAGCTATAGTCTCTGTGTCCTTGACATAAAAGATATATTCTAGTGTTGTGTCTTATACTTTTTTGGACATCTTGTAAACCATATTATTTTTGTGTTTCAATTTTACTTCTGAGTTGTATTTAACTAACTAGTCATATCTTAAAAACATATCCATGCCATTTAAGTTTGTGACTGCTATGTCAATTCATTCTATATATCCATTAATTTCCAGTTCCAGTAGTATGAATCTTATAACTTCTTCATTTTTGGTTCTGTTTGCATTCAAGGTTTTGAATGATCTATCTATTGGTTCTGTCTTGATCCTTTCTTCCTTCACTAGTTGTTTATCAATTCCAGTATGTATACATCCAGAATCTACTAGTATTTTTAGCCATAGCTCTTTTTCATTTAATGTTTTGATATTTGTACACATGTTTAATTCTCTTTCCTTATTATCTCATTAATATGGAATAATATATTAATTTTGAGATTTACTATGTATAGAGGTTTGTTGTACTATGTTTATTCTGAACCTCTAACAAAATCTTCTTGTTTGTCATTATTTTCTTTATCTGAATCCTCCTACACACTTCTGTTCTTTATTTTCTATTCTGATCTGCAATTTTTTGTGAGGTGTTCTATCTTGTTGCATTTGTAACACTTCCTTGTCTCTTTCTTCAGTTTTCAGCAATATTTTGCCATGTGTCCATATATATTGCAGTTGAAGCATCTAGGCTTCTTCTCTTTGTCAAAATTGTCTTTGAACTTTTCAATATACATGGATGCTCCTCTTCCTCTATATGTGACTTCTATTTTGGTTCTGTAATCATATATGTTCTCTATAAACTTGTATCCCTGTCCTACTGATGTAATTACCATCTTTCATTCCTTCAAAGTTTCTAGTGTTGTAATAGGTGAATATCCCAATATTATTTTGATGATATTGCTTCTGACATTCTTCTTTAATAAGAAAATCACATACATATCATCTGTTTCTACCTTCATTGCCAATGTTTTGAATTTGATCATGAAATTTGTAATATGCTTCTTTCCTTGTCAATATTGTGGCAACCACTAGACCAGTGTCCAATAGCAGCACAAGCAGTAAATCTCAAAGCAGATATCTAGTAAGGAACATGAGTTGTGTAATTCACAAGAGAACTCGACAGGAAACCACAACAGTATTTTACTGACTGTTTATATTATCTATCCATGGTCCATGCTATGATTATGCGTCCTACCCTAATGTCTATGCCCTGTCCTCATGTTCCATTACTCTTCCACCTTATGTCTACCTCAAGACCAGCATGCTGTATATATGTGCCCTGATGTCATATCCTCAACCCTACTCTTAATCTCTGTCGTTCATGCATGCACCATGTGTACACCATAAGGAAACCATACTGTTAACATATTTCTTGATGTTACTTTATCTCTAGACTCTTCCTGATTCTTCTAGATCCTAGATTCTTTCAGACTACTCTAGACTACTCTAGGCCCTATGATATAATATCATGTGACTTCCTAGTCACATGCCTTCTTTTTCTTGTTGTAGACTAATAATATACTACTATATTATCTTATCTTATCTGTCCTTACTAAAGTCTGTCCACACTTTCTCGTCTTATAACAGTCAAAAAGTCTTGATCTTTCACTTGGCATCTGTTATTTTGCTCTTGTCAGTGAATACTATCTCTTGACTTCTTTAACAAATTCATTCCAATTTTGTATATTGTCTTCTTCTGTACATAAATTCCTGCAATGCTCCCTTTAAGTTGAGCTAACACTGTTGTAATTTTGTCATCTATTACTATAACTCTGTTGCTCTTGAGAAATAATCAGATTTCTCTTCACCAGTCTTCAAACTTCATTCAGTCGTTATTAAACTACCTTGGGTTTAGAACTATACTCTTTGGCATAACTATCTATTCCAATATTGCTAATGCTGGTGCTGATACTGTCAATATAATTTCTAGTATTCCTAGCTCCATGGTTCTGTTCTTATCCAAAGCATATTCTTTAGTAATTCTTAATAATCCAGGTATTTCTTCTAGTGTCTCAATATTTGTGCCTTGATGTTGTCAATCTGTCTTACATATTCATGGTTTCTACCACAATGTAGCTTCAATAATTCTTTAACAGTCCAACTGTTATAGCATTCCAGTAGTCTAACTACTATACACTCTTCTTTTGCAAGTTGAGCCTGGTGATGCTGTGATAAACACAAATGTCATGCATTCTGGCAAAATAAGTCAACATGGTTTAGATTGCAATTGTATGCTAAGTAGTAGATAATCTGGTTACAATGTCCCTTTAACAAGTTGTTTGCAGCTATTTCTTATGTAGTGGGTTTCAGTCCATCAATAAAGATAGTCAAACTATTGTTGGATCTTTGGTTATACCTGCCATGTAGTTATTACATTATACATAAGAGCATTGAGCTACACAACTAGCCACAATATGAGGAGACTTCATAGGCTGAGAAAAAGTACAAGTGTGATATTTGTGATAACACTATATTCAGATTTAATTTAGTAGACAACAAAGTGACAAATCATTTGACAGTATCACTTGGCCAGCATGATTGTCTACTGTGTGATATGTGCAAAATTTACAAAATTCTTACAGGATATATATTAGACATACTATTCTTTAGTATTTTATATTACTTATACTAGCTCTTTACTTCAGCACATGTATTTAGATCAATATTAATTAGCAAGTAGCCCTCAATTGTCCACACTGTAGCTATGCTTACCATATAATTCTTTTGAATGGGTTATAAGCCCCAGTCATCTGAATCTCTAGCAGTGTTCTTGTTACAAACTTCTTTCAACTTGTATTTTCACAGTCACTGAAATCAGACTGATTCTTACAAATTAAGTTGAAAGTATCAAATAAGAGCTCTCCATGTATATTATTAGACAATAGAGCAGCAATAAGCAATATACAACTATGTAGACAACTGACAGCTTATATAACTAAGCACTACTCTTAACTCTACTAAGACTATAGCAAGCATATCCAGATTTTTTCTATTAACAAGCACTTGTTATAACTTAAGCCTTTGAGTAAAAATAAAAGACAACTTTTGTATTAGATAACATAAAAAAACTCAATAGAGTTCCAAGTACAAACTAGTCTACCTTATATACTACAGACCTTGGTCTGTGTACACACTACCACTAACCTACTCTAAAGTACATATGTTTGCCATAAGGCCAATATATTGTTGCTATACTGTATAGTGTTATCTGTTCCAGGACATTTTAGGACCTTCTTTGTATCACATGATTGTGTGACTGTGACTGTCACATTACACTTTTGTCTAAGTAAAGAAAAAGAGAAATAGAATAAAATCAAGTCTATTGTTTACAACTCTGACAGCACTAGTCTTTTTTTATAGCCTTTCTTTATATAAACCTTTTAGAAGTGACTACAGTTTATCTTAGGTAAGTGGATAACTTTGGAAGTTTAAGTGGATATGGAAGAGAACATGACTTAGATAGTGATATAAAGAATAAGACTGTAGATATATAAATATAGGGTTAGATAAAAGGGAAAAGATGAAATTTGATAATATTAAAGTTGGAAGCACAGATATATCTTAGATTGTATCAGATGAGCCAATTGTATTCAAGAATCAAAAAGTAAAAAGAATCAAGTAGGATAACATAGAAGTCCTGAATCATGCTTTCATCAAAAGAAAAATAGATAGACAGTGATATAATTTCTGAAATAAAATTATTTGATAGATTATCAAATAGACAGAGTTCAACAGACAGAATAGATGAGGTTAAATGGTTATAGAGACACACAAATAAGGAATCTGAGAAATAGTGAGTAGATCCAGAGTTAACAAGATAGAAGGGCACTCATTAGATATGATCTGGCTCACATACTAGAAACAAGGAGAGGAATAGAGTAAGTAAGTGCAAGTTTGAAAAAGCAGAAGTGCTGAGATGGATTAGACTTGCAGTTATATAGATGAGTTCAATATGACCCCTAGTCTGTGCAGAGTTTATAAGGTCACACATTAGTTTTCCAATTTTTTGGAGGAAGAAACATCTTTTTACAAGAAAGAGGTTACTTCTGCTTTTCTAACCTTTAGCTTACCAGAGGACAGAAGTTGTTAGCACTTGTGACAGTTACCAATCTTGTAGCCACTGAGATCATAATAAAGACATAGATTGTTATTCACGTGTTAGTTTTCTTTATTTGTCAAGCTTTAGGCTAGAGTTTTTCCAATAGATGGGATTTTTAGAAGCAAAGCTGAAGTCTTTGGGAATAGCCAAGGGAAGTTTGCAGACAGAGCTGTTAGTGAACATTGGAATCAGATGGATACAGTAGATGTAGTGGATATTCTGGAAGAGAATCATTGTTGCTTTTAGCATGAGCATTGATAGCATCTTATTTGGCTGCTCAAACACAAATATATTGTATTTCCAATACCAGTAAGTATATACCTTGGAATGAGAAAGACTTTCCTTGTTCTCTTCAAGCCATGATGTTATGATCGATATCTCATGTCTTACAGGTGGTTGCTTCATGAACAACATGTGTTGAAGTTGTTTCATTTCCATCTCATCTATCTGCTGCACCTTGTTTTTTCCTCATGTATGATCAGTCAGCACCTCATGTAGTAGTAGAGGCTTCCTTATTTTCTTCTCATTGTTTCCTCAAGGACACCATATGTATTTCTCATTATCAATAGATATATATAGCTATGGATACTATCTCATTCCCCATTCTTACTCAAGTCTTTGCCTAAGTTGCAATCTGAACCAAGCTCAAGGTCGTAACATTTGGTAAAGCACAGCACTACATTAGTGGACAGCAAGGTGTTGACATCAAGGTGTTGACATCAATTACTTACTGTCAGTGAAGGCTGTACATATCTAATATAACATGATTGGTCATACTGTGATCAGCTCATGAAAGCAGAATGCAGAATGTTTATTCAACAGGCGTCACACCAAGCCTGCAATACAGCATTTAGCACCTACCATAGCGATGCGATACCTCACAGCACGCCTAGCACAACAGGTTGAACCTCTTTGAACCATGTAGCTACATAACTGACTCGCTAATTCTTTATAGATAGATGAGGAGTTGATGAAGGCCGCGGGCGCGTTCAGCATCGACCAAGTTTGTAACCCATGCGATTTGATGGCCGTATACCTGATGCATTTTTGTCGTGAGTAGTTAATGGAGCTGGCGGGACTTGCTTGTGCTCAAAGCCTTGCAACGGTCTATGACAGCGAGAAATATCCTCGCGTCCTCGTTTGTTGTGGACCTGGAAACCAAGGTATCGTGCCATTGAGTATTGATAACGATTGAATTGACCATATTTCAGGAGGGGATGGTCTTGTCGCTGCTCGTCATCTAGGTCCGATGATGTCTATTTCTCAATCGGGGATGTTATCTGAAGTCTTCTGGCAGAGATGTTTGGTTATAAGCCAACAGTCTTTCTACCAAAGGTACGGTTAGCTAGCTCTAGTTGGTTTCAAGTCTTTGAACTGGTCATCATATAGTTGGGATCGAAGGATGTTTATAAGGTAAATGACCGATAATACACTCGCTGGTGCAATGCCTCACCAACGTCTACAGCGACTCATGAATCAATGCCAAAATATGTCGATTCCAATCCTCACATCCTTTCTGCCAAACGATGTCTCTCCTCTCAGGCAAGCCCTTTCGGAATCCGACGTAATTATGGACGCTATCTTCGGCTTTTCATTTCAACCACCTGTCAGGGCACCTTTTGATTCTGTGCTTTCTCTCCTTGCTCAGTCGAAATTACCAATTGTTTCAGTGGACATTCCTAGTGGATGGGATGTCGAAAAAGGTGACGAATTCGGGTTAGGTTTGCAACCCAATGTACTTGTCAGTTTGACTGCGCCGAAGATGGGTGTGAAGTCCTTTAAGGGGAGGCATTTCCTTGGTGGAAGGTTCATTTCGAAGTTTGTTAGCCAGCATTTCGTTCGGATATTACAATTGACTGTATCTTGCAGGACGATGGACGAAGAGTATGGACTGAATCTGCCCAAATATCCTGGCTTCACACAGATTGTCGAGTTGCAATCCCATGAGCCGTAGAGCAAAATTGTTTGGAATACAGCCTTTGGTTTAAACTGGTGGGTTTTAGGTACCTCACAAATGGTATTCGGTCCCACGTAAGTTTGGGAAGGATTCAACTCACGAGTCCCTCATGATCGTTGACTGTCGCTACTTCACCGGCAACGACAATTATCAAAACGTGAGAACAGCGTATAGTCTTCATACATTCGTCTGAGAATGCACCGGTGTCGAATACTATATGTTATTTGGTCCACCTTCGCAAGGCCAAACCAGAAGGTATATTGATCACAAGTATCGAACTCGCTGAGTAGATCCGTGTTCTGAATGATGGGTGAGATTACGAAGTGTCATAGTGATTATTGCAAAAGTATCATTGGAATGCAGTTCCGAAGATAGTGGAGGAGTATATGATAGAGACAAGCACCGTGACTTCAGTAGCACAGGGTTTCAGTAAAGGGGGATCAAGAAGGATGACTCTTGCTAAACACTTGTACGCCGAGGAAGAGCTTTCCACCCCTTCCGCAGACCCATCTTCTCAATTATCGATGCAGGCATGCAATATACTGGATCTAAATCCTCCAAACCTGGGTACCCCAATAGTGAAAGACCTATCCATAAATAATAAGCCTGTCAAGATAAATAACCAGAAAGACATTGTCCTGACCTGCCAAACCGAAATGCGTATGAAATACGTCGACCATGTTTCCAGGCCTATCAGCAATTCCTCCCCCTTCGTGATCTTGGGCAGAAAGGATAAAAGACGTCAATTTATCTACATCGATATACTCTAGTTTATTAAGCATCGAAAGCGATGACAAGACCCAGAAGCTGTAGCACACATCTTCGAGTTTTTGAGGTCGGCCGTTCAAGCCGCCATTTGGGAGCTGACGTTCGGATAACCACCAGGAAAGCATATCCATGTCCACCACATCTAGTCTGTCAAGAATAGCCAGTGCACCGACGCAAACATACACTAGATATCTAAACTGGATGACCTGGATTGCTATGGATGGGCGCTTGGTGCGCACCTTGAGCAGAGTGACTCTCTGCACCCACACAACTGCCGAACCCACCGTCAAAATTCCGACATCTCTCAATGTATTCCACAGCCTTGTTCGTATCGACTTTGTCCAAGTGCCCAAGAAGTCCAAGTGCATTGATAGCACAAAACGAGAAGCGGGTGTCAATTTCGCCGAAGGCATCACCTGCAAACACACCAGAGGTTTGTTGTAGAGATGCGATGACTACAGAGAGTGAAACATCCCGGGCGACATGATTATCAGCATCCCAAGTGTCATATGAAGGGGTAATCGCACACTTGACCACGCGAGGTATATCAACTCTTTCTAGCGCATCTTGCATGATTAATATTTGAATTGCACTCAAAGTCGAGTGTATATGCGCATCATGGTCTGGGTGCGCACCGAAACCACCTATACATACATCATCCAAATGTCGACATATTTAGAAGGAGGAAGGAAAAGTACCTGCCTCGTCGTCCCAGCAGCTCATGACAAAGTCAACCATCTCCTCTCTATTCAGTACATCCTTGTGTCCCATTAGGCATAGTGCTGTCAATCCCCAGTAGATTGCGTTCAGACGAATATGAGAAGTGAGATGATACATAAGCTCATCTGAACTTTTGCCTAAATCCTGTATGTACTTGACATGAAGGGGTATGTCGAGCGTTTTTGTTGATGCTGCCATGATACCTGAAAGGGACGGTAGATGATACTCCGCAATTGTGAAATGCCGGTTAAGCGTATGTGTATAGCGAGGTAGGATAAGATAAGCAATTTTGGCTTCTAAATAAAGCCCGAAGGGCACTCTATCTCCTTGAACAAAACAAGGAGTCGACAGCGTTGAACCAACACCCCTCATAGAGTTGAGCTCCTCCTCAACACCAACTTCTCTTGTGGAATTGAGATTACAAAGTATCCATACTTCTTTATAGGTTTCCTTTCATGATCCAAATACTTCTATCTAGATAAGTTTTTCTATTTGTGTTAAAGTTGTGAATGATGGAGCTTGGCTCTCAAGAAGGAGCCACATCCTTCAATCAGATATGGCCTACAAGATAAAGATCTATGAATTCTTATTTGTTGGCCTACTTGGCCTTTGTCATTGCTTTCCCTGAGCCAAAAATTGAATGATTAAGTTTCTGGTATGGTGTTTCTCCTGTGTTCGTTAGTTATCACTCCTCTAGATCACCTAGATGCTTCTAGCATAATAATATGAAATAGCTGATAGGTCAGACAGATGAGAATGTTCAATTTGGTAATGTCCAGGACAAATATCTGAGCATCTCCAGCTATTTACTGGAACTGGTATGTCAGAGCGGACTAATTCTAATGTCATAATGCCATTCTCGCCTGTATTTAAAGTAGACCTGTATTCTTGGAGTACACGCTCGTTTGATAACCATTCCTCACTCCAACGTGATATACAAATGCCTACTCGTCAACACCACCGTCGATCCAGGAACAAGCACAACCGTCTGCGTGTTGTCGATGATCACAGCGGGTCCGATAATTTCATCTCCAACTTTCAGCTTATCCAACAGGAACACAGGGGTGGCATTCACCCTTCCTATTTTATCAAAGTACACGCTGTGCTGCGAGTCGGCTTCGGTTGATGGAACGCGAGAAATAGAGTTGGAAGAGCGGAGCGAAGCTAGTTGGGTGTAGACTGTCTCGCCAAGAGAATCAAATGTTTTCCCAGTGCCACGAACCTGTATGGCACGCAATTAGATGACTGATTGATAGATAATGTAGGTGGAAATGTACCTTGACATCATCAACAATAATGTTATTCGTATGCAACACAAACCCGAACTCGGAATTGTATACCCTGTTGAATGCGGCTTCAAAATCTTCGCTGCCATCCCCATCTTTGTCATGCGGTAACACCATAAGTGCGGTATCCGTTCCTAAGGCAATTTATGAATGCAGCAGCGCTGAGAAAGGCTGAAGCGTACCGTCAAATCTCATGTTCAACATCCTTTCAATATAGATCCTCTTGTCCTCAAATCCTTGCTTTTGTAGCTCGGTCCGAACTTCAGCCGTCAATTTATCCAACCTGGCCAAGAGTCCAGAGCGATTCTGGGGAGTGTAGAGCGCCGAGGACGGTTCTTGAAGTTCATAGACGCTATTATCCAAGAAAGTGAGCCAACGGCGTGGCATGACAAGTCCATAAATGTACCGATCAGCAAGAGCCAACCCATAGGCGGAGAGAATAGAGCTGTAGCGATGAATCAAGATAGTCTTAATGCCCAGTAAATTTGCAATTTCACAAGCATGTTGACCACCTGCACCACCAAAACTTGCAAGCCTGATTCAGCGAACAAATGAGAATGAGCTGCTACCCAATCGAGCCTTATGCGCATACACATGTTTACCAGTTGCATGTCCCCTCGCTTCAGTCAGCGCACGTATGGGCCTGCACATGGTCTCATTGGCGACCTTGATGAACCTGATTGCAACATCTGTCAGGAAACCTATGCCAGGTGGAGGGGAATCATACTCGCCCATATGCGATCTCATCCAAACTCAACTTCCTCTCGTGGCTTGCATTAATCTCCTCGGCCACTTTCTCAAATAGCATATGAGAGGCCTCCACATCAAGTGGTTCTTTTTCTGACTTGCCAAATATTTTTGGGAAATAATCTGGGATGAGCCGGCCTAGCATCAAGTTGGCATCTGTCACTGCTAATGGACCCCCTTTTCTAAGATTCATGAAAATGTATCAGTGTTTTTTTCATAGCGCACATACGCGCTGCTAGAATTACCTATAACATGCAGGACCTGGCTGTGCACCAGCACTTTGTGGCCCTGCGAGAAACAAGCCGTTGCAGAAAGTGAGGCACGATCCACCGCCAGCGGCGACAGTATTAATGTCAAGTTGAGGAGATTGGATGGTTACGCCAGCAGTTGTTGTTTCATAGACAATTTCATAGCGCCCATCGAACCGAGACACGTCTGTGGATGTCCCTCCGACATCCAGCCTGAGCCATAGATCAACATGGGACAATAAAGAGAATTTACGAAGGGACACACACCCGATAATTGGCTGCTTCCGTTCCTCATCCCAACTTGTCAAAGCATAACCCACGACACCACCCGCAGGACCACTCAGAATACTTTTCAAGCCCGAGAAATTGTTCGTGTCCACCAATCCACCATCACTTCCCATAAATTCTATCCGTGGACTATGCAAACTTCCATCCTTCAATTTCTCATCAAAGCCTTGAAAGAAGCTATCCAAGTAGTCTCCGAGGATAGGCGTGAGGTACGCGTCAGCTGTGGATGAGACACCACGTGGAACCATCTTGACCATTGGGAGTAGCGAGGCTGATTCAGACACATGTGTAAAACCAATACGACGGGCGAGAGAGCCGATGAGCTCTTCGTGGTCTGGATATGTGTAGGAATGGACAAGGACGATCGCGAGGGAGCGATATCCATCTGCGTATAGCTCTCGTAGGTCCTTCTCGACTTCACTCAGGTCTTGAGAGAGAACTCAGTAATTCGTCTCCAGGTGCGGGTCATTGAAAGAGCTCACTGGGCCTCTTGAGTATCCTGACGGCTTCCCCACTCAAACCTTGAACGACCTCTCCAGGTCCTTCGGCATATCCAATACCATCCCATCCTTCTCCTCTGTATCCTCTTATTATGTTCCCATCCGCATCAAATTTGACTTGGTGCTCTTCCGCTTTAGGGTCAGAGGTATACCCAACGAGTGTCACTCGTTCATCCACCTCGACGACTTTCGAGTAGAGTGGCGGAGGGCGGCGGATATTCAGGTCAAAGATCTTGGGACGAGATTGGTTTCCGATAAGTAGGAGATCTCTGAATCCTTTTGTGATCAGAAGTGCATGTTTGTGGCCTTTGCGTTCGAGTAGAGCATTCGTGGCTACTGTGGTCGAAAGTCGGATATAGTCTGACAGAAGAGCAGACCTAAGCACGGATCACGACAGAAGAGTGAACATTAGCAGACCAATTTTGTCTGTATTGAGAACGCTTCCACGAGGTATCTTTTCTCCAGTAACGGTCTCGAGGACGCGGCGAATACCTTCGGTCGGAGCATCCTTGTAATTAGCTGTATCCTGCGATACTGTACAAGAGATCAGTTTATAAATAATCAACAAGTAAAAAAGCATACAGAGCTTGATAACAAGTTCCTTCCGTTCGCTTGGATTCTCGGAATCAAGATATGATCTGTAATTCACAAGCACCAAGATGAAGGCAGGTTGAGGCTAAGATGAATAATTGAGTGCCCAAGCAGATTTTGGGAGAAAGACGGACGCATGAATATCACAAAATGTCCCTCCTCGATCTGCACAAATTTGAATAGAGTGATCCAGTAACACCATGACAAAGTTGGGATACAAAATGGACTATCCAAATTGATGCTGAAACAGTGTCAAAAGGAGTCTCAGGGTCATAATTAGGCAATCCCCAGCTTCTCAAAGATAAGGTCTTCAGCAGGATGCAGACCAAAGTTTCAAGAACAGCTTCACTTGAGAAATATTCAAGGATCTATGGAGTGTAACTGAAACAAAGGTGCAGCATATTACAAAACCTCAAGATCTAGTAGTTGGAACAATAAGAATAAGTGACCAGACTAAGACTAAGGAGATTATATGTTATATTTCTAAGCTTGGCTCAGGCTGCAACTTAGGCAAACTCGCCTTGAGCAAGTGAAAAGAAGATGATCAATTAACAAAATAGTACATAGTAGCTGTCAAGACATGAAAATATATTGAGATCACTAGGACCAGAAAAGAAAAGAATCTGGTTCTAGTACCATCTAGTTGCAGGCTAAGTACAAGTGCTTGAGTGTACATATGTTTGTGAAACAATAAAAAACAAGAATGATGATAAAGAGCAGATGTAGCTACAGAGTCCAAGAAAAGGAAAATTCAAAATTCAAAATAAAGGATGAGTCCACACAAAGATGATGCATAGGCATTGAGCTGAATGCTCATTTTTCAATATCAATTGGCAGAGTATAACAATACAAGATTGTATCTACAGCTCTACATCTAAATGTTAGAGTGACTGGGTGAAAGCATAGAAGCCACTTCAAAACTGTCACAAACTTCATCAAGCTTGTATCTCCACAACCAGTGGACCAATTTTCACAAACTAAGTTGCACTGGAAAGCCCAAATGAGGGCTATCCACACATATGTGGGATGTACAAAAGTGATAACAAACAACCAAGATATCAGGCCATCAGTAACTGTAAAAGTTTTGTTGGCTGGTAATATATCATATATCATATAGAGATCAGTATTCATAGAGATACAAGTATATTAATATAGTGATATAATTAGTTGCCTTCTAAAATTAGCCTGACATTTGCTATGACAGATGACAGTACCACTAGGTATAAGTTTTAATCATATGATGGAAATAGCTTGCACATAGACCATCACTATTGTAATGGTCTATTTTGTATAAATACTTCTATATCTGAGGGTTAGACCTCAGACTGAACAACATCATTTATCATCAATAATCATCAATCATTATTTCTCATTATCATTGATGTCTATATTAATCTTTATTATTATTGTTATTATTATTGAACTTTTGAATCACTCTTAAATCTCTAAGAGTATACCCAAGGTTTAGATATTACAAACAAGTGAGTAGTTTATTTTGTGATAGAAAGAATCTAAGTGATATTGATACAACTATGGTACATAGGACTTACCTTCAAAAAGAACCTAAGAGAACAGGATAAGTGTAAGAAAATACCCTTTTCTACACTTTAATTCACATCCAGGTCCTATTTGTATTGAACTCTGACCATAGCAA
>Ga0157368_1000700_pt1 | contig 15411 bp, 16 predicted proteins | sample AttbisABBM3_FD_113146 | JGI IMG/M metagenome (GOLD analysis project Ga0157368, IMG submission 113146) | Fungus gardens microbial communities from leaf cutter ant in Botucatu, State of São Paulo, Brazil - Atta bisphaerica ABBM3 | ecosystem: Host-associated > Fungi > Mycelium > Unclassified ...
GAGTAGAAGAAAAAGACTTTAAAAGAGGAGAGTTACTAGGAAAATACATAGCAAATACATAGCAAAGTGTCATGGTATACTTAAACCCTTATATTTTATTTTGTTGGAGAGGAACTAGTGAAAATGAAAGTTAGTTTCTTCTTCAGAGAAACTTTGAAAGAGGAATAATATCATAAATGAAGAGGGTAGACTTTATTTATTTTTTATTTTTATTCTCATTTCTAGTTTCATTTCTCTTTATTTTCTTATTTTCTAACTTAGAACTAGATATTAGTATGATATTACAAACTGTTACATGACATGACATAGTGTTACACATCTGTCAGATGTCACATGACACAGTCACAAGTCATGGTCACACAATTATATGTCATATAAAAGAATCTAAAATAATAATATTATACTATATATCAATAGTATATAGTATACATGTCCTTTAAAGTAGGCTAGGTTTAGTATAGCATGAACCATTAGCCAAGTGTATACAAGATAGATACTTGATATCTGAAACTCCATTGAGTTCTCTTGTATTAACTCTAATACAAGATTCTTCTTTTAACTTCACTTTATAAGTCTTAAGTTATAATATATATCTAGTATATAAACTGGTAGTTTACACTGATTGTTCTAACAAGTTTGCATCACCAAGCTTATTACATAGAGTGTTACAACCTTAAGCTAGAGCCCAGGTTGCACTTAGGCAAAGACTTGAGAGAAGTTAAGGGGATTGTATAAATGGTAAAGCATAAGGATACAAGGTAGTATCTATGCTATATATACTAGTATGAAATGAGAAAACAATGTACAGTCCATGAGGCATATGAGTAAGACAACATGAGGAAAGTATGAGGATAAAGCAAGGTTGTAGCACCTACTATATGAGGCACTGACTGAGACTACTACAGCACAGCCAATCGTATCATCATACCCTTTGCCCTTCTTCTTGCTGCATCCTGGAGGCATCAATCATAATATAGAGTATGGAAACTCTATGTATTCCCAAGCCAACTTCATAGACTTTTGTCTTCTAATGTAAACTACACCTGACAATATCCAAGAGTCCATTCTAATCAGATAGAATATTAGGTAGAATATTTGGTAACCTAACTACAGAATAATAGAGCTAAGTGGTTAAAAACCTTGATATAGCAACTTTAAACATTGCTAGATGGTAGAGGCTCATTGGTTAGTAGCTAAGAAAAGTAGGTTAGTAATTAGAAGAGTATATGTAGAAGTCTACAATGTTGTGGCAAAGTATTGGTAAAGAACTTGTGGGATGAAAGGTCTATGGAGTTGATAACAGACTTTGATGGTACTGCAAACTCAAATTTTGGCAAGATAGTAGATTTCCTTACAATTACCAAATGTTTTACCTGATATTCTACTTAACTAGAATGAACTTCTAGGTATTTAGAGTAGCTGCTATCTCTAGAGAACTTCATTCTGTTCTCTTAGGATTCTCTAGAGGTGAGTTATGTAATTGATAGTCATAAACAACATTACTTAGAATTCTCTGGAGATCACAAACTCTGTGGAATTCTGTAAACTTCATCTAGTTGCCCTAACAGATATTGCAGTATCAATAAGTATTATTATTATTATTATTATTGTCAAGCATACTCAGACTCAGACTGATATGTCATAATAAACTGTGTATGTCTTAGTTATTCTTATATTATCAGCCACTCATGTTAGTATTTAGTCTAGTCCTTCTGCAATCATACTCATCTATCATGAACTCCAGACCTACCACTCATGCCATCTGTTCACTGCTTGGTTGCTCACCTAGTTATTCTTTTATAAGCTTTTCAGGTAAATATTCTAGATGTTTCTATTACTGTTTCTGGCCATGCTGGTGCTATTATTTTCTGGTTATGTCAGCATTGTTCTGCTAGATTGGAATAGACTCCAAAGTATTTAGAGTAGTTATTGTCTTTAGGAGACTCTAATCTTATTCTCTTAAGTTTCTCAAACTTCTGCAGGTGAGGTGTACACTGTGTAATATTCAGATTAATAGACTTAGATTTCTTCTGAAGTTTTGAAGCAAGCTCCATGCTTCTACTCTGATCATGCTCAGTAGTCACCTAACAATGTAGTACTACCTAATCTAGATATTGACGACAACTCTAATATTACCTTAGAGTGGATCAGAACTTAGAAGTAAGACTTACTATAGCATTAGCTCCCTGACAAGCTGTATATAATAGATGACTCATTGTGGGTGCTGTGATGCATGCATCATCTACTGTGTTGATCACAGTATGAATAAACAGAATGTCTATTTAAGACTTATTATAGTTTTAAACTGTAATATTGTGGAGGTTCTGCATGAGATGAGGCGCAGACAGATGTCATCAAGTGCCTCGATTCCTAGCAGGAATCGCAATCAAGTCGATGGGCAAAAGATCCTCGGAGAAAAAATATTGCTTTACCACATGATAGTATCACTTAATGCAGAGGCCATGAACATGAACAGGCTGGGGTATAGATCACTTGGAGGGTGACAAGATGCTATGATGTCTCCTTCCCTATTTGATGAACACTCGGACTATTATCCGTTATAACTCGTCTTGGGGTCTTAGCAGGTCGAGAACGGAGATCATGAATGGCACTGTCACGATCATCATCTTCTTGCCACAGCCGTTTCCGCCCGCCCTGCTCCATCAGGTACGACCCCTGCGGTGGGACTAGCTCGGAGTCTGATGCGGGTGGGTTGACGAATGGTCGTGGCTGCGATAGGCCGCTCGGAGATCCGAGATGACATGGAGGCATAGTTGTGCTGACGACAGCCTGGAGGATCGAGCTATGTAGTAGTTACGATTGAATGAACACAGGAGTAAGACACGAGTTTGCTTACCGTTGACGTTGAAAATCATAATTCAGCTCGAGATAATTCCTTTGGATGGTATCACGTTCTCTGCAAGTTCGTGTAAATTGGTCTTTCGCCGCTCTGCACTGTTTCAGGAGCCCGATTGTTGTCGATGAATGGGCTTCAGCTCTCCTCCGCCACATGGAGCAATTGTATTTAAGTGCTTCAACCTCCGCACGGAGTCTTGCAACTTCGAGGGAAAGGGCTTTCGATGAATCCAAAGTTGCTGTGTTCAGTGGTGACGTCTTGGGACCGGAGTTAGTATCCTTGGGCGGGAGGTCAAGGTATACTTTGCGAATGCTGGGAGTTATGTGTGGTCTGAGGTGCAAGGGAACAGTAGATATGTCCAAAGGAGCTATGATACACGATGAGCGTGCGGAATCGCCAGTAAGGTTGGTGAAACATACTGATAAAATAGAGCATGCGACATGTTGGACATGTATGAAGGGTCGAATAGGGTCGAATCACCTGAACAGCTCTCTTGAGACATTCATAACAAAAGACGTGCCCTATTCAAACTATCAACGAATGGAAATGCGAAAGTAAACCATAGCAGACATACCACACGGTAGTGAGACAGGTGAGTTCAGGTCTTCTAGGCAGATGCAACACGACATCACAAAAATAGAGGCAAATGGAAAACGAGGACAATGGTCAATTTATGGGTCGGTGGGCAACAATGTACTTCATGCATCCACTATATACTCAGGGGCTTCACAGTGATGACTGGCGAAAAGGTCCAGAGCCGGCTAGAAGAATTCGGAGGTATGGAAACACCGCGATAAGATCAAGTGACAACATGATGAAAATCTGAGATTTGTCGAGTCATTGAGTTACGATCTGTTGCAGCCGTCTCGCAGCTTCATGGGTGGTACGAAGCCCGCAAGTCGGTCATTTATAATCGGTCATTAGGTTCGACCGGCGCAAATTCCGGGCTACCCTCCGACCGAGTCACATAACGGATCGACATTCTGATCCGGCGCCCCAGTTGACCGACAGTTAAACAGTTAAATGCAATGAGTCACAAGATGTGCCGGTAAGCAGAGTGACCGTCGTATGATTGTACCACGGAGATGTCCGTGATCGATCTTATAGTATTGGAAACAAGGTTTAAGCCACCCTTCGGCGGGAATGACTGCGAGGCAAGGGAAGACTAACCAGCAGCATGGTGAGTAGTGCATTTTATGTCGGTGCTCATTCATATCGCTTTGTCGTTCCTGCTTAAAGGCCGAACAAATGACAACAACACCCTCCAATCCCATGAAAGAACCCCGTATTGACAAGCTTGTCATCAGTATGTTGGATCAGAGAGACTCTAGTGCTCGATCCTGATTTATGTTCACGTTTACAGACATCTCAGTTGGCGAGTCCGGTGATCGGTTGACTCGTGCTTCCAAAGTGCTGGAACAACTTACTGGACAAACACCTGTTACATCAAAAGCCCGTTATACGGTTCGAACATTCGGTATTCGTCGTAATGAGAAGATTGCCGTCCATGTGACCATTCGTGGACCCAAAGCTGAGGAGATCCTGGAGCGGGGTCTAAAGGTGAAGGAGTATGAGCTCCAACGCAAAAACTTCTCAGATACTGGTAACTTTGGTTTCGGTATCCAGGAGCACATCGATCTGGGTGCTCGTTATGACCCCACCATTGGCATCTTCGGTATGGACTTTTACGTTGTTATGGGCCGACCGGGAGATCGTGTGTCACGGAGGAAGGCTAGGAAGGCCCGTGTTGGATTCAATCATCGTATCAAGAAGGAGGACACAATGGCATGGTTTAAGCAGCGGTTTGATGGTATTATCCTCGTACGTTCCCAGAGTACTTTCGTGACTTCCTTCTCAATGTCTTGTCAGAAATAAACGTCAACAAAAGTTACTCTATCACTCCCACTTAGTGTCGCTCGTGCTTCCTTGATACACTATACTCTATGCATTTGTTACGTATGTGCTGTGAATGTATCATTGGTTCGATTCCAAAGTGGTCTCAATACCTGAGAAAACTATCTTACTGCCTCATCATCTTACCAACATTCTAATACAATGAGATATAAACCCATTTATGTGTCAAGAAGTCTCAAGGTCGCTGTGCAATGCGGATTGACGATTTTGGTCCAGCCTGCACTATAGTAGTTGGTCGTCCTCTGCCGTCCAGATTCAAGGGAAAGTTGGAATTTACTTTGGTACAATTAGGTTGCAATTTCTTGAGGATGTTCGGTTTTTTCCCTGGGTTGCCATTATTATTCCAAGCTGACTTGAAGCCTGGCCTAGGCATGCCTTCAAATTGGAAATTGGTATCAATTGTAGTCCATCCATCTTCTTCTGAATGTCTATGAAGAGAAGAGAGAGTTGATGATTGAGCCACTATTGCTGTGTCAAGCAGATGATCTTGGTCAAGGTCCTGGTATATGGTTAAGCTAGCCGATGCTGGGGACCATTGTATTTACCATCATATTATCCAGTTCATTAACCCTCCTCTCTTTCTCTTGGAGTTTCGTGTTGAGAATTTCCACTTCTTGTTTGAAAACTTTGAGCTTCTTGGTCTTTAGTATATCCTAATAATTCGATGAGCGGCCGAGCTGTTGGGACACGTCTGACAAAAATATACCGATGACTTGAATCGATTTAGAGAGTCGATTGCTCGATGAAGTTCCTCCTCCTTTACCGACATGTTTCTTCGAGCGTCTGTCAAATTACCTTGTAGTTCTTCTGCCTTCACCCGAAACGCTTCAACTGAGTCTAACGATTCACTAAGATTGTTCTCTAGCTCTGCTTTGGACCTTCGAAGGTGGGAGACCTCCCTCTCCAAGGCGTCTGCTTTGCGTGATTTCGTGGTGAGATCCTGAAATTTTGTATGCTGGTTTTCCTCCAATTCCTGTATTCTTTTCCTCCCTAGTTCCAATTCTTCAAATAATGGGATGATACGCTGGGCGAAGCTCTCGACTGCCTTTCGTAATCGCTCCTGAGGACAGTGGTGCCTCAATAGGTTTGTTGGAAAATGTTAGGGAAAACAGACGGACCGCATTGTCTTGTTCAATCCTTTCCGCAGCCTTTGCTAATTTAGTATAGGCACGCTTAACACTGACACTTTTGCAGGTCTTGTCCATGCGATTTAAACCATCAATCACATAGTCCACTGAAGAGTCAGCGAGATCGACAATGACAGGATAGAACACGAGCTTGCTTGCATCTGTCTGTAACCAACTTTTGCGACACAGCGGGCATTTTACTCTCCGTCCGTTGGCTGCAAACAGGTCATGTATACAATTTTGACAGAAACAGTGGCCTATAAATGAAAGTGTTAGGATTGAGCGCATGTTGAGCGAAACGAGGACTGGCCGCAAGGAAACACTTGGAAAGAATGTAGCTCCAATTTGTCCTCAAAGCAAATTTTGCATTCTCCACGGATGACGAGCGAAGAGAAGGACATGATTGCGCAGAGGATTGAGTTCGCGGCGTGCCTACTCTGTAGGACCGGCGCGTGTTTAATGATACACGAGACTAGTCACATCTTATTTATATATTCCACAACAAACTACAATACTAAGAATCTACTCTAGGAGATCCAAAGTTACTGAAGTATCTGTGAGGGAAATAACCGAGGATGCATGTGGAATTTCTTGGTGGACGATATAGGTGGACGAAAGATCATCGACTAAAGTGTCGTGAGAGGACAGACTGGCTCCTGCATGAGGCTATTTGTTTCCAAAAAATCGAACACCTTCTCCATCCACGATAGTGATTGTTTGTGCTTTCCCGCTTTTGGAAAGAATGGATATAGCCTTCTTCAGGATGACAATAGGGATGCCAGACAGAGGGGATTCTATGGGGGGATCCGTGATATCATAAAAGGTTAGGATTGTATTGAGTTGGCCGGTGTCAATAGCCTAGTAGAACACAATCAGAAATGCAATGTATTATATTAAACGATGAGCTATGCATACCCAGTAATGGAGAACATCTGCCCATTCTTCGGGTGAGCGCCAATATAGTAGCACCGACCTGGTTTGTCTTGGTGACTCATATACAGCGAGATTACGTTGAACCATCACGGCAATGACAGCAGAGAGATGTGACGGCAACATTCTATCTGTGAAACATTGGCTTCTGAGCGATGTAGGAGGAAAGAGATCTTTGACACACGGTTTATGCGCTCATTCCGCAATATCTCGTCCCAGTCGCTTCCAGCAACTTCTGCGTCTTCTACTCGAATGACGAATTGTTTTCGATATCTCGCGTAAGATAATATAAGTTTTATCCATTGATCCAAGACAACGGATTGAGCGATTGGGTTAGGTTGTTGACTAAGGGTACAAGATCAAGGTTGTTATCAAGGTTGTTCAGCTTTGAGCCGACGGAAGGAAGTCACCGACGTGAAGAAGGGAGCCGCGGAATGTATTGAAGGCAATAGAAATCCTAAACCACATTAATACCCAGAGAAACTCGATATTTGAGCTCTGAAACGCACCAGAGGGCGCCTTGTGTGGTGTGAGTGTCATTCAGCAACAGCGACAACAGGACAGGATATAAACAGTACCATAGCAGATCAAAGTCATTATCGGTTGGTCACAAGCCACTGTTGAGAAGTAATTCTCAACAGCAGCCTAAAGATTTCCCAGGAAAATTCTTCTGTTCGGCATTCTGATGCTCTCATGAATATATCCAGTCACCTGAACCTGTCTAAATTCCGCAGCGGGCCGCGCACGAATATTACAGAAGGGGATTGCTCACACCAGTGGCGGCATTTTTACCGGATAAACCGCTTGAAGAACATATAAGGGCAACTAGTCGAATCCTGCTGTTGCTTCGAGGACGATGCTTGTTCTACTATTGGGCGTTATCATTCTGGCACTCTCGTGTGCCTCTGGCCATCTCCAACCGAGGAACACCCATGGTCTTACTGACGCAGTAACCTGGGATTCACATTCTATCTTCATTCAAGGACAACGTATTTTTATCCTTTCTGCAGAATTTCATCCATGGCGATTACCTGGAAATCCTGATTTATGGACCGATATTTTTGAAAAAATCAAAGCCAACGGGTTTAATACTGTTTCATTCTATGTCAATTGGGCGGTCCACTACCCAACGCCGAGCACGAATGGTGGACAAGGAGACTTCCAGACTGGCACGTATAGGGACATACAGCGATTTATTGATGAAGCGCGTAACGCAGGTTTGTGGTTGATTGCAAGGTAAGTATCCCACAAATCCCTCGCACATATGGCTTTAATACTTCATGGAAGACCCGGTCCCTATATTAGTGAGTTGTGAACCTTCAACTCATACTATGATTTCAAACCAATTGATAGATGGTGAAACTACTGGGGGAGGCTTCCCGGGCTGGGTCGGAAATGTTGCAGGAGGTTTGAGGACCAATAATCCAAACTACAAAGATGGTTTACTTTCCACTAACTCCTGGACAATTTGATACTCAACCAGCATAGCTTGGACTCCGTACATGACAGCAATTTCTGAAATCATCGCGAAGAATCAAATTACTAAAGGAGGACCCAGTGTGTATCGTCGAATTCAAGAAAGAAAACAAAGGGCTGATATTTGCAGTCATCCTTGTACAAGCTGAAAACGAATTTAGCGCCAGTACAGATCATGACGTGTACATGCAGGACATTATTGATCTCTATCGGTCTAGTGGTATTGTTGTTCGTGAGTGACATAATAAATGTCTTCGTATTAGATTCATAGTCCATTAAGCCATCATACACAATGATCAACACGCAGGTCAGGCAGGGAACTTCTCTCCAGATTTACCAGGAACACACGTAGACATTTATTGGTGTGTTCAATTTTTAATTTTCCTCTATATCAGCTTATATTAGAATTCAGTGGTGACTCGTACCCTCAAGGAGGCAACAATTGGGCCCAAGTACAGTCCATATATTACTCTGCTCACAAAGCTGTGGCACCAAGCGGTCCTCTATGTTTGGCCGAGGTCCTGAAAGCATTCTCTCGCACCCAAACCGTTTCTTACCGGTTGTACAGTTTGGTGGTGGATTTCTACTCAGTTGGGGTGCTGTCGCTTCCCGCGGAGGAACTGGTTACGAGAAGTTTTGTAAGCCCTTTTTTTGTCATTTTGTTTGCCTCGGTAGCATCCAAATCACGCAGCTGACAACCTTACCAATGCAACATACGGTGAGAAACGTTCAATTGCAAGTGGGCACTCGATTGATTCAAGTTCCATCAGAGGACGTCTTCTATAAGGAAAACTAGTAAGTCAACCATTTTTTCTTTCCCGGTGCAACCTAATATATCACAGTGCACAAACTGCGACTATTCTCAGTAAGCATTAAGCTAGGCCTACATTGTTCCATAGTTGACAAGTCTCTGCAGACATCTATAGTTCGTGTTTTTGAGTCTATGAACTGGTCTTATGCTAGCTTGCTTCTTGACAGTGGTTTTTGGCGGAACAAATTGGGGTCAAACATTAGAACCCACTGTATACTCATCTTACGACTATGGAGGAGGTATCAACGAAAATAGAGTTGCCACAACAAAAATGAACGAGATGAGACTTCAAGGCCTCTTTCTCAGAGTTTCACGTGACTTGTTTGGTGCAGATCTCATTGCGAACGGGACCAATTACACAACTTCTTCACTGATCCACACTGCTGAACTTCGAAACTCTGTCACTGGAGCTGGCTTTTATTTCATCCGGCACAACGATTCCACGTGAGCAAGTTGCATATAATATCATGTATTGTTTTTGAACTGTGTGCAGGTCTCTTGCCTTGACAACAACGCAATTGACTGTGCGCACTTCTGCCGGAACAATAAATGTTCCTCAAAACGAGGTCATCACCTTGAATGGAAGAGAAGCGAAATTCCTAGTCACAGACTATGTTTTCGGACGGAGTAAATCTAGAATACTATATTCAACGGCAGAGTGAGCTTTTCTTGCGTTTTATGTATCCAACCCTGTTAAAATCTCTCAAAAGAATCATGACTTGGACGACGTGCGTAGATTACAGGGAAGCTCAGTCAAGATTTGACACTCACCTGTATTCTAGTGTGGACGATGTTGACTATCTCCTCCTGTATTCACCCGGAGGCCAAGCTGGCGAGACTGTGTTTACTTTCTCCTCCGCCCCTACAGTAGCAGCCCCTCAGAATGTATTTTCAAATTTCACAGACGGATCGCTAATTCTCCACTATACTTTGACGGGTATACAGTTTGTGACCATAGTTTCGACTGGAAACAAGATCAATCTCTTAATCATGGACAAACTCACGGCTTACACCTGGCATGCTCCAATCATTGCTGAAAGTGGCGCATTCGGAAATTTTTATTCAATCGGCACGAATACTACAGTTCTTGTTGGTGGACCTTACGTTCTCAGAAACGCAAGTATATCCGGAAACACGTTGTCTCTGGTGAGTACAGTAACTTCGGTTTCCGAGGCCTGTGATTTTGATAAGACCTCGAAGTTTGGTGATCTCAATGGGACAACTACTATCGAGTTCATCGCCCCTATCAACGTCACTGCTCTCAAGTGGAACGGAATTGTCCATGACGTAATTACAACACCTCACGGGAGTTTAAGTGCAAGAGTCAATGGCGCAGGTCAGTCACCGGCTCTTCCTACTCTACAAAATTGGAGAGTCATGGGAAGGTGTGTATTTGACTTCTCTCAGCATTGAACATGTCATTGACCGATTGATTCACCAGTCTGCCAGAAATTGACCCCGAATTCGATGACTCGGACTTCGTTACAGCAGACCAAATTACGACTAATGTGAGCCACTTAGCAAGATTCTCATTTTTGTACTGACCCCTCACTTTAAGTACACAAATTTGCCTCCCCTTTTCGGGGAACGAATACTTTATTCTCAGCAATATGGGTTTGTGTCACCTTCAAAGTGTGCCTCGTAAGGCTCCTGAACAAATCCACAGTTTTTATGGTGGGAACCTGATTTTCCGAGGGCATTTCACCGCTAGCGGAGAAGAAACATCGATAGTTACAGCTGTTCAGTTCGGTTTCGCTGGTGGCTACTCTGCGTGGCTAAATGGGCAATTCTTGGGCTCTGCGCAGGGCAGTTCGTCTGTGAGTCTTGTTAACAACACCTGGACAATTCCGAACGGTTCGTTGCGTATCGAGCAAGATAATGTATTCGTGATTGTTCAAGGTGTGTGCTTGAGTCGTCTCATTCGGCCGCGCATCTGACTCCTCGATTAGATCATATGGGGTAAGCTGTCAATCCAGTATTTATGTTAATGTTGACAACTTGATGCACTCAGGATTGTTGAAACAAGCAGTGAGTCTGTTTAATCCGTCACTGAGAATATACATTCATTCTGCATTAGCAAATGGAGGGAAAGAACCTCGAGGCATCCGGGGATACTCTATCACAGGAGCCAACACAACCTTTACGTCATGGAAACTACAAGGAAATCAGGTATACCGTTGTGCACGTGACAGAGGATGGCGAAATTTACTCCCATTAGGGTGGAGCGGCAAATGCGCCTGATACATTCCGAGGTTATCTCAATGAAGGGGGATTATATGCAGAAAGAATTGGTGCTCATTTACCAGGATTTCCAGATACCATTTGGGCTAGTGCTAGTCCTATTACAAATGGGGTTGCTGGTGCTGGCGTCAATTTCTATCGGACCACTTTCGATCTGGTGAAAATTCAATTGCCTATCGCTGGTAACATAGTTGACAATGAACCCAGAACATCCCTGATGGGATTGACATGCCAGTCCGACTATCAATTACTCCGAGTGATATATCCTCCAATTTTCGCGTTCAAGTATACCTTAACGGCTGGCAAATTGGGAAATACATCAACAACATTGGGTAGGTGCATTCATCCTCAAGCGGTTGCCAAATTATCAATGATTTCGTGAAGGCCACAGACACTCTATGTCCTCCCAGCAGGAATTCTTAGACGGCGTTCAGCTAATACATTAGGCCTCTCTCTATGGTCTCTAGATGGTTCTGGAGCCAAATTGGCTGGCCTTCAGCTTATTTCAGACGGTACCTTTTTAACTTCCATCCAGTTTGACGATTATGTTGCATTTGATTATCCACAGCAGAAAAGCCTGCGCCCTACACCTGTTAATGTACTGCCAATGTAGTTTGAACAGATGCATGTGTAAATTAATAGCAAAATTATTTTCGATCTTCATCTGAACTCTGATCACCTAGAAAGGCTGAGATACTTTGAGCAGCATTCATCTATCAAGGTCAGTGAATTATATCTGCACTAACTTGGCTATGACTCACTTTCCTTCGTCTGTTTTTGGGATTCTCGTCTTCCTCATCCTCTGAGTTACTTTCATGATTGTCATTGTCATCATTTGTGGCTATCACATGATGCTTGCGTCCGGATTTCATTATTGCTTTCTGGAATTCCTGAACATCCTCTGAAACAAGAATTAGTGAGAAGCATTTTACAAAAGTGAGGAACACCTACGAAGCTCTTGTGCAAATTCGCGCTTTTCTCGTATAGCTTTTGCCTTTTCCAGGCTCAACCGACCAGTCATCCCAAGCTCGTGTAGAATTTCTTTCAACTTCTTGATTTTTTGTGCAGGGGTATCAAGTCCTTGAAAAACTTTTGACCACACTCTGCGAACACCGCAAGCATTGACGAGTGACTGAGTTGAGGTTGAGGTTGTTAGAACAACAATCGGAAGTGAAGAGAAATGTTGTAAACCTTAAGCCTTTGGATCGTTTCTTCGTCCTTGTTCGGATTCTCCGATTTCTTTACCCTACCTATAGTACCTCTCTTGGTATTCACGTCCGATGATCCGTTAGTCGATTTAACCTGAGAATGTCAGGCGTACGGACAGGAAACTATGAGTCGACCTACCTCCTCGACCTTTTTTTCTCGCTTTCGCTTAAGATTAAGAGGTTCATCTATGAGTACAGATAACTCCGATTCACTCTTGTACTCCGTCTGACAATCCACTATGAGATCAGAATAGACAATGAAAGGGAACATACACGCCTTGGCGTTTGAGTTCTCCAACGATGATGATGAGGATGGGTCCCCAGGCAACCTAATGTCTCGATCACTGAGTCTGGTCTTTGTAGACTGTGGTACTGCTTTAGCTTCCTCCATTGGTTTCTCATTCTCAGAGTCATCTATGTGCACCAGAGCCTCTTTTCTCTGCTTTGCGGGCAATTTCTGCCCTTCACATTGACTAGGCGTACTTGACCGGGGAGAAACCCACATACCTCCTGTTGAGAGCTGGCTGGGTCTTCCATCATTTGTTCCTGCTACATAACGACCTGAGTTGTATTGTAAGCGATAAAATCAAAAAAGATTGCGAACCAGCGAAGAAGTCTCCATTGTTCCCGCAGGCTTGTGTTCATTTTTGGCTGGCTGTCGTTTGCTCAGTATAGAACACAAAGGGGAAGCCTGAATCCCACTTTCTTGTCACCATCTTGATGATGACTTGCTTTCGTTTTCTTCTTCGACCCTTCATCAACTTCCGATTCTGTGGAACACTTTTTTCTCTTCACCCCTTTGAAAGAGTCAGTTTTCGTTGCAATTTTAACAACGTTATGGCTCTTTTCGATTCCTATCTCTACCTGTTGAAGGGCATATAAGCTGAATATCAAGACAAAGGAACTCCGGACCATTGTGGCCGCAATAGCATCCTTAATTGCACTTCTGTATTCCGCAGCATCAAGACCACCTTCATCAAGAGTCAACTCCTTTTCAATCCCTCTCCGCAAAAGCTTTGGAGTAAGGTCGCTAGTATCATCAGGGGAGGTTCGCGACGGAATGCTTGATGCTGATGCTCACTGTAGGGTATCTTGCTTGTCTGCCTCAATAACATGTTTGCGTGTAAGGGCTTGTAATTCTTGTATACTCGGCAACGTCATGAAACCATTCAGTGAACGGAGTACAACCCATCAACTCGTCCGGAAGGCTATTTTCAGGATTCCCACACTGGTAAAGAAATTTCACTTTCACTATCAAATTCTGGGCATAAGTTGGTGCCCCCCTCTGTCAGAAAACTATGATCATAGTTCTTATGACACTGTCGTCTTCTGAATTGGAACTCACCTTGCAGATCACTGGTGCAAGCATGACTCTTATTCAGGAAGGGAAATGATTTCTGGCAAACTATATATCCCTAGGATATATAAACCTCAGTAAATACACTTTCATTAATCAGTTCAAGTTATATTCTTGTCTCACCTCTAGCTTTACTACCATTGGCCAGTAGTCATTAGTTGTCTACACCATTGTGGCAACTATTGGGCTGTACTCATGTAGTAACTTAGTAGTATCTCTCATGAAGATCACAAGAGAAACTCAACAAGGAGTTCTCACTGTATTCCTACACTATATATACTATTATTACATGGCCTGTGTGTGCTTATCTTGTTCTATCCTACTCTGGTATTTTACAATATTCTTTCTATTTTTGTAACATCACCATTGTTATTGTATGTTATACCATATGAACATGGTCACATGCTCCCTTTATCATCCAAGAAAGGAAAAATAAAGGAAAAAGAGATAGAAAATACAATAAAATCAGAATAAAATACAGGAATTTTGAGTATGTTATGCAGTACCATCTTAAAGTTTCTCTAGAGGAGAAACTTGGTATCTCTTCTACCTTCTCCAATCTCTTTCCAATTTTTCAAGTATTTCTTCTCAAACTTTTCATTATTTCATTTATACAATATTTTTGCTATGTACTTTCCTGGTAATTCTCTCTTATTAAACTCACTTCTATTTCTTTCAAGTCTCATAGCAACTTGATTTTTCTTGCTTTCTCCTTTACATACTCTCTTTTAAATTCTTCTACCAACTTTTCTAGATTTTCCAACTCTTCTTATATGTCTTTCTACTGTATTGTAAGGGAACATAACTTTTCATGTCTCCTAAATCTTTTGCAAATCCCAAACTATCTAGCAATAATTCTATGAATTTTGCTAGAATGACTGAACAAAGTTTATCAGAGTTTGTATTTCAGAAGAAACCTAAGTTATATTTACAGCCTCTTTATTACCATCAGATACACTCTGTCTTTTTGAGTAATATTCTAGATACTCTGACTCAGATTCCTAACCATCTATATACTATTATTCTTAAGTTAGCTTAGTATTATTCTATTAGATTGCAATAAACTATAAGGCAGTTAAAATAGTAGCTATCTTTGAAAAACCTCATCCTATTTACTTAGATTTTCCTGAAGATAGGTTGTACTCAATATATTGTACTCTATAATATACTTAGGTTTTTCTAAAGTGTAAACTTCACTAATACTTCATAAACTTCACTTAGTTACTCTAACAGTAGAACAGAATCTTTTCTTTTAGGACCTCAAACTATTTCTAGTCTAATATTCATGGATCATCTACTTAATATCTTGACTTCCCTTCTCTTTTCTCATTTCTTAAATAATGCTCACTTCAAGTGGCTACCCAATTAACTCTGTCAATACAGACAAAGCTTCAGGAATTCTCCAGCACTACTTAAGAAAAGTAGCCAAGTACCAACATGTCTCAGAAGTCTTAACTAATAATATCCTTACTAATTTTATAAATATACTC
>Ga0157368_1000701_pt1 | contig 15395 bp, 9 predicted proteins | sample AttbisABBM3_FD_113146 | JGI IMG/M metagenome (GOLD analysis project Ga0157368, IMG submission 113146) | Fungus gardens microbial communities from leaf cutter ant in Botucatu, State of São Paulo, Brazil - Atta bisphaerica ABBM3 | ecosystem: Host-associated > Fungi > Mycelium > Unclassified ...
AAAAAATTCCTTGATTTCGAGAATTTCCTTAACATTGGTAAAGGATACTTATGTATATGATCTTTTGTTGTTTTTGTTTTCCATTAGTTTTATATTTCTGTTTTGATAATACTTGGATTTTGCCAAGTCACTTTTAGAAAGTCTGGAAGAGACCAGAGATAGTGGTGGTAGGTAAGAGATTTCAGCTAGTTTAGAGATCTAATTCTTCTTCTTCCCTAGATTGATATTAGAAGTTGTTGGTATTTTGCCATTGGTGAATTTCAAAGTGATGCATTAACAAAAAGTCTGATCTTGATTTTTTGTTTTAAGTTTATCTCATTCTTCTTTGTGAATAAAGGATATAAGAGTTCAAGTAGTATGACCAAAGTCAATGATATAAGGGTTTTTGAGATCATCCTCAGAAACTTTGATGTTTTACATAATAGGTAATTCTCAACAGAGATATGGTGATATTAGTAATATTATGAGACATAAACTTATTAGTTCCAAAAATTGAAATTGGTTGGGCCTAGCCTTTCCATAGACTGAGAATGCCAGGTTAATTGTCTCTGTATTGAATAGAAGATGTTTCAATGCCTTGTAAAGGGCATGTGTTAAAGTTATAGTTACATATACCTTCCATATGTGACATGTTGATAGTATTGTTTTGTGAAGCCTGGTTACAGTTTGATGGTCCCTCAATGTTAAAAGAGTCAGCATAGAACAATTGTATATTGTTAAGGTCTTCCATCTGGTTAGCCCAGGCAGGATCTTTGCTTTGAAGTTCCATTCTTATATTATATAGAACTAAAGATGTATCCAAGTGAGTTAAAAAATCCTTAAAGTTAATAGTGCTTAAATTGTTGAATCTTCCTCTAAGGAAATTCATGTTGATGTTCTCAGGAATACAGTGGGTATCTATTTGATGATGATGAGTAGTAAAGATATCTGAAGGAATTATATTCGCTAATTCTCTATTAGGCATTACTGTGTAAGATGGTGGTATAAGAGAAGCAATATATCATAACTACTTCTCTCTTTTGTCAGTTCACTTCAGATTTGTAATTTTTCAACTATATAAAATTAAGGATAAGGTCTTGCTTACTCAAGCTTAAAACTGCAAGCAAAGCCTGCTCAGAATGTGACTAGTAGTATAGAACTATATCTACTATCTTGGATATTTGGCTATTCTTGTTTGGAATTCTATCAACATTATAAGCTAGTATGAGCTTTAAGAGTTTGTAGGTATTCATGTAGTATTTTTTTTTACAAAACTTCAATTAATAAAGACTTCTATAGCTCTAAAGTTTAGACAGAAAATGACTCGGCAGTATCAGTGGTTTTGAAAATGGTATAAATAACATCAAGAATATTGATTGTAAAATATAAAAGTAACTTCTTTTTCTACCTGGAATATTTAGTGAAAGTTATGGGATTGATATGGTATTATACCAGAAAATACTTTTTCATAAGACTTTTGAATACTTAAGGTCTCTTTACAGGTATTAGTAAGAAAACTTTACTCTTAAATAACATCTCAAACTCTCTCAAGCAAATACTAACTTGAGAGACAAAGTGGTAGCTGTTAAGTAAACTAGATCTCATATACAAGGTCTTTGAGGACAAGTAATGCTACAAAATACATAAAAGACTAGTTATAAAAAAATGGATGCTCACAAGTATAGTGTCAGAATTGAAAACAATGGACTTAGTTTCTATTTTATTTTCTTTCATTTCTATTTTATTTTCTCTTATTTTTATTGAAAAATAGAAGACAAAGAAGACAAATTGTGACACTGTCACAGAAGTCACATGCTCATGTGATATAAGGGAACAATGTAGAATGTTCTGGAAAGATAATATCATAACAACATATAGAATGTATGTTGGCCTTAAGGCAAATACATAGTTTTTAGGATAGGTTAGGAAAGTAGTAGCATGGACCATTGTAGTTTAGTATATAAGGTAGACATTTCTGTATAGAGTTCTCTATCAAGTCCTCTTGTATAAACCCTATACAAGGTTTTTTTTCTTGATCTGCTCTAAGGTCTTGAGATTATAATATATAGCTAGGATTTTTATAGATATCTGAACTATAAGACAAAGTATAAAAATATATGATTGGAAACAGAATGACCCAAGAATAAACTTGTAAGTAAAAATAGCTAGTGGAAACAATATACTTCCAAGACCTCAGAAATCTTTCTTATTGTTTTAGTTTCTATTCTCTATTTTCATTCTCAGTATTTTTAAACTAATATATATAAGCCATAACTAAAGAGGAGAAAAAGAGAGAACCTTTATCTGGAAACTCTTACTTATAAGCAGTTTAATCACTATTTCTTGAATTTGTATTGTCAGTACCAAGCTTTCACTTTCAGACAAGTTTTAGTGAGTTCTAGCAGCTTGGGAAAGGTTGGTAAAGTGGGTATTAGTTAGTATCATCAGTCATAAGGTTCAACTTAAAGGGTGGCTTCAGAATATATTATCTAGAATGGATAGTGTTATTGTAAGCTCTCAAAGAGCTATGCAATCTATTTACTAGATTTTCTAAAAATGCTCATTACACAGTATAAAGTTCACTGTTTAGAAGTATATTAACAAGAGAACATGTTTGTAAGCAGATGTTTTTTGTACATTCCTTTTATTACATTTTTGTTTCTATCTCTTCTATAGTTTTCTGATACTAATATTATTCTCTTTGAATTCTCTAGCATGTAATTAAGGGCTAGTGTTACATAATTCTTGTTGCATCCTAGTAAACACCTCTTTTCTGCTTGATTCTTGTCAATAGGATGAACAACTAAGTATGTCTGATAGGTCACTGTTTTCAATGTTGTATTCTTTTACCTTAAGTATAGCAAACCTATTTACTAGCAGTTGGAGTACACAAATTACTAGCTACTCTATGCAAAATCCTTATTGTCTATAATACTACTAATATTATCATGGTTTTTAAGCTCTAACTGCTGTATAATCTCTATGTTCTTTAATGCATATAAGTCTTTCATCAGTTCCTCCTATTGCTCAGCAGCTAATTACCAGAAATCCAACCTCACTAGATACTTGCAGACTATGTGGTTTAAATTTACATAGTAATAACATTCTTTCATAGAGATTGTATGAGGTTTTCAGATAGCATCTATATCTATAGAGATACCTAGAGAGAGCACTAGTAGTAGCTAGTATAGAAGTAGTGATAGAATAAGAATAGCTGTCTAGAGATTGGGATAACAGAAGAATCCTATAGTATTTGGGTTAAGAAGGGTAGCTGAGGTCATATGTTAGATTGACTGAAATACTTTGTTTACTTATTAATTCTAGTCTATTTGCTATGCTGCTTTGAACCAAATAAATCAATATCTTTAGGTCTCTCCACTGGTAAGATTACAATCTGGTTTTGGATTACTATTCAGAGTCTATAGCAGAACTTGACTACTATGATATATAAGTTAATATAGCTAGCTTTGAAAACTAAAGTTTAGAACTCATTTAGATAGTCTTCTACTATACAACTTCCTTAGTAGTATATTATTCTCTTGAGTTAGCTGATAATTTCTGCAGCAGTATTGACAGAAAAGAAATACTCTTAAAAGTGTCATAGTGTGCTTGAACTCTTGTATTTTAGATAGTCAGATGTATAAAGAGTAGGAGCTCAAAAAGATCTACCTAGTTTGTTAACTAGGAGCAAGCATTAGTCAAGAAGTAAGAAATAGTAAGAGAGGTCAAGATATGAGAGTAGATAGTCCCAAACTGCCAGACCAATTAATGTGTCAAAGTCTCAAGAAAAGGATTCTATTCTGTTGTTAGAGCAATTAAGCAAATTTCACAGAGTTGAACAGAGTTTGTCATTTCTAGGGAAATTCTAAGTTCTGTTGCTTACAATTACTAAGTACATGACTCATCTCTAGGGAAATCCTAAAAGAATAAGATATAGTTCTTTAGAGATAACAGCTACTCTAAATGTTTAAGAGTCTATTTCAATCAGACAAAATATTAGACAGAACATTTGGTAACCTAACTACAGAATAATAAAGCTAGGTTGTCAAAAACCTCAATATAATAATCTCTAATGTTACTAAATGATAGAAGCTTATTAGTCAGCAGCTAAGAAAAGTAGGTCAGTAATTAGAAGAGAGTGTATGAGAGTCTATAGTATTGTAGTAGAAACAAGCAAGATTTAGTAGTATTATAGGAAGTTATTAGTTGCAGACTTGAAAAACAAAAGATCTACAGGGTTGGCAATGGGCTTCAGTAGTGCTACAGATTTGAATTTTGGCAAGGTAGTAGGTTTCCTTACAACCACTCCATTTGAGTTTATGGCCACCTAGTATTATCATTCTTAAGTTAGACTAGCAGTGTCCAGTCTAATATTCTGCTTGATTAGTATAGACTGTAAATACTTAGAGTAGTTGTCATCTCTAAAGAACTTCATTCTATCCTCTTAGAACTTCTCTAGAAGTGAGTTGTGTATCTAGTTACTGGGAATAATAAACTTAGAATCTTCCTGGAGATTATAAGCTTTGCTAAACCTTACATACTTTGTTAGTTGTTCTAATAGAATATTGCTAACATAACCTAAAAATAATAATACTAGATGGTTAGAAACTCAAATAGAATAATCTAAAATGTCTATTGGATAGTAGTGAACTTATTGTGCTATAATTGAAGAAAATAAAGTGTGATTATCTTATAAATAGTACCTAAAGAAAGTCTGAAATTAGAGTAGGGATAATAGCTTAACAAACTCTGTAAGATTAGCAGTAGTGTTTGATTCTTGTATACAAAAAGAAGAAAAGGCCTCTGTGAACTTCAGTGGTATTCAAGACTCAAGTCTAAACAAAGTAGTTAGTCCTCTTATAACATAGCTATAATATGTCATTCTTATGGCAGATACACAGTGTACACATAGATATTAGGATAAGATAAATTAACTGGGGCACAGACCAGCATATATAATACAGTAGGAACTCTTTCTAGCAGCAGTTGCTACTGTTGAAATTTGTATACCAATTGTAAGTCTGACTACTTAGACCATCTTGTTTTGACCATTACTTTGGCTACTACTTAGACCTTGAATACTATTTCTTTATATATATATATATTATAATGCTATATTTATTTGTACTCCTGAGTTCTCATACTACTTCAAGTAACAAAGATATGGATATTCTTTTAGATATATTGTTATATGCTAAGTCCACTCAATGAAAGCCCATCTTCTGTAGTAGTAATATTATATTCAAATTCTGGCAAAAGCTCATTCTTTATGATGGCTTTATTCTTACAACATGTCTCTATGGCAGTAATGTAATCAATCTTAAATCTCTCAAGTACTTGGTTTTCCATAATTGTTAGGTATAGTTCACACTTAAAGATAAAAGTCTATGGAGTTAGCTTAAATATATATATAGACTGTAGAAACTCCATGTGATAAGCTCAGTAATGTGGACTTGTTGAAATGACCTTGGCCTCAACTTATGTGTTGTACCTCTTACGAACCACATGGTTGCAATTTCAGAGGATAGTCTTGTAAGAAGTTATAAGGTGAGAAGTAAAGTACATTGCTATTGACACTGGAGATTTAGTGTTAACTTTAGTTGATTACCAGGCTAGCTATTACAAAGTAATTACCAGCCTTAAATATATAAAATAACCAAAAGTATTTAAAACAGATCTCCAAGTGAGTTTTAGTAATGAAACACTAAATAGAAGTTTAGATTTGTGGAGGAGAAAACTCCACATAAAGTTTGAGTAAATTTGCAGAGTTTGAAGGAGATAATTATACAATGGAAATAGATAAAGATGACCATGGATTTTAACTCAAATAAAGCTAAATAACCACAGAATTTTGATGGAATTAAGTTTATTATAAAGTACCAAATCACTGATGGAGTTTTGGGCACAAATAACTATAGGAATTTGATGTTATATTGAAGTCAAACATATCTCAGACATGTTTCAAAGTTTGGAATATGATAATGATAGAGATACTCCTATTGAACTTGGTCTTTTATAGTAGAGTTCCTCCTATCAACCTCTTTCAATATCTCATCACTGAAACCTCCACTCAGAGCTATACTTTGAAACCTCTAAGTATTGTGGCAACTACTAGTCTAAAAACAACCAATAGCATACTAAGTAAACTTACAACTACACATGGTCTGTTCTAATGATAAATAACCTTACCCTAATGTCCATGCATTGTCTATAAGTACATAATGTGTACACCATGAGATAAACATACTATTAACATATACCTTAATGTTATCCTTCCAGCCTCTTCATCATTCAAGAAAAACAAAACAAAAGAAATAATAAAAAGGAAATACTCAGTGTTATGGTGTGCCTGAACTTGAACATTTTTTTTACCTATTTTTCTTGATTTATTATACTTGTATATAAGACTAGTAGTTACACTATAGTTTGCTAGTCTGATAATTGATTATTTAAGTTGAACTTAATCCCTATTGTTCTTTGGCAACTGTCATATGCCAAGTCTACTTGTCTGGAAATTACATCCCTACAATGATATTGTCTCCTAACTATAAAGCCCATCTTTCTCACAACACTCCTCATAGCAGTGATGCAACTATCTAGGTATTCTATCTTCTATGACAGAAATACTTCTATTCGACTCAGTCTTCCATGGCAGAGTCACCTCTGTCAGTGTCTCAACACTGAAACCTCCACTTGGGGTAATAGGAGCTATACTACTGAAACCCCAAGCATCTCTTATAGTAAAAACTCATATATAAGACTAGTAGTTACACTGTAATTTACTAGTCTGATAATCAACAAAGATAAACTCTTATTGAACTCAATCTCTAATATTCAACAGCAACACACCAAATCAGCACTCACTCTTATCTTGGACTTCTTCCTATTATCTGAAGTTGCAACCATGCAGCAGACAGGTAGCATAGCATATAAGCTGAAGCCAAGGTCATTCAACAAGTCTGCATATCTCTGAGTCCATCTTGTGGACTTTCACCCCCAGTGTGAACCATGCCTGACAGCAACATACCATTATTAACACTTACATTCTTCAGACTTCTTTCTATCTTTTGAAGTTGCAACCACATAACAGATAGATAACACAGTATATAAGCTGAAGTCAAGACTGCATTGCCACACATGTTAAAGCTGAAAGTGGTGGACTTAACTTTTTTTTTATTCTTTTTATTATTTTTATTTTCCTTTTGATTTTCTTTTCCATTTTCTATTTTTAGAACCAGGGTTAGGGTTAGAGTGATGAGATCATGCTGTCACACATCAGTCATATCAGATGATATGGTCACAGTAATAGTCATAAGTTACATGATTCATAGAAGAATATAGAAGGTTTTGGAAAGATGATGTCATACAGCATGTGCAATACATGTTGACCTTGAGGCTAACACATGGCTGTTTAGGGTAGGTTAGAAGTAACTAGCATAGACCATGTGGATTTAGTATATAAGGTAGACTATCTTGTACAGAATTCTCCATTGAGTTCTCTTGTGTTAACCCAATACAAGATTCTATTCATTGACCCACTCTAAGGTCTTTGAGTCGTAACAACACACTTTGTATAGTGTTTCCATACCTAGTACATTTCTAAACTAACTTTATGGGCTTTTACCTCCTAATATAAACTATGCCTAATATATATTCATACTTAAAGCTAATGCCTTTATATAGCTTTACTGTTTCTTACAGATACTAAATATATTAGAGTTCTCATGCTACTTTGAGTAACTCTGAGTGACTGAGCTTTACTGTTTCTTATAGCTACAACATTCTAAACTACATATATATACTATATATCCTACATATGTTCTATACCTGGCAATTATGATGAAAAGGGAGAAAAAGAAAAAGAAAATTAGAGAATTTAAAGAAAAGGGAAATCAGAATAAAATATTATGGCCCAAAGGTGACCATAACAATAGTAGAGCTGGTGATAGCTAAGGAAATACTATAGAGACTAACTCTTGGTGATATGACAACTCAAGAAACAGGTTACCAGGTGATGAAACACAGATATATTCTGTAGCAGATGAATATATGAGGGCAGAAATTGGGTATGAAGTCCATCCATTGTGAAAGTTAGATAGTCTCAGATAGGTCTGTGACAGAGATAAAAAATAAAATGCAATATATAAAACAAACTCTAACACATGTCTAATGTACTAGATATATGAGATTGATATTTGTAAGGCATAAGTTAACAATCTAGGACTTCTCTTGTAGTGGACTGGTTTTATACACTGTCATTTATAAATTACTAGTTAGCTATAATTTTTTTGATCTGAGCAGCTGAAAACTTAAAACTACTACTACTAGCATTTCCATGACTGAGGTTCCAAGATTAAATAACCCTCGTATAGATGTAGATGTAACATTGGCCTTGTCTAAGAAATTTATAGCTACATTAGGCAGGGGTGCAGCAGAGGAGAGGCACAGAGACAATGAATTGTTCGAAGGAGATCTGCCGATCTATGAACAAAGAATGAGAAGACACGTGGGATGTCTCACGAGGATGCTATCGGCTATTTCATGTCTGTCAAAATCCCTCCTGACTCATTCCACCACCATGCCCAAGCCCCAGCATGTCAAACCTTACTCTCGCATCTCCTCAGACCCCCTTGCGGCCGCTCTCCAGCCTCCGCCCAACGAGTCTCCCGAGGACCGCGTCAAGCGCATTCAAGACGAACTTGACGCCAAGCGCACCAGCGAACTCATAGACGACCAGCTGCACAACGAGCGCAACGAGCGTAAAAAGGCGCGCTCCGACGTCAATGTTCTTCTCCTCGGCCAGTCAGAGTCGGGCAAGAGCACCACCCTCAAGCGTGAGTTAGCCCGTTCATCGTCTCTACCGTCGCTCTACTCGGTGGGTCGACTTACGTCACCCTTCAGCCGCCCCTTGGCCATTTGACTCTCTATGATCCTTACCTGACGGTTTGTTCTCAGAGTTCCAGCTATTATATTCTCGTGAAACTTTCTATTCGGAGAGAATTGCCTGGCGGGCAGTAATATACCTAAATCTAGTCAAGTCTGTTAGAAGGTACGTCTTTCTTTCTGTGTTTCTAGCCGGCCTTCCCATAGATGGCGCTTCACAGAATTCTCGAAGCCCTAGCCCCTGAGCTAGATCAGCTTGACGAACATGACGATTTAGACTCCGGCGATGCAGTCACGGACATCATTATCTCGTCCAATGGTCGGCCTCCTTCGGCTATTCTCGACACACGCATTGCCAACTATGAAGAATATCGGAGGCGTCTTGCACCGCTAATGGGACTAGAAGATCGTCTGACTCATCTTCTGGCGGCTCCGGACGAAGATGAACCCACACACCTCGCATCATTCCCCTATCCTCGCTGTGGTGCAGTTCGAAATCCATTCGACGACAACCTTTCCAATGGTTTCGCTGATCACCACGGTCCTACTATCACAATACCCAAGCCACCGTCTTTTCTCACAAAATCAGGTCATGATCCACGGGCTAAAGAGATAGCTGTTCGATCAGAGCATTGGAAGCGCGCGTTCCAACTCCGGCTTGGATACAAGTCCAAATGTCCTAAGTCACCTAGGTCGGGAGAGATCGAGGGATGGTGGGAAGACCCAGATGACCCGGTACATACTCTCCACTCTTGTGCCGGGTTCATGCAGGCTCTATGGGTGGATCCCCAGGTTAAGCGGAGATTACAAGAGAAGCATTTGCGATTGGAGGAAAGCAGTGGCTTGTGAGTCGTTTTGGTATTTACGTTCCCTAAATCGGTGACTTCTCCGAACTAGCTACCTCAATGACATTCATCGAATAACAGCCAAAAAATACATCCCAACCGATGGTATGTTCGTGTCATACATATAGCCCAGATGTTTTTTACCCACTATTAATATGGGATGTCTTAGCGGATGTTTTAAAAGCGCGACTAAAGACCACCGGTGTCGTAGAACACACATTTTTAGTCGATTCTGGCTCTCACAGAGGTGTTCCCTGGCGTATTTATGACGTTGGGGGGGCAAGAGGCCAACGCCCCGCTTGGGCCCCTTACTTTGAGCACGGTGAGCCTTGTCGCAAGTAGTGTGGGTTATCCGCTGATGTGGCTATCACAGTCAATGCCATTATCTTCCTTGCGCCCATATCGGCATTCGACCAGGTAAGTTTCTATCCGACATCTGCTATAATTGGCGGCTCATTCACTGACCACCTCTGCTGATTCAGGTACTTGCGGAAGTACGTAGGGCATAGCTGATTGGACAAGATATCAGGCGGATTGACGCCAGTTTCCTTTTCCAGGATCCTCGTTTCAATCGACTGGAAGATTCCTTGTTGCTGTGGAAGTCACTTGTGTCAAACCCGTTGCTTAGCAAAGTGAATATTATACTATTTTTGAACAAATGTGACTTACTCCAGGTGGGTAGATGTCTTATCAACCCTGTTTTATTTAACTCCTTTGTTTTTGTGTTTGTTAACGGCGTCCCTCCAATTATATCTTGCGTTCTACCACTCAGGCCAAGCTAGAAGCCGGTGTACGCTTGAGTCATTATATGCACACCTACGGTGATCGACCTAACGACTACGAATCTGTGTCTAAATGTGAGATTCTATCTGATTCATCATCATTTTCTAAACTGAAACTACGTGGAGACTTTCACAACAAGTTTGGAGCTTTGCACATGGCATTTTCACGAGATAAGGACAGAGAGTTATATAGTCAGTATTCGCATCTGCCTTGTCAAGCGTTCATAGCTCATCCCTGTAGTACACCTCACTGCGGTCACGGATACACATTGGACAGCAAATATAATATCTTCTGGTATGCCTAGTTCATCGTTATCATGATCCGACACAGAGTGTAACCTGTTTGGTCATTTTACAGTCCGAGACATAGTCATCAGAAACAGTCTCCGAGAAATGCGACTTGTATGATGGCCGTCAGTACATCCATGCCCGGCTTTTACGAACCTACATCATCAGACGACTCTCTCTCAAATTGCTATGTGATCGCCAACTCGTTCTGTCCCTGGCTATTTCAACAGCGCTCTTGCCATTTTTCTATGGCCAAGGGTCGGATATTTTATCTTTTACATTATCGGCGCTGATATATTACGAATTAAGTTGCTCCCTGATTTCAATCTCCTTTCTTCCTTGATCCACACCTATCATTTTCTCTTTGCTGCAATCACATTCACTAATTTCGCAATACCCTCAGTTCAAGCTATTGTCATGTACCGTAGTCCCGCGTCTGTGTGTACAATTAGAGTTAATCATTTGTTTCCGTGGCAACTTTCTCTCGGCGAGATCGCCCACATTCTGTTGTCGGTAACAACGGCAATTTTAGCGTATTATTAACTGTCTGTCTCATCATCGTTTGTTACATGCACTTTCTTCACACTTTCTTCTCAAGGTTCCTTGCTTCTGCAAGATGATGTATGAGACATGAAGTAGTACGTGCATCTTAATTCTTGGCAAATGACTGATGCTGCATCTCGATCAGCTTGGATGGCATTGAAAACAATACAATTAGTTCCGGCCGGCTGATGGTTAGAACAGCCTTCTTTTAGATTTCTCTCTCTCAGATGTTCACGCGAAGCCTTGGACCGCGGGTGACTCGCGCCATTCACGGCATTGGTATTCTTGACATTGACTCTGGAAGAAGGTTGAACTCGATAACATTGTGGGCGAGAGTGGGTCAATCGATAAAAGACCTCGGAAGGGCCGAATTCTCAGGTACGTTGTGCAAGGCAATTTTGGTATTGATTGATTTGGTTTGTTGCTTCAAGTGAGCGATTGCTATCAGCTAATCACGATCCACTATTCTTTTGTTAGGTGTTTCTTCCAGAACTATGTCTACCAAAGTGACCACACATGAGAGTTTAGGTGTGGTTAGTACTGCCCGTGCGTGTGTTTACATCTCGACGTGAAGCTTTTATTCTGATTTTAACGGGTTTCCCTCAACTCATCTACTACATGTCATACTCCTCCAATCACCCACTCCAACTAATGGCACTGTAACCGTAACCAACCCACTCACAGAAGCACCCGCAGCAATCGGACCCTATTCTCAAGCCGTCAAAGCCGGTTCACTCGTTTTCTGTTCGGGATGTATCCCCTTAAGTCCTGAGACAATGGAAATCATCTCAGGTGGTATTGAGGAACAAACACAACAGGCTCTCAAAAATTTGAAAGCAGTTGTCGAAGCATCTGGTTCTGAGTTGGGTAAAGTTGTCAAGACCACCGTAAGTGAAGCTTTTTTCAAAAAAAAAACGACACCTCCCCACCCCTTTCCCATCTGTGGAGATCACGTACTTGGTCATTGATCCTCACATATCTGACTTACCCATTTTCTGTAAGGTTTTCTTGAAAAACATGAACGATTTTGCCACTGTAAACGGTATCTATGCAAACTTTTTTGGAGATCACAAGCCTGCTCGATCGGCAGTAGAAGTGAGTAGATTGCCTAGGAATGTACTAGTTGAGGTCGAGGCAATTACGAGGTGAGATCTTGACGTCAATTCAGTGCCACCAATGGTTGGTTGCTGATGACTTCTTTGATAAATGAACTTCGGATATTGTCGACACCAGTTTGATCTAATCAGGTTGATGCCAGTGAAAGAACTTGTCTTGTTAGGAGCTGATGAAAAGTGGAAACTTATGACACATGACACATGAAAGGGAAATTGCAGACAGTGTATCGGATCGGGTGGTAGTGTTTACTTCACATTTCTTCGATTACTGCCTGTAGGCGCTCCTCATCTAGAATCTCAAATCCTTTTCCTGCTGTCACCTGTACACGAGATATATCAGAGGATGAGAAGATGTGAGACAGGAAATTACGGAAGCTACTGGCCTGTGCTAATTGTACATTGTGTTGATCCAGTTTCTCCTCCATCACTTGCTTCAGGACACGTAATACCAGGATTTGGGCTTCCTTTAATGTCATTTGCTGGAAATAATAGTGAATCAAGGCGATCGACGTGTAACAGATCACATACCTTATGCCACTTGTCTTGCAGCTCACTTTGAGCGGCTTCAGAACCGGATCCTATTGCCTTGGCCTCGTATCGTATAAAGGTACCCGATGGATCAGTATGATACCTAGTTTCCTCAATATAATATTCCTCTAGCATGCGATCACAAGCTGAGAACACATACAATTGAGGTCCAAACTCATCAATTCCCCCAATCAACAACGCAACACCAAATGGTCGACTCATCATTGCCTCTTCATCGTGCACACTTTCACCGAACCGTAGTGCAAGATCACACACAGCTTGGGTGACACTCTCGACTTTGATACGTTCGTCATAAGTAAAAGCGTGGTTTTGAGCAGTAACACGAGCATGGTCAACCATCGTGCGTGCATCAGCGGTGAGACCGGACATTGCACAGCCAAGATGGGTGTCGATTTCCATGATTTTCTCTATTGAAGAAGCTTCTAGGAGAGGAGACTGGACACGCTTTTCAACGCCAAGGACTACACCTTCTGGTGTCTTGATCCCAACTGTTGTTGAGCCTAGCTATGGTTCCAGGATTTCAGCAGCGACGTTTTACGTGTTTCCTGTGAACCATACTTTAATGGCCTCGATGGCATACTCAACTATTACCAGATAAGACGATGGAGTTGAGAAGCGGATGAGTACCCGTACCTTGGAACAGACGACCTTCTGGCGAGAATGTATTGACACCACGATCTGATGGATGAAAATTATTACTGAGTTTGTACGCTTTCCATATGCACTTACCATACTCTGAACGCGTCAAGAACATGGTTAGATATAAAGAATATAAGCTTACGTGCGACGCGTGTTCATGCCGTGAGAATACCAATGTATTCAAGTTATCTAATCTTATCTTGCTGTTCATCAGCCAGAGGAACGTGGGTTATGTTTCAGCAGTTAGTTGCTCTTCTAAAAAAGTATGGCATTTTTTGTCTGTGGAGTCTGCCCAATCGATCGTTTGATGAAAAAATAGCTTGTTCTGTAACCTCCACCATCATGACCACTCAAGAGCTCTCCGCGACCGATTTACAAGATATACTGCACTTTACGATATATTTGGCTCGCAAAGCTGGTAACTTGATACTAGAGGGGTCGAAGGAGATCCAAAAGGCTGGGTCATCAATTGGCGAAAAGTCGAACGCAGTAGATTTGGTGACCAAGTACGATGTTGCAGTAGAAGAGCTAGTGAAGAAAGAGATTGCAGAGCAATACTCCCACTTCGAATTGTAAGATTTCATGTTTGATAACCCATCGTACTGAGAATTTTCAGCATCGGCGAAGAGTCCTATTCGAAAGGTGCACGGCAACCTCTGACCGATAAACCCACCTATTGCGTCGATCCGATTGGTCTGACATCGTTTTATATGAGGTCATACAAGATCTGACAAGTCAGCAACGACAGATGGCACAACAAACTTCGTACACGGGTTTCCATATGCTTGCATTTCCTTGGGTTTGATATACAAGCGTCGACCTATTTTGGGCGTCATTTATAATCCCTTCCTCGGCCATCTCGTGCATATTCTTTCCACAATTTTTTCAGGTACAAACGGTCTGACCTAGCAACTCTCCAGTACTCGGGTATTAAAGGTCAAGGCTCATACCTCACGAGAGGAATTGACGCTGAGCCCGTCAAACTACCCTTGACACCGGCGCGTCCTCTCCCAAATCTTCAAAAAGCTCTCATTGGTAGGATTGACGTGATGTAAGCTATCATAGAAACCGGACTTACTGTTCTCACAGGCATTGAATGGGGTTCTGACCGCCGAAAGAGTACGATTGATGCCAAGGCTGCATCATACTCTCGCCTCGCCGGTGACGTAGAGGGCGGTGTCCTCAATGGGAAAAATGCTCATTCACTTAGGTCACTGGGAAGCGCCGCTTTAAATTACGCAATGGTCGCTGAAGGAGGCCTCGATTTATATTGGTATGTCCTGTGTTTAGTGGAAAAACCATTGTTGATGCCATGCCACGTGACAACAGGGAAATTGGCTGCTGGCCTTGGGATGTTTGTGCGGGCATTGTAATTGCAGAGGAAGCAGGTGGTATTGTCACTGGCTCCAAGGCTGCAAGCGCAGATGGTGAAAATTTTGGAGATGTGACTGAAAGTATTTTAACCGGACGTAAATATATCGTAGTGAGAGCTATGGCAGATACCCCAGTGAGTCCGAATTCCCATGATCTTTGGTTTGATAATTCATCAACAACCCGTCAACAGGACGAGACAGGCCGTGAAGCTCAGCGCAGAATAATCAAAGAGTTTTATGAGACAGTTGAAGAGGTCGAACCTATTTGAATGATCTTTAAATGATCACGTGACATCCTTGTGATGGCCCTACCAAATATGATTTTTGAAGTGGCTGCATTCCAAAGAATAGGTACCCCAGTGCCTGAAAAAGCCCCACAGATGCTATTGTTACCCCACG
>Ga0157368_1000703_pt1 | contig 15387 bp, 14 predicted proteins | sample AttbisABBM3_FD_113146 | JGI IMG/M metagenome (GOLD analysis project Ga0157368, IMG submission 113146) | Fungus gardens microbial communities from leaf cutter ant in Botucatu, State of São Paulo, Brazil - Atta bisphaerica ABBM3 | ecosystem: Host-associated > Fungi > Mycelium > Unclassified ...
ATGTAACACTCATGGTCATTTAGGGTAGGGTGCACAGTAGTTAGCACGGACCATGGGCTATAGTATATAAGGTAGACTACTTTGTCTTAGGAACTCTATCGAGTTCTCTTGTGTTACTCAATATAAGAGTTGTCTTATCGCTTAACCCTTTGAGCTTTAAGTCATAACAGTGTGAAAGATATTTCAAATCTTTAGAAAAACCCAATTTTATTATGCAAATAATACTAACTAATTATACAACTCATCTCCAAAAAACTCAAGAGTTCTAATGTTATTGTTAATGATTGTAATTACATGTATTTATACAAATGGTGACATTACATTATATAATACTGTCATATACCTTGTAATCATGTTATTTCTTCTTACAAAATAAGACTAAAAGAAAACTCAAAGAATATTGAATCAAAATCAAATCAAAGAAAATGTCTAAAATCTGAATAAAATTCTGACAAAATTTAGAAACTAAGAGTATATCATAACAAATAGTGTTTGATCTGTATACAGTATTTCTACTTCTACTCTAAATTTATAATATAATCCATTAACTAGAATATTTTACTTTTTTTATATCACATAACCTAGTTGTAACATTACATTATGTGATTATAGTTATATAACAAGTAAATGTGATTTATACTTAACAATTACTTAACCTTTACTATTATTTGTTCTTGTATATTATCAACTTTGCACACAAAATTCTAAATTGCTTTTAGAAGTTTCTATTCAACAAATAGAAAAATGTAGAAAAGAAAAGACTCTTATTATTTCTAGGATTGATTTATCTAGAGTAAACTGGACTGTGGAAATTGGCTCAGTATTTGATTCATTTTTCAGTCAGCCCAAACTACCCAATGGTTCCACTTCCTTTCCTCCCAAACGTTAGCTATGGCCTCCACACTGCTTGTATGTTCAAAATCTGTCCCGCATCCCATCGCATAGGCACCATCAGACACAGACAGGTAGACAACACACTGCATCCCATATGGATGCTGGAAAGGATATACATACGTGGCTGCTGAAGCTATCAAAGGTCTCACACTTGTTCGTGGGCTCTGCCTAGCAGCGCCTCTTCCACTCCCAACGCCCCTGTCGATCATGGGAGGTAGGGGAGTGAGAGTGGTTGAACAAGTCGGATGTAACTGTGTCAGCAATCTTTAGCAAAGAAACAAGCGAGGCAATCAAAAGGGAGGACAAACTGGGGGTACTGGGATTGAGTAAGTCTGGATCATTTGGAATGCTTCGCCTTCTATTCCTGATGGTTGGGGCAACAGATAGTAGCCTATTTGGCGTATCCGCGGGGGATGGTGGACATGGCTACGGGTGCATGCTGCCAGCGTACGGCCGAGACGAGACTGTGGATGAGCATTCGTTGTACGCGATGCAGAGGCGCAATGCCGGTGTAGGGAGAGACAGCGTGGGAAACATGGGTTGCCGAGATGCCGAGACACGCAGGTTCCCACGTATTACTATAGAATTCCCACGGATGACCTGTTGAAGATGCGGCTACACTCGTTTTTCCCACTGACTGCTTACTTTCCCACTCGCCTCGTTCGTGAGATCTGGCTCTCACGCCTATAATGTCTATCTCCCAAAGCTCTTTCTTCTTTAACCACCATCTTGAGATGTCTGCTGGCCCTTCAGACAGCCAGCAAGATGATTCATCCCATCCTTCTCGCTCTGTCACTCCCCCGCAACAGCACCCCAGTCTGCTCGTAAATCCCCCTTCTTCCTCCCATTGATTCTGCAATTCATTTCTCCGACAGGCAACCAGCAAGCAGCCTACGCCTCAATCTACGGCATCTCACTCTCCCAAGCCTCCTCTACTCCTCCCAGAAAATACTTCCCTCCAGTCCATTTTAGCCGCCTCCAAAAAGGATGTGATTTCCAATGGCCAGCAGCTTCCTCCATGGAACGCTTCAAACCCTGTGCAATCCTCTCAGTCTAATCCCCCGTCTGTCCAGGCACAGGTATGGTCTTCTTCTGATTCCCACCCAACGCGTCTTTTGCTGAGTTCCCACTCATCGAGTAGTCGACCGCCAAGCGCAAGCTAGAAGACTCAGACGCAGACGACCCACACAACAAGATACGACGTATTGTTCGTGATCATGTTTCTCAAGATCCTGCGCGCGTCATGCCTATGACGACGGTGATTTGCCTTCATGCGGCCGTCGCCCAGAAATCATATGGCAGCGAGAAGCGCTTTCTCTGTCCACCTCCTGTTGTTCACATAGAGGGTCCTCTGTGGCACATGCGCAACCAGCAACTTTCTATGGCTGTCGTGTCGGAGGCTGGTGAGAGATCATTTGAGCAGAAAGCCCCACTGGACAACAATATGACCGCAAGTTTCAAGTTCCTTCATGTCACTGGAACCGCAAAAGCTAAGAGTTTCCAACTCTCTTTGGACATTGCTGAACCGCCACCTTCGTCATTGGCTCCGGAAGCTGCAGAAACCGTAGGTGGACGTACATGGGCAACCTTTGACTCAGCTCCTGTCACAATTATATCCAAGCCGTCCAAAAAGACAGCCAAAACGCGCAACATTTCTTCGTGTATCTTGGCGGGGGGGCCTGTTTCTCTGTTTAATCGTATCAATTCGCAAACCGTCCGCACCAAATATATGACCATTGATCATGCTCAATTGTGCGCCAGCAATGTCGCGTGGTCTGCATTTAATGTCAATGTTGTTCGCCGCACAGGAACAGAGCCGCCAACTCTAGGTATGTGTCATGTGATGAGAATCTTGAATTTTCCCGCTCTCACACTCTACCCTCAGCTGGAGCACCACAACCAGTTACGTACGGCTGTGAAATTGTTCTTTCAGATACGCACTCAGGCATCTCTACATCCCCACTCATTATCCGCAAGGTTGATAAGGGACGAGTTTCTAACGATGATGGAGGTCCCGTGAGCCAGATGCAGAAGATTGCTCTTCAGCGTGTGAGTGCAGATGGTTCGCGACACTATCTATCGGCGGCTGGTCCTCTCCCTGGTGCAAATGCAATCGTTGCTCCTCCTGCTCCCGGAATGTCTACTCAGGCAGGAACCCACCCACTTATGTTCCAATCTCCACGAATCTGTGATGAAGTAAAAGATGGCCAACGAATTATATCTGATGAAGTTGATGATTATCTCTGTTGGACTATTGTTGGCATCTGTGAGTTTTTTTCCTCCCTTCTTTTTCCGGGAAATTTATAGATTGAAATTTAAATCCTATCAGCCAAGTTCCAATACACCTTCTTTGATGCTTTCGGTCAGAATAACAATATACCTGAGCTTCCTATCACGCCTTTTCCTACTCTTTTCACCTCCCCCGTTTATCGTCCTGCAAGTAATTCTATTGAGCTTACTGTTTCCAACTTTTTCTACGAGGATCCCAATACGAGGCAACAAACGCCATTGGATATTTACCTCGGCAATCTCGGTCCCCTTCGCCTTCGCGTGTATCAAACGACTGCTCCTGGTCCACTGACAAATATATCGCCCTTCGTGTCATCTATGCCAGGTCCACAAGGTCTTGAAGGTGCGCCTGGCCCCTCTCCTGCAACAGGATCACCACTTTCTCCTACCGTGCCACCACGTTACATACCAGCAGGACCTATACACACAATTGTAGTGGTTGAGATGCCTCCTCTAGCAGACATTATCAAAGTCTTAGAAGACGAGTCATCTTCCCACTCTCATCCTCACCCTGAGCCATCACAAGGTACTCGCCAATCGCCTGATGCTGGGACAGGGGCGTCTGGTTCATCTGGCTCTCATGAAAGCAGAAATGGTAATGGAAATTTGTCGGCACCGCCGCCTTCGACAACTATGGCCACCAGGTCGCTTCCGTTGTTGTTTATCAGAGCTGCAGACGGTGTTGGATACCATTCTGGTAGGACCATTGCGTGTGAGAATGTGTTCCAGGGTGTGGATCTAAATGCGATGGCGGCTGCTAATTCATCAAACGGGGGGCCTCCCGTGGATCCAAATTGGTTGGCGGCTGCACAGGCAGCAGCAGCAGCAGAGGGTGGCTTGCATGGATGGACTTTGAGAGTGATGTAGTGTAACCAAAATGGGTCATTATGTATAGCTTTACCCTCCCCAGGCCATCTTACTTTTCTTTTTGCCCTGCTATTTTTTTCAGTTTCTTTATTCCTCGTTTTCTTTTTCAGTTTTCTATTATTTACATGGCTCGGTTTTTTTCACACTCTATTCCGCCTTTTCGTATTATCGCTTTCTAGTATCTTGATTGCTGTGTGTTAGTATCCTTTGATCATAATGGTTGCTTTTTGGTTTTCAGCTTGTTTTCATGTTATTTGTCTGAGGTCTATTTCTCTTTCTGTGTTTTAGTCGCTTCTTTGCACCATTGAGTAAAGAAATTTTACGATGCTGATATGATTTGAATCAACAACAAAGTATATGGTTATATTTAGGTACGGCAGTCATTACGACGACGAAGAATGCTCCCCACAGTTTCCTTCGACAAGTCCGAGTGACCAGTAACGGTACGCATAATCTCCTCCCACTCCTCCTGGTCTGACGCGCCAAATGTACTATTCACAACTTCATCCCAGAGATCTCCCTCCAGCGCAACTAATCGTCCCGCTTGTAATAATTTACTCCACGGCGCTTCTACACGGACTTTTCCACCCGGTAAACCGCCGGCGAGAGCAGCATTACACGTTTCAAGGAACAATTCACATTCAGCTAGAATGGCACGACCCTCTGTTGCGTTAAAAGTACCTCGAAATAGAATTTGGCGATGTAAGATATGCTCAGAGAGGTTTGTTGAAATGCGGCGATAGAGAGCGGTGAAGGTCGTCAGGGAAAACGTAGACAAGAGATAGCTCAAATACGTTGAGAGGAGACTGAGAGGTGCTAAAAGAGTTTGGGAGATAAGAGGTGCTTCAGATACTAGAAAGTCCTTGGATGTGTTTGGATCTGGACTGCCGCTGCGTGTGTGAGTGTGAGATGGACACTGAGTGTAGGAGAGATCGTACGTATAGAAATGAGCCTTGAGTTGTGCTTCAACTTCAGTGCATACTTGTTGCACAACCATGTTTTCTGCACGAATTATGATAGCTGTGTATTTATTGATGAACACTTCGAAAATGGTGTCATTAGGTACTTCAAGGTTCTCATGTCCTGGTTGAGGAAGGAGAGGGTTGGCTTCAGCATGAGAGCGAAGGGCAGGAACACGATGAACATCACGCCACATCTCCAGGAAGGACTAGTTTGGGTTGTCAATAGAGACTTGAGTCAGCTTACAATTCCTCCCTTCGCCTATGACATACCAGATCTTCTGCCCAAGATTCAATAGCCAATTCAATGTGAGCAGCACTTAGGAGTGCCTTACACAGTCGTTGGATATCTTCCATAATATTTGTCAAACTGCGTGCGTTCACGTTGACAGATGCCTCGCTTTTGCCCCCGAGATTGAGTGCACCAGGTACAGCGCGGACGAAAGCAGACGATACACTTTCAAAATCATCCAATGAGGAGGTTATCCGGCCAAGGTAAGAATCAAGAATGGGTAATTGGATTGAGACGAGAAACTGCACGCGCTGGGATGGGTCTGGCAAGGGCGAGTATCGATCTGAGCACTATCAATGGTCGTTGCGCGTTGATCATGCTTGAGTCACTCTACCTGTAACTTGTTCAAATAGCGCTTTGACTCTGCGTGCCGAATTGGTCGATTTCAAAATTGTTGCCTGGGAGCCCCCTTCCGTATCATCCGAGATACCCCACGCATCTGAGGACCCTAATATCTCATGATATTGGTCTTCAACAACTGAGGTATCATGCGTAAGTCTACTGTCCATCGAGGGAATGAAAACAATTGACATCTCTGTTCTCCCGCCAGCCACGTTTGGAACCATGGCTGATTTCCTAGTATGACTTGACTAATGCCTTCCCATTTGGTATCAGTATCGTCTAGCGAAGTGGCAGATGTTCCCTGTAGCTGGAAGCCTTCTTCTATGAAGGACGCATCAAAACACAGAGCTTGATATATTGTATGCGCTAGTATCGAAGGCGATTGAAGAAGAGCCGGCATTGTTTTACGAAGTTTGCGTGAGAGAAGAGGCAATAGTAGCAGAGCAAACTCGCGCTAGATTACAGAAGCAAGATAAGAAATCCTCTAGGAAAGCAGGAGTACTGGGCTCACCCATGCGTGTATCTGTCTGTATTCTGATGAGGACAACAAAGGTTGAACGACTATTTCCATAAATTGATGGTGCTCGTGTGCGACGTTGAGGATGTGGGTGAAATACCATTCAGGCTGGATAGATTTCAGAAGGAAAAAATGCCTATTGAAACAGGTACTACTACCTTGTCTATTCGGTTTGTTTGCCGAGTACCCTCGAAATGGTACTTGAAGCGAAGAGAAACGGACGAGACGAGCGCCTGGAAGGGATACAATCCACTTTGTTCGTTAAGGGAAAGTACATGCTCCGCTCCCATGTCTTCCCCTCTACAGGCAATTAGTGATGATTTTCGTGACCCCACCTTGCTCACATATTTTGTAGCTTCAAAAGGTTCATAAATGCATCTTCGAACGCTTTTCTATCACTCGGTGCAGCAGCGGCATAGTTTATGCTCATGGGCCAACCAAGCTTTTCTGCCGCCGTCGTCAAGATCCTAACCACTAACATCAATTCGAGCGACGTAGAGAAATTAGATTCAGCCTACATGAAAAGAGCGACTTTGATATCTGCCCAAGTGTGGTCACAAACCCTCTCGAGGAATCGAATGACGTGTAGCTTCTTTTGACCACTGGCGCTTTCGACATGTGAACAAGCATTTGTCACCTTTTCGACAAACTTTTGAAGGTCTCGGAACACGGTCACAGAGGAAGTCGAGACTGACGCTATGGATTTAGCTTGTGATACGGCAGACTCACTGGAAATAAATATGAGAATGTATGTCGAGTAGATTCCTGTAACACGAACCTGAGCTTCAGCCCGTGTTGGATAACTTGCACATAACTCTTAACACTCTCTAACTCCTTCAAGCTTCGGTGCAGGGTTTCCACGTCTTCCAATAATGTGGGTTGGTCGTTGTCATCGGAAGATACGGAAACAAATTCGTTAGAGAGTTCAGCCAGTTCGTCAGCTAGTGAATGACGTAGTAGGGACAGTTCTTGCGAGGTCCTCAGTTGCTCTTCCGCAGAATTACGTGCGTTAGTAATCATGGTATGAGTTTGTTGACCAGACGAGGAAAGCTAAGCTGGCACGTTCACTATGAGCATTGGAACAGACTTTGAGATAGTTACGCACTTGGACCTGGAGGTCTTCATGACGAATTTGAGTTTGTTCTAAAAGGACCTCCAGTTGATCCAAGCTCTCAACAGCTGGAAAGACTTGGTCTAAATATTCTGTGGTTGACTGTCTAGAGGACGGCCAGTTTGGAACATCCAAGAGAGATTTGATTTGCTGAGCCGACATGACAAGCCGCAGAAACGCTCAGGAGTCTGCCTTGGGAAGTGACCACGTGCCAACATCAGTAAACGTGCCATGTTTCTTAGTCGGTTTATCACACGGCTCTGTCTCCGGGATGATTCTCACAGAATTCAATTCCACAGTTGTCACTTGCTCTCGATAAAGGGTGCAAAGCATGGATGGCTTCCTCTTGTTTCCCCATCATCATGCCCGCTCATAGTTCCTTTGTCTCTGGCAACGAGAAATATGCCTCAACCTTTGACAAAGGTTACTTGGCCATCGCCCCAACCAAGAAGCTACTTATTGGTAGTACCACCTCTCTACTTGTCGATGTCTTGCTGATCGTGTCCAGTCACGTGCATGGATGCCCGCGTCGAGTAGGACTTCATTGATTATTAGACCTTCGTACTCAGGTCGCTTCAAGGCCTCTATCTCAACTTGGAATTGATCTTGGAGAAGCACACGTTGTTAGAAATGCTGGTGGAATAGCGTGCGCTACTTGTGCATCCGCCCTGTGATAATCGTTGAAGGCTGCCTATAGACGGGAATCACTTCGCAGTATCATTATCTCTCAGCATCTCCTTAGGACCCGCGAGATCGCCGTTTTCCGTCATACTGGATGCGGTATGCTCACTTTTACTTCAGAACAAGCTCGCAGAATTGTCAAGGATGCTTATCCTGGTGACAACACTGTCTCTCAGGCTGTGCATGAGCTTGACTTCCTAGAATTCTCTAACTTGGAAGAAAGTGTCAAGGCCGACGTTCAGTTCTTAAAGGAAAATGATCTAGTCCCGAAAGAAACCACTATCACAGGGTGGATTTATGATGTCGATACCGGTAAAGTAAAGCAATCATCCCTTCCACAGGAGACATGTGTTCTTACTCTTCTACTCAGGTTAGTCAGGTTGCGTAGTAGTTATCCAGTTCCGAGTAATTTGATTCCGGATGTATTGTCAACAGTCACATTGTGCTTCCAAGTTCTTGTGACAATACCTTATCCAAATATGTTTCTGAGTACTCACGACTTCTCATGTGCGACTTACACAACCCACTTCTTAGCCATTAGCCCTCAAACTCTTCCTCCACTCTCTTTTTATCTGAAATTACAACTATGCAACATGTAGCAGGTGTAATAAATAAGTTGAAGCAATAAATAAGTTGAAGCCAAGGTTATCTACATCTGGTCATGTTACTTCCTAAATAAGTCTCTGAATGGGAGAGATGGCATAGTGGAAAAGCCCCCTGTCCACATGTATTATACCTACCTCAAACCTACTTGAGGCTATGGGTTTGATTCCCAAGTAATCCTTCATGTTGGGAAACTGCATAAGTAAGGTTAGGGTTTGATACACTGTAAATAATCTTCTGTAGGCATGGACTGCCATCATGCTCTGTGTAATAAATTGTTGATATTAAAAAAAAAGTCTCTAAACCTTGATCCACCCATAGATAAGTTCCTCCATACCTCTTCTATACAACATCTGTGAACTTCTGCTTGAAGCAAGAACTATACTTAACAACAGAATAGAAAAGTGCTTAGAAATGATATGAGTGTTATGAACTGTCTTATTTTCATTTTCATCTATCATCTTTTACTTTATTTTTGTATCTTGTCAAGTCCATACTCTGAATGTTGATGTTCTCTGTAATGGACCACATAAGTCATCAAACTCCATAAGTACTTTGTCTTTCATGGCAGAGTTTGCTCATTACCCACTTCAATCTCTATTTTTGCTTAGTTGCATATCAGAGAGTTCTCCAGTAGTCTTAGACTATCTTCACTCAAGTATCCAAATTGTCAGAATTGAAGACAGTAGACTCTATTTATTTTCATTTCATTTTATTTTGAACTTAGGGTTAGTATGACATCACATGTCACATGTCACAGTCACAGAAGAATATAGAAGGTTCCAGAATAATGATGTTATACCATATATTCTTTAGGATAGGCTAAGTTTAGTATACCACAGATTATTAGCCAAGTATATATAAGATAAACACTTTGTAACTAGAACTCTATTAAGTTTTCATGTGTTACCCAAAATAAGTAACATTATATAGTATAGTAACAATATGTTGGCCTTATGGAAAGCATATGCACTTTATGGTAGGTTAGTTGTAAGGTATACACAGACCATAGTCTATAGTAGATAAGGTAAACTATTTTGTACTTGGAATTCTATTGAATTCTCTTGTACTACTCAATACAAGAGTATGTTTTTGTCTTATCTCTTATATCTAAGTTACAACACCAGTGTTGATAGCAATATGCTTATTATCAAAATTCTCTATTTCATAACTTTATTCTCATTGTTACAACTTAAGTCTAAGAGTTAAGACAAAAAAGAAATCTTGTATTAGTTAATATAAGAGAACTTAATAGAGTATTTGTACATGCTTATATCTAGTCTACCCTAAATGTTATGAGTCATATATATAAGAGTTATTATATCATATAATATATGACATCATTTTCTTAGATTATTTTATATTCTTCTTTATATGATGTTGTAATAGTAATAGTAAGTAATATATAATAACATATGACAGTTATCATACTTTGTTATATTATTGTGATAGTTATATGTAATATCACATTATTTTTCTTAGCTAAGTCTAAATTTAAAAAAATAGAAATTAAATAATAAAATATAAAAATAGAAAAAAGATCAAGTTTACTATCTTTGAGTTTGACATTTATTATTCAAAATTATAACTAGTAATAAGTAGTGGTATAATATATAAGTTAAAGCTAAGATTATTTGCAAAATTTACACTCAATATATTATAAATAATACTTAATCTATAATTTTATATATTTCTTACAAACTTTTTTAATTATATCTTTTTTTACAATAGCTTTTTTCCATTAAAATTTGTTAACTTACTTAGAGTCAAACTTCATTCTTTTCTTAGAAATCTCATTTAATAATACTTTTTACTTAAATAAGCATCTTATAAATGATTTTTTAGATATAGTTTATATCTTAGTAACTGAGTATTATATACTATCTAACATCTATACCCTTCTCTTGAGATTGGAATAACATAGTAGCAATAGTATCTTACCATATATATTATGCCTATCTCTATCCTACTGTAAGATTGTGGATTTGATTCTGTAGTAATCTCTTATATAAGCACAGACTATCACTGTATCCTATGTAATAAATTATTGATTTCAAAAAAAATCCATACTCTTTTTACTCTTTTCTAGTATAGATTATATTCTATTTTATTACTCATCAATCTAAAAACCAAACCTTGCATGCTTTATCAATTCTATAGAGTTTTAGACAATGATCCTATAGTACTTGACAACTTATAATATATATAGTAGTAAAGTATTATTAGATTATCACTTCTGTATTTAATATTAGCTATCATATACTAATTCTTTAGTCTAATAATCAACTTAGATTGTGTCACACTTATACTAAGCACATCCAAACTTCCCTTTCTGAAATATAATTATATAACAAGTCTATCAGAATTACAAACATTGGACTTAGTTTATTTTTATTTTATTTTCCATTTATTTCTTATTTTGGGATTTAGGATTAGGGTTAGTGTGACATTGCATGTCACTGTCACATTGGAATATAGTAGAAAATTTTGGAAGAAATAATGTCATTATAATATATTTGATATATATTAACCTTATGGATAATGCATGGCCTTTAGGATAAATTAATGGTATTGTAGCATATACAAGGTAAACAGTTCTGTACTGAGCTTTTCATTGAGTTCTCTTATATTAACACTAATACAAGGTTCTTACTTTTGAACAATGCTAAGTTCTTAAGTTTGTAACAAAGTCAGAATGGGCACAATAATCTTTTATTAAAGCCAAGGTTGTCTTTTTTATATAGCACCACTTCTGATTCATCTTTTAGCCTTGTCTCCTAACTTAATCTGTCTTTTGTGCTACTCACAAATAATTCCATTAAGTATAAATCACTATCAACACTGAGATTTATAGCAGACTCTTAAAATATATATACTTATCCAGAGTGTATAAAATATAAACATTAAATAATATTTAGCTTCAGTTTATATACTATATTTTTATTTGTTATATTAGTTATATATTTCAGAGGTTATACTTAGAGAGCTGTAGTGGATTATTTCACTAGAAGAATAAGTGTGTAGTTGATACTAAAAGAGAGGATTAGTTTTAGTTGATTTTCAGGATAAGAATTCTAGACTTATATACCAAGTACTTTGTCTAAGATAGTATTTAGAGAATAGAGACTATAAGCAAGTTACTTTAGATCTAGATATGAGGGGATAGAAATTTATGAAGTTACCAGAATGTTTAGCAAGAATATTATAATTCAAAACTTAGCAACTAGTTATTAGATGCAGTTTACACCTTATTATCTAAGATATAATGAAACATCTTAAAAGTCCAAAACAAGCTAGTTATGTATTATTTAAAAATATGGAAGATGAGTTTGGAATGATCTTTGGCTTCAACTTATGTACTGTACCTCTATAAGTTATACTGGTCACATATTTCAGAAGAGAACTTAGAGAACTTAGAGGATTGGAAGCATTGGAAGATGATGAGGTATGCTGTTGCCAATACTGGAAGACAGTGTCAGTTTTGGTTGATTTTCAGGATAAAGCTAATATAGTGTAACTATTAGTTTTATATACTAGATATACTACTTAGAGTAGTTATCTGGAATAGAACTGCTAAGTGAGTTATTCTAGATACTAGTGATTCTTGAATGTTAGAGATGAAAGTCTATAAAGTTTGGCAAAGAATTAGTAAGAACATCCAAAGAAAATAAAGAGACATCTAAAGAGAATAGAGAGAAATGATCTGCACTGAAAAAGGTTGGAAAGTATAAGTAAGAGAAGAAGTGGTTATCTATAAGTTGAGATGGATAGCCAGAATGGGGTGTGACAATAATATACAGCAAAGTCTTGTCCAATTTCTAAAGATCTTAGAAATATTATTAAAATGCTAGTTAATATTTAAAAGAAGTGGCTTGAGTTTTGTCTTAAAAAGCTGAAATTACTTAAAGATAAAAATGTCTATGATATTGTGGATCCTTCTAAGAGACAAAAAGTGATTAATAATTGCTAAATACTCAACATTAAGTCTGATAGTTATTATAGATCTTAACTTGTTACAAAAGAATTTTCTTATATTGAAGAAATCAACTTTGATAAATTATTCTTTCTAGTTGTCTACTATGAGATGGCATATCTGTTTCTGGTTGTTGCTGCTCTTGAAATCCAGAATATCCATAGTATTAACATAAAAACTACTTACTTATATAGTGATTTAGATAAGGAAATCTACATAAAGTAGTTTAAAAATTTCAAGCTATCTAGTCAAAAAAAAGAAAGTCCAGTAATTCCACAAAATATTGTATAGCATTAAGTAAGCTAGCTTATCTTAGTAGCAGACTATAACTAAGTTAATGTTAGCTCTAAAATTTAAGCAATATAAATTCTACTTTATTAATGAAAAGACTTTTTTTTAAAAAAAAAAGTCAATAATTTATTACACAGAGCACAATGGCAGTCTATGCCTATAGAAGGATTTATATATGGAGTAACAAACTCTAACCTTATGCAGTTATCCAACATGAAAGAGTACTAAGAAATTGAACTTATAACCTCAAGTAAGTTTGAGATAGGCATAATATATATGAACAAGGGGCTTTTTTACTATACTATCTCTTTTCCAACTAATAAAAAGACTAAAAAGCTTATTATAGCAATTGTCTATTATAACTTCAGTGAAACCAAAGAGTTTTTCTAGTATGCTTTAACATAGCAACTAACCTAACAGATACTCTACTACTATTAAACTATGTGTTTAAATCTAATAATAAGTAATGCAACTCCAGTTTTTATCAAAAGTACCAGCAATTGGTTGGATCTCTAATGTATCTAATGATTAGTTTGTGTTCTAATATAGAATTTACTATAGTTAAGCTTGCTTAGTAGATAGTAAACTCTTTAAATAAACATTATCAAGCTGGATTGTACTTTTGTTAGTACTTACATAATACTTATAAGTATCAGATAGTTTATAATGGACTTAGCAATAAGTTTGTTATAAAATACTTCAATTTAGACTAGGCACAAGATCCAGAATTTTGTAAATCTGTGACTGGCTACTTTACTCTTATAACTTATAGAGTAACATTCTAAATAAGCTAACAACAAAAGACAGTAGTCCTATTTTCAACTAAGGCTAAGTACATAGGACTTTCTAATTGTGGCTATCAACTTATTTGAACAAGAAATCTCCACAATGAGGTCAGTTTTAATATTCTGACTTCTTATCTCTATAATAATAATCTTGGTTTACTTTTCTAAAGATCTAACCCTATACAAGAGAAGTATTTCTGTTTATTTCTTAGCTTAAAAATATTCTAAGCTTATCTACTTATATTTCTGTTAATTAACAGCTAATGTCTTAAGCAAAGGAGAGTGTTGCAAAGCATTCTGCTTACTAAGAATTTATACTACAATTAGTAGTACAACTAATTAGATAGTCAATATAAAATTTTTAAATAGGTTAAATCAATATTATTATCTTATCTTCTATTATTACTTATATTCTTAAGCTTACTATTATAGAACTTACTATTTGTAAGTGGTTTTTAGTTGTTCATACTACATTATGCTACTATGCAATCTGTTCCTTTCAATAGTCTAAGTGTTCTGAATAGTATCTGAAATGTAGTAAAGTTTTGTGAGTACTCTACTAGTACTTACTTGTTATACTCTATATATAAGGTCTAATATTTCATTATAGATTTTTTCTACAAAATATATGGCCAATTCTTTAGTTGTTGGTAGCAGTACTGAGTGGACAATAGTAGCTTTATTGAGAGATTCTAGACTGTATATAATCTATATATTTTTCTTATCTTTTTTGATAATACAAAACTATCTTAATCTATAAAGTAAGTTATATACTTCAGTATCAAGCTTTCTCTTAATCATGGCATATACTTCCTCATATATAATAGAAGATATTCTAAACAAATGTTTTATCTATAACATATATACTACTATAGATATATCTATAATAAGAAAGAATTCCTTTTTAACTTCAATCATTTCATGCAAAAGCTTTGTTCTGCTATACTATCAACTAGTGTCAGAGTTGTAAACATTAGACTATATTTTATTTTCCTTTTTCCATTTTATTTTTATATTCTTTTTATGTTTGTTTCTATTTATTTAGGATTAGGGTTTAGCATGATATTTGTCAAGATTGTTGAAAGTGGACTTCATTTTTTGGTTTTTAATTTTAATTTTCTTTTCTTTTCATTTTTCTATTTTCTATTTTTAGAACAACTAGGGTTAGGGTTAGAAGTGATCAGTCACAATCTGATGGTGTGGTCACAACATTAATCATGAGAATGGAGTAGAAGGTTCGAGAACAAATGACATCATATAACATGGATAACACATATTGACCTCATGTTTTATACATGATTGTTTAGGGTAGGGTGCACAGTAGTAAGCATGGACCATGGTTAGTAGTATATAAGGTAGATTAGTTTGTAAAGGAATCTTTATCGAGTTACTTAATACAAGGGTTGTTCTTCTATCCCACTCTAAGGACTTTAGATCATAACAATGTTATGGTTACAACTATTACAAACTAGTCACACAATGTGTCATACAAGTCACAAGTCACTATTACAACAATGGTCACATGATATAGAACATAATGAAATGTTTTAGAATAATAATATCATACAATGTGCTTAATGCATATTGACCTTATAGTTTACATATAGTCTTTAGAGTAAGCTAGATGCAGTAGTAGCACAGACCATCTAATAGAGTATATAAGATAAACAACTTTGTACTAGAGACTCCATTGAGTTCTTTTGTGTAAATTCTATACAAAGTTCTTTTCATTAACCAACTCTAAGTGTTATGATCTTAAGTCCTTGGAGTAAGACGAAAGAAC
>Ga0157368_1000704_pt1 | contig 15384 bp, 14 predicted proteins | sample AttbisABBM3_FD_113146 | JGI IMG/M metagenome (GOLD analysis project Ga0157368, IMG submission 113146) | Fungus gardens microbial communities from leaf cutter ant in Botucatu, State of São Paulo, Brazil - Atta bisphaerica ABBM3 | ecosystem: Host-associated > Fungi > Mycelium > Unclassified ...
AGTACTTTCCAACACAAGTTTAATCATGTGAATCTGTTTAGCCATTCATGAGATATTAGCTCTTCTACAGTTACTGATGGCCTAATATCTCAGTTATTTGTTGTTGCTTTTGTACATCCCACATATGTGCAGATAGCCCTTACTTGGGGCTTTCCAGTGTAACTTAGTTTGTGAAAATCAGTCTACTAGTTATAGAGATACAAGTTAAATGAAGTTTGTAACACTTCTGTCTAAGTTCAAAATAAAGAAAAAGTCAAGTTTATCATTCACAATTCTGATATTAGCAGCTATTTGGCAAAAATAGAATTTTATGTCTTTATATTTAGCCTTGGACTATAACTTATCTATAGTTATATTTTGTAATCAGTTTATTAGGAGCTAGTCTAGGTAATGACTAGCCTAGAAGTATAATCAAGTTTCTGTAGAGGAAATCTAGACTTATAGTATTGCTAATATTTTCTGACATATATAGCTTATATTGTTATGATCAATATTTTATATCTTATAGATGGTTGCTTTATGAATAGTATATGTTAGGGTTCATTTATTTCTAATTTATTTCTTTACTGTACCTTATATTAACATTATGTATGATCAGTTAGTATTATATGTAATAGTGGAGGCTTTCTTATTTCCTTTCTCATTATTTTCTTTACCAATTGACTTAATTCCTCTTACTTAAGTCTTTGCTTAAGTTGTAACCTAAGCCAAGCTAAGGTCATAACATATATCTGGCTATTAGTTTAAGTATTCATAATCTTTGATTTTAGAGTTATTTCATATTATAATTGTTATTGAGATTAAAATATACTTTCTTATATATACTTTCTTTTCATTTTTAGTCTTAGTTAAATTAAACAAAAACAAGTAATTAGTCTCAAAGTAGTAAAAGTACTTTCTAGACATTTATAAAGATATTTTTATATTTATTCCAAATGAAAATCTTAGTATGCTTACTGAATACTCTTTTAAAGATACTTTGGCTTCAATAGATAATGTTATATCTAGCCTATATATCACATGGTTGTAATTTTCAGATAAAAAAAAGTTCAGATAAAAGAGTGTGAGTATAGTATAGTTCAAGTTGATTATCAGACTGAAGAATTATACATAATAATTATTGTTCTTAAATACTAGAAAAATAAGGTTCTAATAATAATAATAATATACTGTAAAGATAGTTCTTAACTTTATAAAAGTATAGATTTTTTAAAATACTCTAAACTATTCTTTTATACTGATAATTTTACTTTCTAAACAGTTTTCTTATTGGAAAATATAACTAGTACTTATAAGCTCAGATTAACTCTTATTTTTCTAGTATTAGAAGCAAGTACTTAGCCTAATATGGATATATGTGAATGGCTGAGGTTTGTTGCTCTATACTAGGGTCCTTTATAAGTAAGAAATAATAATATAGTTAGTCTCAGCATTGTCCAACAGTTGTTTAAACTGTTAACTGAATAAAATCAAAGTGATTCACTTTAATGAGAGTATAAAATAGATAGAAAGATAATAGATCAAGAGAGATTGAAAATTTATTTTTATGACATTATATTTTAGCCAACACCTAGATATTATCATAGAAGTTTGCTTTGAAACTTAAACAATAGTCTTTCTACTGATGAGCTCTACTGCTTTTTTCCAAATATACTTAAGATTATAGGAGTTTTTTATTCTACTTTTTCTATACTTATTTATTTTGACCTCCTTCAATAAGCTCAGTCTTATATTTAGAACATCTTAGGACATTATATTTAAGTTTCTTTTGCAAAGAGTTTTATAAGCTCTCTATTTCTACTAATAATAAGCAGGTTTAGATACTTCTGAGCATTATTATTACATTTTGATCTAGTCATATTTATTCCAGCTCACAAATAATATCTTTTTTCTTATCTACACTTCCTGATTTCTTCTAGTATAGATTATATTTTTATTTCACCTCAGATATTCTTATTAGACTCTTGATAACTCTATAGATATCCTCTAATACCTGAGAATCACTTAAACTAGAGTAATAATTTATAATATCTATTTCTAGATGATTACACTAGATAGTATATTTAGTATATAAGCCAGTAGTTTATACTGTAAAAGCTTTATCCTGAAAATCAACTAAAACTATCACCAACTTTGTTGTGGCAACCACTAGACACAAAGTCCAATAATTACACAAACAAGTAAAGCTCTTAGTAAGCTATTGATGTGGGAATCACAAGAGAACTTGATAAGGAGTCTCTGCTGGATTGCTACCCTATTTATATAAGTTACATATAGTCTGTACTACAAATAATTACTCCTACCCTAATGTCCATACATTATCCATAAGGTAGCCATGCAGTTAATATGCTTCTTGACATTATCCATCTAGACTGCTCTAGGCCTTATAACCTTACATCATGTGATATGTCATGTGACTGCAGTCACATGCCTCTTCATTGTCATCATCGAATATAATAAAAGACAAGTAAATCCAAAGTAAAGTCCAATATAAAATCTAGAAGAATATATAAAAGAATATTACTACTTCACTGTATCATAACAAACTTCCAGTGTTAGTAACAACACATCTTCTACAACTCAGTAGACTTGTCTGCTAGTTACATCCTGAATCCTATGTAACTCATAAAGACATAACACATAAGTTAAAGCCATCTAACACCCAGATTTTGTATACTTGGATAATGCATTTACTTATCTGGATTTTCAAGAGTCCATTATCAAATCTAGATAACAAGGTGTAAACTACATCTTCAGTGCTGCTCTGTCAGTATACTTCTCTTCCAACATACTCAATCACAGAATCTAAGGTTTCATAACAGCACCAACTTTGACGCAGCGACACAGCGCTGAATGGTCGAAATCAGTTCTGGAAAAGCAAGGGGTACATGTTGAATTGAATTATAACTTATCTTCCAATGTATCAGATTATGGTCGATGAGAGCTCGGAGGACTCAATTCAGATATATGCGACCTTGAAAATGCATATTACATAGCCCATGAGATTTTAACAGAACGTAAACCTTGATCGCTCGGAATAAAGTATTCCAGCCTTCGTGCACAACTCATGAGAATCCACGAGTTGCAGTGTGATTCACCATAATTCAACGCATAAAGTAGTTATTCCGGAAGATGTATATTCAGAGGTTTATGCAATTTGCATATAGCTGTCACAGGTTCGCGAGCCAAAAAATTTGTGGCGGAAGTTTGAATTTGATCGAGCGCTCATTGATCTGGCTGAATTTATTTGGGCGAGGATATAACCTCATTGAAGCAAGCTCTACCGAAAGGCAGTCTTGGCATGTACCTTGGAGGCCATATTCAACCACCAGTTCATGCAGTGAAAATCGGCGGGGGAGACGTTTGATTGGAACACCAGAGAACCGAGAGGTCTGAATGTCCGTTTCTGTATGGACACGAAGTAATCCAGCTGTACTGTTGCCAAACCAGCAATGTTCCGGAACTTGCGACCCGCACTGCCTTGAATGCGTTTAGAAGACCATACTTTTGCGTTCAAGCAGCATTGAAGGTTTCGATGCTGCAAGCCCCTTTATTTCATCTCTAAGTGGAGTGTGAGTAGTCGATACAGGTTTTCCGGTAGCTTGTTCCATGATAGGCAAAAACAAAATGGATGCCGCAGAAGAAAGTAGATTTTTGCGGAGGCTGTGTCTCACGTGCTCAAAACTATTTATAACGTTTCGGTTATATAAACAATCGGGGGACCAAGACTTTGGCCGCCTCGGCCTCAGCGACTCCAAATCCTCCGTCACCCATTGTTCTGGGTGCAACTATATCATTTAAAGGCTCTTCCGCTCTATACATCCCCAGAGCCCTCAGATTTTCTGTTCCTCGTGTAACAGGAGGGGTGTCGGTCAGCCTTGTCGATCTTTGAAAGACATGAATTTCCATCCAGTCAGTTTTAATTCTCTCCGGTCCAATCTTACTCTCATCTTACCCCTGAAGTTTGAGGTGACGATAGCCCATATTATTTATGCCTGCCTCGGTGGTTTTGTTGTAGTAGTGTGTTGTATGTTTTTTTATATGTGTTCGCCTGTTCATCGCACTCGTACAGTTTGGCATGTTCTCGCTTCTCCTACGAGAAAGGGTGAGTAACTCGGTTCAACATGGCTCATTGAATCTCAATGTTTTTCAGTTGTATATTGGCGAAGCATGCTGGGCATTTCTCTTCGGTGTAATCATAGGTGCGTTACTTTCCATTTCACCCCATACGACAGCTGATGGCCTGCTAGGTCCTTATTGTGCAAATATTTTTGATCCACGTTCTTGGGGTGATGGCTCCCTGGGAACTGTAAATACCATCACCCTTGAATTCACTCGCGTCGTTCTCGCCATCGGGGTGTTTGCCATCGGGGTCGAATTGCCCAAAGCCTACATGAAACGACATTGGAGAAGTCTGTTTTTCTTACTATTTCCAGTCATGACATGGGTGCGCTGTGGTCTCCCTTATTTCCCTCTTTTCTAATCTGTGGTACTGCAGGGGTGGTTTGTTTCTGCTGGTTTGATCTACGCTTTCATTCCCGGCCTTAATTTCTTATCAAGCCTTGCTGTTGCAGCGTGTTTGACACCTACAGACCCCATCCTTGCTGCTGCTGTCGTTGGTGGCAAGTGGGCTGACAAACACGTCCCTGCACACATTCGTCATCTTCTAGCGGCAGAAAGTGGATGCAATGACGGAGCCGCTTATCCATTCTTATTCATATCTCTTTACCTGATACTCGATAAGAATACTGGACATGCCATACGAGACTGGTTCTTGCTTCTGTGGCTTTGTGAGTCCCCTCTGAACTTTTCGACCTTTGGAGTGCTGATGGGATGTAGATCAGGTCATCTTGGGCATTGTCATTGGTGGTCTCTTGGGATTTGCCTTCCGCCATCTTATGAAGTTCTGCGAACGTCACGATCTCATCGATCGTCACTCCTACGTCGCTCAATACCTTTCACTAGCGATGTTGACGATAGGCGTTTGTTCCATCCTCGGATCAGATGACCTTCTTGCCGCCTTTTCCTGCGGAACCGCGTTCGCATGGGATGGATTTTTCAATCGACAAACCGAAGAATCCGTATTCAGTTCAGTCATTGATTTATTGTTCAACATCGCAGCTTTCGTCTTTGTCGGAGCATGGATGCCTTTTGAAACGTTCCAGGATACAGAGCTTACACTCAGTGTTTGGAGGTTGATTGCTATCGCTATCCTTGTTCTTCTTCTGAGGCGTCTTCCTATCCTCGTTGCACTATACAAATTCATTCCAGACGTTAAAACCTTTCGAGAATCATTGTTCACCGGGCATTTTGGCCCTATTGGTGTCGGTAAATACGCTTTCTATGTTTTTATCATGTTGGAGGCTGACCCCTTTTCTTCTTCCCATGTAGGCGCCGTTTTTATTTCCACACTTGCTGCAGAAATCCTGCACACTGGACATGACAACGAAGCAGTTCCTTACAATGAACAAACCGAACTCCTTCGTCAAACTATACAGCCAATTGTGGGATTCATGGTTTTGTGCTCCATTACCATTCATGGTCTCTCTATCCCTGGCTTCTCACTCGGCCGACGTGTTCACTCCGTGTCGCGCACCTGGTCAAGAAGAGAAACTGAAACTTCTGAAGCAGTCCCGGATTGGACGAACCAGACCTTACGTGTCACACATCCGGAGCAAATTGTAATTAACAGAGATCAAGTTGACTTGATGGAGAAGGGTTTTCTAGGGACTACCTGCGCAGAAGAGTTGCGCAAGACTCACAATTCCAGCCGAACGGAGATCGATATAAGCGATATAGAGAATCAACAACAACATACAAATGTACCAGATATAGATGAGGGTAGTACCGAGACGAGAGTGAGTCAACTTGGTGATCATCTCGGGAAGAATAGGGAGGATTATCGGGAGGAGACGGTGCCTGATGGTGAGGAAAATTATCAAGAGTGGATTGAACCCCACCATCGGATTATTGAACAAAGGCCTAATGGAGCAGGATCGGATGTGCGTTTGCTTGATTATCACATCGAATTCTTTCATGGATTTTCATTTCATCTACCAGGTCGATGTAGTCGTGATTAATGATGAAGAAACACCCTCAATATCACGTTCAGGTCTTTATCGTCCTCCCGATGAACCTTTGCACCACTCTTTCGAAGAAGCATCACACGGGATTGCCGGAACGACGAAAAATGCAGAAGAGAAACTTGAAATCAAGTTCTCGCCAAACTACACAAAGGATGTGACACCATCACAACCTCTCCCCTTCAAGCCTTGCGAGAACGATGATGATGACGAGGGTTGGGCATCAGAGACCAGTGATAGTGATCAACGGCCTACCGCTGGTCCAAGTAGCTTCACAGGACGTGTAGAGCCGCCTACAAGCATGAAAGAAGGGAAAAAGCGTCAGAGAACGTCAGGAACCGGAGGGCGGAAAAGTCGACATATGGTGTCTCTTCGGCGGACATTTACAGGTAGCAGTCTCTCTGCAGCTCGTGACAACATCGTCGGTGATGATGAACGTGGAGCTCATCGAGGACACGTTCATGACTCAGTTTCATTTCCTGTCAGGATACATCCTCGATCCCTTGCTTCTCGCGCAAGCCAATCAAGACTTCGAATGTCAGAATCAGCAGCAGTCAACCAGCGATTGAAGGATATCAAATTGCAGGCATCGAGACCGCCCACACGGGAGACTTCTCCGTCACGCAGTGTAAGATTTGTTGACGAGCGGTTGACGCCAGAGAATAGCTCACGGACATCTGCTCCTCGGGGGTCGAAAATGTCGAAATTCGACCTGTCCTTGTTGCAACCTCTATCAACCAAGTTGCCTACTGATGTCCCTGGGCCTCCAACGCCGACTTCTGAAAAGAGTGGTGGAAGTGCGGACCCAAGTCTGAGATGATGGAGCTGGTTATGGATAGAGATAGTAACTATCTCTACAAGCCGTTTTGCTGGCGTGGATACATGTTTAGTATCGTGTCTTGCTTTGATGATGGTGATTGACATGCTCGTGACTCTATGGTTGTCTGCTGTTGTGGTATGACTCGCAATTGCTTTTTTGAGGGTTATGTTGGGACACTTCATACCTTATTTTTTGGGAATGTCGATGATATTGCACAACAGCCTATTTCAACTTCTCGGATTGTAATCTTCGTCCATTTCTTGTTTCTGTTGGGAAGGCAAGTGTTGGACTGGGGAATTTGTACTGAACCATCTAGAGCGATGGCGGCTGAAGAGAGTAGAACTAGACTCTCAATTTTTGGCAATTTCTCATGCGTAGCAATAGATTTAAATCCGTCTTTTTCGTTGATCGAGTGATGAAAGAGGATTTTTCGAAGGTCCTCGGAAATCAGTCACCAACAAGTTAAATAGATTTTTGCCACTTCAACCACTCACTGGATACCGCTCATAACCTCAAAGTGGATCCCGTCGGCTGCCCGTGTCCACCGTCCTTATCGGACCACGTCGCGCTGCACAGGGAAAACAAAGTGACAATGATATGATATATCATGTTCCGAGTTGCTAGTTATGTTATTATGTCATATTTGCGATATCCAAGATGTGGGAATCTAATTTTCTGACATTCAGGTCGTAGATGCCCGTCAATGTAGTACTCATGAGTGTTCCATATAAATAAGTGTACTTCAGTACTGCTCTGTTAAGATCACCATCTGCCATAGTCGCATCAAGTTCTTTACGCGGGTGCTGGTTGAGAACACTGATTGATTGATACTACAAGGACATGAGCTCCTATGAGTTCACTTGTATACCACCCCCTCAATTGGACATTTTACTGTATCTCGGCACACTGTCTACGGAGTTATTATAAGCACATATTGACCGACATCGATTTTCGTCTAAGACATTTCGTCTCTCCTTTGACATTACAGATATGTAGCTTGTTACTGTTGCATACTTTGGTAAGACACCACTGTTGATCTTACACTGAGGACGAGTGGGGCAAACGGATGCTAATCTAACAACATACCCTACTTATATACTACAAGGATAGAGAGTGCAAGGATAGAGTATATGTTTTTTCTTGGTGGAAATACGATCTGGACTTATTGTCCATTGAGAACTTGATCAGACTGTGTTTCACGTCAAACACGGCCGCACTATAATAAGCTCACGTTGCCGTGCAATGAATGCATCGCAATAAACGATGTGGGTTTGAGTGGCTCAGTGGCTCATCGGAAATCATTTGCTCTGCTCCGAGCACACAGGTTGCCAAAGCTGTAACAAGAAATGAGCTGTAACAAGAAATGCCAAGTCATCGCCTTAGGCATGGGCATTCATATGACTATCTAAAGCACACGCCTTCATTGTATAGGCCTTCATTGTATGGCAATCTTATGCAATCTTATGCTATATAGATGGGGGTCTCGGCCGGGCGTGAGATGGCGAGTGCACATATATTGATCAGTAGTATTTGATAGGAAATCAGTGAATTACGGCCCACCACTTTCTCCGTCAGCCATCACGTCAACAATAAGTTTTATAAGGGGCGTAATGGATCCAAGTAGCTTCATAGATTTCTCGGAATGTCTCCTATCCTTGCTGGAAGTACCTTCGTAAGGCCTCATCTCAATCTCGGCTATGGTGACGATCGTGAAGATGGCATAAATACTCTCCCTGACCTCGTGGAATTTGCAGCAAAGCACAACCCGGACCACATTTTTGGTCAGCAACTCCGGGCCAACGACTCAAATCCATGCTATATCACATTCTCAGAATTTGCTACCGCCGTCGAACGGGTTTCTGCTTGGCTCGTAAATGTCGGTGCCACAACTGGCCGTACTGAACGAGAGGTCACCGTCCCTCCAGTCGCCTTACTTCTCGGAAGCGATGTCACTCTCTTCATGTATATTTGCGCTTTGCTGCGGATTGGGACTCCGGTAACCTTATTTGCTTTGTCCTGTCTCTCTTTCTCACGATTCCGCCATAGGTTCTCATCATCTCAGCTCGATTGACACCTGTTGCTATTCTTCATCTTCTGAAGAAGACGAACCCTAGTGCCCTCCTTGTCTCTGGTCAAGTATCTCACTCTGTCAAAGAGACTATTGAGGTTTACGAGAGCCAAAAACCAGAGAATTTTGTTCTCCCTCAGATTGTCGATTCACTCAGTTATGAGGAATTCCTCTACCCCAAGAGTGACCTCGCAGAATACCCTACTCCGCCAAGATACCCCCTTTTCTTTCGTGAAGATCTAGGTGCTTTTATCATGCACTCCTCAGGTACCACTGGTCTTCCCAAGCCCATCTCCCACTCGCAAGCATACCCCCTCATCTTCGCCGCGTGCCACCGTTTCTCTGAGCAGAATGAACCCTTCCGTTATCAAGCTTCGACCCTGCCGCTGTACCATGTATGCACTAGTATAGTTGTATATGACGCTAGTTCTGACGTTACTTTTCAGGGGTACGGTCTCTTAGCTACAACCCTTTCGCTCTCAATTGGTCTTCCGTTCATTCTCCCTCCTGCTACTGTTATTCCTACAGGCAAGTCCACTCTTGCAATGCTGAAAGCTTCTGGGGCTCGTTACCTCCTATCTGTTCCCTCTATCCTTGAAGACATCCTCCGACTTCCTGGAAAATATGGTTTAGAAGCTCTCCAAGAGCTGGAAGTAGTTGCAATCGGAGGGGCTGCCATGAAGGAAAACGTCGGCGCAGAACTCGTTGCGAACGGAGTTAATCTTCTTAACCACTGGGGTGAGCAACTGTGCCGTATTTGCATCTCTCCCTCGTTGAACTTGTCTTTACTTAGGTGCTACCGAGATAGGTGCTATTGCTCCTATCGAGCGTATCCCCCGTGGATACGACTGGCATTATCTCATGCCTCGTACCGATATAGGCCTTCGATTTGTCCCAATGGAAGATGGGAACAATACATACCGCTTGATTGGTCGCGCTCCTGGGTGGAGTGATGACTTTGTGGTTCAGGATCTGTTAGAAGCACACCCACAGAATGCCAAACATGTCAAGATTTTGGGTAGGGCTGATGATCTCATCGTTCTTGCCACTGGCGAGAAAATCCGCCCTACGACCATGGAACGAACCGTTGCTGAACATCCTGATGTCAAGGATGTTCTTGCTTACGGTGAAGGTCAAGCATCCCTTGGTCTTATTGTCGAGTTAAGGGCTTCTTCCACTTGGGATGTGGATGATATCGATTCAGTTAAAATTCTTCGTGCCTCTATTGACCCTTTGCTCGCCAAAGGCAACTCCTTCATGGATCGTCATGGAAAGATCAGCCGCGAAATGTTGATTTTCATTCGACAGGATAGTGACCGTCGTCTTCTGCGCTCCGACAAGGGCAGTTTCATCAGAAAAGACAACTGGGCTCTGTTTGATAAGGAAATCAAGGAAGCCTATGAGCGTGCAGACCTGCTTAATGCCACACCCCTCCCTCTTCCGTCTGCCGGCAACGGTGAAGCTCTCCTCACCGCCATCCGTGGTCAAATCAAGAACGTCAATGAAGCGGCTGCCAGCTCAGACGATAACGTGGATTTCTTCGAGATCGGGATGGATAGTCTCCAAGCTACCCGCCTCCGTCGTGCTATTCTCAATGGCCTCAAAGTCACCAAGGGCCTTCCTTGCTCTGTCACTGAGCTCGAGCTCGACTCGGACTTCGTCTTTGAAAACTCCTCAACATTTAAGCTTTATAACGCTGTTAAGAGAGTTATGGAAGGAGGATACAATACCGATGAAAAGACAAAAGAAACAAAGAGATTGAAGGCTATGGAGGAGATAGTAGAAAAGTATCGCGAGGAACTGATGGGCTATGCCGGCATTGCTGAGGAGGCTCGTGAGAAGAGAAGGGGGTTGTCGGAAGATGAATATGGCAATGGCAAAGTGGTACTCCTGACTGGCTCGACCGGGAGCTTGGGATGCTTCCTCCTTGCACGTATAGCTAGGGATCCGACCGTCAAAAAGCTTTATTGCCTGAATCGTACCACATCTGGGATTGATGTCCGCGAGAGGCAGAAAATTTTGATGAAGAAAAGAGGGGTTGAGTTGGACGACGAGCATTGGACTAAAGTTGAAGTTCTCGAGTCTGAGCCTAGTAAGCTCGACTTTGGTCTTGGTGAAACCAAATACAACGAGGTACGTTGCTGACAATCGATTATTAAAAGACCAAGTTCAATGTAACTCTTACTCTCTAGCTCATCGGTGTTACACACGTCATCCACAATGCCTGGCCTGTCAACTTCAACCGTAATGTCATCTCATTCGAACCCCACATCAAAGCTCTCTCCAACTTCTTCCGTCTCTCCATTCAAAGTGCTGGTACACGCCCTGCTTTTGCTGAACCTACACGTGTACTATTTGCATCCTCTATCGCTGTTGCTGGCCGTTTTCCTACCCTGAACCCAGAAGGACCTCTTGAAGTTCCTGAAACACACCTTGATGCACTGAACACTGCTGAATTCGGTTACCCCGAGGCTAAATGGGTGTGTGAACAGGTGGGTAAGGCAGCTGCTGAACTCTATGGCCAAGGCGATGCGCTCGTGAGGGCTTCGAGTGTGAGGATTGGTCAGATGACCGGGCCAGAAGGATCGGGTACTTGGAACGAGAGCGAGCATTTCCCTCTTCTTGTTCATTCTTCAGCAGCTTTGAAGGTCGTTCCTGCATTGAGCGGCTCGTTATCTTGGATACCTGTTAACAGAGCCGGAGATGCTATCACCGAGATGCTCTTCTCTAAGACCTTCCGACCGATATATCACATGGAGAATCCATCACGTCAATCTTGGGAAGGTCTCATTGATAATTTGGCTTCTATTCTTGGCGGAGTACCGAAAGTACCATTCGGCCAGTGGTTGCAGAAAATGAAGAGTGCTGGGGAGGAGAAAAATCCAGCATACAAGGTGATCAACTTTTTGGAGAATGACTTTGTCAGGATGTCGGGTGGCGGTGTGATTCTGAGAACAGCAGAGACGAAGTTGGATTCTCCTACGTTGGTGAAGAGTACGAGTATTGATAGACGGCATCTGGAAGAGTACGTGGCCTATTGGAGGAGGATTGGAGCTATGCAGTGAGTGCTGTGTTGTGTTGAAGTATTTTCATAACAACTTTGGGTTTTGCGCGATGGAGGCCTCCATCGGCATGAAATTTTTTAAATTTGTATTTCTCTTCTGTTTTATGCAACATGTATGATGTAATGATGATTTTAATAACTTGTAATTAGGAGCACTGTATTCGGCATACTGCAATTGTTTGACTCAAATCTTCGTCATATCTTCCTTGTTAGCTATTGTATGACCATACACTTTTTGGGTGTCTGCCTATGGTGACGACCTGTCCTGATCACAACCCAAGTGCAACATAGCCTCTCGACAAAGACGGGTTAGTGATTTTGTCTGTGTACTCATCCTCTAACAGATAGTGACAGTGAATACCTCAGTCGTTGTTGGAGAAGTGCGACTACTGGAAGGACATTGTCGGTGAGTTTTGTTTCCATTTTTATTTTCTCATCTATCATTTCTTTTTTCGTATTTTCCCCTTCTGGGCACATGCCCGCAAAAGCATGCTTGCATTGCATTTGCTGGCTGAATTTCATGCCATGCCAACATCTAGTATGACAAAGAACTATATAGTATTAAACCTACATTCTCAGGTATAAAACGACCCTTTTTAATCAGTGGCTACACCTCAGTGGTTCATGCTATCTCCATGAGACTGAGGTGAGCCCATATTCTAGTGAATCATCTTCCAATTAAGACATGACTGTGAAGATCACTTCCAACACTGTAGCTAGGAGCCTATGGTATCTTCTCCTGGCTGGATGAGAAAATCATATTTTTGGAGTAGGAATCGATCACACGCATAGCCTACCCCATTCCTCATATTTGGTGAGATATCACTGTTATCAAGGAACTGATGGATATATTGCCTATCAGTTCCTTCTCATCCTTTCTAGCATGAGAAATGCACGCAAACTTGCCATTCAGAAGGCGGATGAAGCCTTGTTAGTGAAACTTGGCTATAAGCAGGAGTTGAGGAGGGAATTTACACCTCTTGAGGTAGATAACATTTGATAACGGTTATATGCAAAATTTAAACCAGACCACTGAATAGGTATCAGAGTTGCATTCTCCATTGTGGGATTGGTGCCTTCGATCGCCTCTGTGCTGTCTTACTTGATACCTAATGGTGGAGGGCCCGCTATGGTCTGGGGAGTGAGTAAATGTAAATTTCGCGGAATTTTGGAGTAGTCAACTTCATTCCACGACAGTGGTTAGTGGCGAGTTTTTCCATCCCTAACTGTAGGTTGGCGGAGTTTGGATCTGCAGCGTCAACATCAGGAGGAGTACGTCCTACTAATCTATGATCCCTCGTAATGAACACTCAACCTCCCTCCAAAGCTTTATTTCTGGATTCATTCGCTTGCACCGAGAAAGTGGCGAAATCTGCTCTGTTGGATCGTTAGATGTAAGAAAATGAAATCCGGATATATATATATATATATATATTTCAAGACTTAAATAGCGCAGACGCGAATACGATTGGTTCCATTGCCGGATTCGCTTCTATTGACTGGGGTGCAGCCATCCAAGTAATGACAGCTACAACTTCAATGCCTATAGTTATAATAGGCACTGACAATGCCCTGAAGGCAGGCTATTGTGCGAAATATTTCGATTGCTTATTTGCAGTGGTATATATGTGGCCATCGTCATCACTTACGTCATTGTATGTTGTTTTGGAACACGACTTCTTGCGCGATTGCAAAATCTTTACATTGCATTTAATATCATATATGTTATATCGCATCCTTTCTCTGAGAAACCAAGCACATAGTTACTGTGGACTTGGTATCGGGATTGCATCTCAATTAGTTAGTACATCACATGATCACATGTACTACCCCTGTGGACGTGCTTTATGACTCTTAGTCATTTACAGTTGTTCACAGATGAAGTGTTGTCTTACTATCTTTAATATAGGTCATTTACAGTTGTTCACAGTTTATTGGGTGACTCCTGGGTTGTCAGATTACTTTCTAAGGCTACTAGGACCTATTAGTCATCACCTGCACCTCATTTAACAGATATATTCCCAAGAATTTCAACAATAACAGACATACTGAGCAAACACCACTAGTCCCCACATATCTAATGCATCTTTTTTCCAAGGCTATTCAAGAAAATCTGTGCTATAGGCTGATAATTATACTTCAAGATACCAAGTGTCAGAGTTGTGAACATTGGACTTGATTTTATTTTATTTTGGGTTTTCATTTCCATTTTTATTATTTTAGATTCAGATAAAAAAGTATAATGTGATATTATGTATGACAGTCACATAGTGTGACAAAGGCATGACATATGTCACAGTCACAGTCATATAATTATGTGATATAGAGAAGGTTATAGAAGATTCCAAAACAAATAATATTATATAGCATAGCAATCATATGTTGGCTTTATAGAGAGTATTGTTGTGACAACCACTAATTAAAACAATCAATAGTGCATTAAGTAGTCTTATAGAGTAAGAGTCTTATGGAGATCACAAGAGAACTTGACAAGGAGTTTTCAATGTATTCCTATACTATTACAAGTCCTATCCTAAACTATATATATCATCTATAAGTCTACCATACTGTTATTATAAGACAAATATACTGCAGTTATACCTTTGATGTCATTATTCTAGTTCCTTCTCCTATGTTCCAAACATATGACATCACATCATGTGACCATGGTCACATGCCTCTTCATTGTCCAAGAAATAAGAAAAAGAAAAGAGAAATCAAATCAAAGAAAATAGATAAAAGGAAAATAAAATCAAAATAAAATATAAGAGTTTAAGTGTACCATGACAAGTATATAGACTTTAGGGCAGATTAGTTATAGTGTGCATATAAACCATAGTCTGTAGTATATAAAATAGATTAGTTTGTAATAGGAACTTCATTGAGTTTTCTTGTATTACTTAATACAAGAGTATATTTTTTATACAGAATATAAGAGTCATATTGATAGCTGTTGGAAATAAATAGATCAAGAGAATGCTCATCAAGCCATCAATGTTGTGGCAACCACTAGATACAAAGTCCAATAGAAGCACAATCAATAAATCTCATAGGAGGGATATCTAGTGGGGAATATAAGTTGTGTATTCATAAGAGAACTCGATAGGGAACCACAACAGTATTCTACCAACTATTTATATAAAGTCCTCCTGGTCTATGCTACAACTTCTCTACACCTACCCTAATGTCCATGCCCTATTCACATGTCTTATTCATCCACCATGCATCTACCTCAAGGCCAGCATGCCATATATATGTGCCCTGATGTCATACCCTCAACCCTACTCTTAATCTCCATTGTCCATGCATGCACCATGTGTATACTATGAGGAAGCCATGCTGTTAACAT
>Ga0157368_1000705_pt1 | contig 15375 bp, 14 predicted proteins | sample AttbisABBM3_FD_113146 | JGI IMG/M metagenome (GOLD analysis project Ga0157368, IMG submission 113146) | Fungus gardens microbial communities from leaf cutter ant in Botucatu, State of São Paulo, Brazil - Atta bisphaerica ABBM3 | ecosystem: Host-associated > Fungi > Mycelium > Unclassified ...
CCTGTGTGACGCATAGAGATACAGTATATAAACTAAAGCCAAAGGTCATTTTAATCTCCATCTTTTACATTCTTGAATAATATATAACTAACTATTTGGACCTCATTGGATCTCAGATAATGAGGTGTGAACTATATCTAACATGCATGGCCTCTAGAGTAAGCTAGATATAATGTTACACAGACTACTAGCTTAGCATATATAAGATAGATACTTTATACTTAGTATTACAGCTCAAGACTTATAGAGTGAAGTTAAGAAAAAAACTTTGTATTAAAATTAATTTAAGAGAACTCAATAGAGTTTTTAAGTACAATGTATTCTACTTATATATACTAGGCTGTTGATCTATGCTATACTAAACCTAGTCTATCCTAAAGAGTATATATATTATATACTATTGGCATATAGTATGATATTATTGTTCCAGAACCTTCTATATTCTTCTGTAAGTGTGACTGTGACATGTGACAGATGTATAAAAGGAAAAATGAAAATAAAATAGAGTATGAATATGATTATAAGAATAAATTTAATATAGATCCAAAATTTGATAAATACAATTATAATTTAGATGATTATAATGATAATGATTTCTATCATGATTTAATCAAATTAAGAAAAAACTTTTATCAAAAGCTTAATTCTAGTATTAGGAAGTGTTTATAAAAATGAGATATTAGTATAGTTCAAAATTTAAATACAAGTTTTGATACAGAATATGTTAATATAGATAAAAATAATAATAAATTACTATCAGTACAATTTGCTTAAGTAGTATAAAATTATGTTAAATTGCTACTAACCTCAAGATATAAATTAAGTAAAATTAATCCAGTTATAAAAGCTGTATATAAAGTAAAAATGACAGCATCATTTGATTATGAAATGTTAGAAAATTTAATAGCTAATTATATTGAAATAATTAGAAATTTTGAATTTGATAACATTGATAAAAAGGTTGAAATTTTAATAGATAATTTGAAAAATCATTCTAATCTAAAATATTTTATCAAAGATGATTGTATAATCTTTAAATTTCCATTAACTCCAGAGTAATTATTAATCAAATATATAAATAATAGCAGTTATTCTATGGAAAATTTATTATTTGATACAATGTCATTATTAATTCAAGATATCATTAAATGTAAAGAATGTTTAGTAGAAATAATTAATTATTATCTAAGTCATTCTAAATCTGAATTAAATACAAATTAGATTAAAAGTTTTAATAACACTATAACTGGATTAGAAATTATAATAAATAATAATAAAACTGATAATAATAATAGTAATATAAAATCTACAAAAATAAAATGTTTGTCCAGAAATTATTTAAAATTAAAAACTGGTGTTAGTTTAAGTGTTAGTTATTATTTTATTTACAACTCTAACACTTGGAACTTTATCAAGTTTTTTTATATAAACTCTATACAAGGTTTTTGACTTATTACTGAGTCTTAAGTTATAATAATTATCACATATCATCCAAACACATCCAATCTATCTGACTTGATTATGGATAATGCTTACTTAAGCTCTACTCCATCCAAAACATCTATGGAAGTGGATATTTTCCTTTTAGTCTATATACTACTTTCAGTATGGATCAACCTGGATTCTTTCCATATCTAATTATTCCATTACTAATCACATAGTCTCTTATAATCTCCATAGAACTCTGGACCTGATTTCCAAAAACTTTAGTATACCCAGAGTAGTTACCATCCAGAGTAGTTATCTATCTCCTCTGATCCTTAGATAATCTTAGTACTAGTATTTAAAACATGTAAATACTCTGTAATTCCTTAGCTTGAAAATAAACTAGTGTAGTGCACTGTTCTGAGTGCCCATGCTCAGAAGTTTGACTTCCTCTATGATTTGCTTTCTGTTATAATTCTCTCCCTAAATATGACTGTTATGACATACAGAGACACAGCATATTTGCTGAAGCCAAAGTTATCCTAGATTTGCATTCACATACATTGGATAATGTTCCCATGCTCTTCCAATGTCTTACATAACTTTTCTGCAAATTGTTTCTTCTTCCAGGCATATTTCTTATCTAACAACAATGAAATTTACAAACAATCTTGGCTTCAACTTATATGCTACACTATTATTTGTTGCTTGATTGCAATTTCAAATAATAAGGATGAAGTTTAAGATAATGAATACTAATAGAGATTTGAATGTGTTACTAATGATATCAAAGTTTAGTGCTAAGAACAGTTAATTATCAAACTGAAGATGAAAACATTATGTCTACTAGCTCTTAAATTTTTGGATAATATCTATAACATTTAGATATACTAGTGGAGATAGATGAATGTATAATTAGGTTGATCTGTGATGCAACAAAGATAGAGATTGGATTTGAATAAAAGTAATCTACTTACAGAAATTGATGTGAGTAATCCACCATTGAAGATGATTGTGGAAGACATCAACACCTGAGGTTTGGACATTACATGTTGTGGCAATCACAAGTCAGAGCAACTCAGGGCTAGAACTTCAATAGTAACTTAATATTATATATATGCACACAACCTATCCTAAAGTTCATGTGTCTGCCATAAGAACAATATGTATTTATATGCTCATTATTCCAGCACCTTCTATCTCCTTCCATATCATGCAACCCATCACATGCCATGGTCATGTATTCCCTCCATTGTCAAACTTTCTAAAAATGCTGACTTTTTTAAATGAACTCTGTATCATATTGAAAAGTGTTCTTCAGTTGTGGTAAGTGGAAAAGGACGTATGCAATGTCTAATTAACCTCATTTGCTATCATTGGTTGTAACACCGCACCATCAGATAATTCATAAATACCAGCAAGTATCTAATCTCTATACTGTTACATAAATACTTGGGAAAAACTGAACATGAACCACTCAAAAGTGGTTCCCATATTTATTTCTTCATTTTAACCATATCCGACCCTCAGTGTTACTCAGAAGTCTGAACTTGGCTATTCAAACTAACGTCCGGGGAATGAATAATTTCTTCTCGGTAATCTTGGAAGTGGCGTCTGAGACCGTGACTCTCGGTAATGTCAACGCCAACACCGCAAGATTCGAAGCGCTCGAAAAGTGTTGCAGTCTACCACAACATTTGACCGTTGATATCGTTACACATTAGGTTTGGGTGTCAATGCATTTCTTCATGTATGTCATCCAGTTTTGCTAAGTTGGGATTACATTCGTAGCCGTGGCGCATCGGCATGAGGCATTTCTTAAAGGAAATATGCATATGAGTTCCTATACGGACCACTACTTCATGGTAATCCCCAATCACATATTGGGAACTTCAGTTGCTGAGGTCACTAAATGAGGAATGGGCTTCATGTGTAGATACAGCCTAAGATTCCTTCTGGGTAAGGTACGTGCTGCCGAAACTCTTAATGGACTGTGGGTTATCATGGGATTTAATAACTGAGGTATAGAAATATGTAAGCTTGTCTATGCATGACTTTGAGCGCAGAGTTCGGGAAAGTGATTGCACAAGAAATGATGTCCAATCTTCTTCGAATCAATTCCGATCTTGAGGGCACATTGATGGGCGCTCTATAAATGAGCAAGTCTGATTTAGACTAAGATAGGATTCATGGTCAATGCGCCTGTATGATATGCTAGTAGTGACAGTTGTATAAGCAGGCCAAATTTAACTCCTATAGTCACCATTGATCCTGACATATTCCTGCAAAGAAGATAGTCGACATTCCAGGCAGCAGAGGAGTAGAGAACAGAACACTCACATAGCTGAAATCGCATGTCCAATATGTCGCCTCACCATCGCCGCCCATTCCCAGATCGACGACAATATTGATGTCATCTAAAGTTAGAATTTGCTTTGCCCGATTTTCGTCGACGCTTTCGGGTTCACCATTCACCAGAACAGGAAGGGAAGCGGTGCCGTTTGAGGGAACGAATTCCACTGAAACTCTAGTCGGATCGATGTTAGGTGGTAGTGTCGAGGCTGACGGCGAGGTAAGAGGCACAGAACCGGTTGCTGCAAGAATCCTGCCCCAGCTGGTCATTGCATATAGTTGCAGAGATGGTATATTAGTAACTACCACGGTTATTATGACTGTGACGACGTACTTGGCGTCTTCGCCATAGAGTGCTGTTTTTACAAGCGCTGATGTAGAAATTTTAGATGCGATAGCGTGGGCGTCCTTGTATGAGGGAGCACCCTACATGAATACAACCAGATATAAGCAAGTATGTTAGTGAGAGATAGGACACACACCTTGACGTTAACGGCTACAAACTTCGTGGCACCCTCGCCGTCCCGGACAACCAACTGTGCGAGATCTGCCGCGAAATCCGTCAATTCCTTTTTGAAGATTTCAAATGAATCTCTGTCAGTTTCTTCATCAATTTCATGAACACGACCATCCGTAACGTGTGCGGCAGCACCATTTGCGAGGACAACGATTGTGTCATTGGTGGACATATCCCCATCTACACTAATAGAATTGAAACTTCGATCAACAGCGTAAGTGAGGGCATTCTGTAAGCTACGGGGAGAAACAGCTGCATCTGTCATGATACAACCAAGGAGAGTGGCATGAAGCTGTCGAGAGGAAGAGAAGGAAGTCGAGGCTGGACTCATGTCTGGATGGATCATACCCGCTCCTTTGTCCATGCCGGCGATTCGATACTGAACATTGTTGATTGTGAAAATACGAGAACGTAATTTAGGAAAAGTGTCCGTCGTCATCAAGGCCTTGGCTGCGCGTTCCCATGCAGCAAAGTCGGAGCCAAGGGAGTCAGCTGCGCGACGAATGCCCGCGATAATGTTCGAAATCGGTAAACTCTGACCGATCACACCGGTAGACATAACAAGAGCATCGCTTTTCGGCACATTTTCATCTGATGAAGGGAGGAGAGACGAAGTATATTTGACCATAGCCCATGCGTCTTCAACGCCTTGTTTACCGGTCACGGCGTTTGCACAGCCGCTGTTGATGACGAGGGCGCGCACCCTGCCAGCATTAGCAGCAAGAACTTGATCGGAGACAAGTACTGGAGCAGCCTTGAAGGCATTGCGAGTAAAACAAGCTGCTGCAGAAGTCGGGTGAGAGGATGTTGAGAGAATTACAGCAAGATCAAGAATATCTTTTTTTTTCACCCCGGCATGGATTCCCGTGAGTTTATACCCGACAGGAAAGGAATTGTCAGGCAGAGGCTTATGCAGGTAAGCCTTAGACGGCATGGAGGAGACACAGCGACGAAAGACAAGACCCATGATGATGACTCAAGGAGGAGATTGTATATTATATTGATTGTGCTATTAATTAGCTGGTGCATTCGCAATGTTCCTAGCCTGCTGCCTGTCCTGTACAATACACAACAAACACAGAAGCCAGTAATCTTTCTGCCATCGCTCCGTTACTCCAGAAACCAGGTTGACGGCAGCTGGAGTGCAGCCCTCTGTCTGCGTCGACGGTTGTAGAAATCAAATCAAGGAAAATAGTTCTAACCTCAATTTGCACGTGACTCAGATCTGAGCCAGATCTGGATAAAAATGTCACATTCCCGAGCTTACGAGTCTTTAAGCAGTAGTTGTGTCTAGATCTCATTTTTCATGAAGATGAAGCTAATAGTTCTTTTTGGAGGTACATCTATTTCCACAACATGTCCACGTTCCCTTTTTCGTTCTTTGCGATAGAACTATAAAATCTGCAATTCCATCCCAGTCACTCACCAGCCTTCGCAACCACTTCAATGGCCATTGAAACCCTCTCTGCCAAATTCACTCGCCAGGAACTCGAGGATAGTGTTCGTATTGTTGTCACCGAGTTCCTCTCTAAGTGCAAACATACTGCGTGCATTCCCTATTCTGCCAATGCTGCCATATTCGAGCGTGAGTGTTGGTCAGAGGCTTATCGTAGAGGCTACGATATGGTGCAGCTCAGCAAGCACCTTCACGTCGGCATTCTAGTTTCCAATGCGGCCTACTTTTACCAATCCGATGAACTCAAACTCTACATCGCCTACTTTACCGCTCTCATGCTTTGTGTCGACGATAGTTACGACCTTCAACCTGATGGTATCATCCATTTTATGGAGCGATACCAACGAGGAGAGCGTCATCCCACTGAAGTTCTCAATAACATTGCAGACCTCCTTGCGGAGACCTCGTCTTTCTTCGATCCTGTGGCTACCAACCTGATCATGTGTTCATCTTTCTCGTTCATGAACGCCATGGTCATTGAACACATTACTTCTGGACAGAAGGTACTGAATTTGATGAACCTGCCCATGCTGGCTTGATTTATAACTTTACATTACAGCTCCCTTCGGAAGCTAAGCGATACCCCGACTATTTACGTCGTTTCTCCGGCCTCTCCAAAGCTTACGCGGTATTCATCTTCCGTCCATCAGTCAATCCTACCCAGTATATCCAAGCCTTGCCAGAACTCGAGGACATCATTAACTACGTCAAGTAAGCCTATTCATATTTAAACGATACCTTGACCAAATTTAACAAATCGCGTACTTGAATAGTGACATTACATCCTTTTACAAGGAGGAACTTGCAGGCGAGAACGAAAACACTATTTCCCTTCTCGCCAAAGTCAATAACAGAACGAAACTGGATCAACTTCGCATGCTGACCGATGAAGTCGTCAAATGTCATGGCGACACGTGCGCTATTCTCAAGGACTGGAAAGAGGCTTACGGCAATTATATGCTTTTCTGGTCTGGTTACGTACCATTTCATACTGCATCGAAAAGGTATCGTCTTTCAGAGCTAGGTATCTGCTGACTTATTCTTTTCCCTTTTCTTGTGGATTTCCTCTGCAACTTCTGATTATTTTGTAGGCTTAAAGTTATACAATAGCTTTGTTATTCACACTCATACCGTGTAACTTGTAACCTGTCTATCCCGTAGCTCCTCTAAACTGTGCCCTTATTTGAATACTGCCACTAGTCATTCTGAGGTCATTCTTAGGTCATTTTGAAACCTGTCATCTCGCTTCCTTGCCTCCATATGATATAGGAAGAGAGAACATAGGTCTGACTTTCTCTATGCGGATACTGGACTCCTAAAGTTGAGTGTGAAGGCTAGCATGAACTACCGTAGTCAGGCGTGATCAGGTATGGTACAAGTGTTGTCAACCGTGGTCGAGCATAACACAGGAGAAGCGTTGATTTCAACAAGGATGATGTACACGCTGATCGTTCATTAGATTATGAAATAAGATTCATCTCTTCATGCTTGCGTGGAAAGCACGAGGGACCCACGCCCAAAACACGTTTCCCTCCATTTACCAAAATGCTACGCTGATGAAACATGAAGCGTATAACAATCAGAAGTACAGTACTATACCGCAGATACGACAGTAGGCGTACATTTTCAGGTCCCGGCGGTGACTTATCTCCACCTGCAGGTGGAGACATCTAATCTCTACCATATGGGGTCTGGAGAATAGCTGTTGAGTCCGCCGAGAGTGATCGTGAAAGCCACCTTACCACCGGAAGTAACATTCCATTGATTACCAAGGAATGACACCACAGGCTTGTTCCCGTAGAATAATCAAAGCATCAAGGTCTCGCTGATCTTTTTGACGACGTGCTGAATAAATGTTACGCTACGTCAATTACCCGTTCTGTAACGTAAAATCCAATCAGAAGCGCTTCTGATATGACAAGTATGCATAGTGCCAGCCCTGAAGCAATTATGAGCAGAGGCGCAAACCATTTGCTGTGGTCATCATGTCAATTTAGTAACAGTGTCTTGATGGTTTCTGTCCAAACAATATGATCAACAACAATGTGCCAGCAATGTACTTTAGTCAGATAATTAGGTTTCATTTTGGGGAAATCAGTATTGAAGTTGACTGGATGACATACATAATGATAGGATATATGGTATAGGCAGTTTGATTATTTGAACATGGTATTGCATCTGGAAGTGGAAAAAAGATTTTAGCTGCTGTGGAAAGAATATGCAAGAATCAGGTATTTGCCCAAAAGGCATTACACCCAAAAAATTAGCATTTTCTATATGCTAGGCTAATGGTCTGTGCACAACTATATCCAACCTATCCTAAAGACCATGCATTATATATAAGGTTAACATATGGTAACTATATTATATAACATCATTTGTTTTAGAAAATTTTATACCCTTTTATGTGTCACATGATGATGTGACTGTGACAAATGTCACACCAAACCCTAATTTAAAAAAAATCAGCAATTTATTACATAGGGCACAAAGGTAGTCTATAGTAGTAGCTACTTTGTAACTACTTACATAAGAATTAAACAAAAGAAAAAAACTGCTTTACTAAGTAATGCCTTCAAGAAAAGCTACTAAATGACTTAATGTAGATCTTGATGGATTTCAGTACTTGTTAAATCTTCTGCATTCATAGAGAATACAGTATCTTGTTTTGATAGGATATATTCTACATGGACAACTAAAATCTTCTCTTGGGAAAAATCTCAATCAATATTCCTCTATAGGAGCATAGTTTGTAATGGCTCTCATGGCTCTTGCACATAACAAATTGGAGTAGCCAAGTTGTTTAATCTATAGACCTCCTTTACAATATAACAGTTCAATAGGATAGAGATTGCCACTTAGGAGATTGAGAAAATAATTTCCCTTGAGGTCAGACACTTGAAACATCATTTGCTAATTCTTTATGATATTGTCACATTTCTCTTTCTTATTGAAGTCCCACAACTCTTTATATAGATTTATCTAAATAAGGTTGAATTTTTTTGTTTCTTTGTCAACCAACTGATAATAGGGCCATCTATCATTGCTTAGACAATTCTAAAATTCAATGGAATTCTCTGAATGTTTAAGAAAGAAATTTCTAAGATCCTTTGCTATAATAATAGATTGTTGTTGATAGGAATGAATTGTGAAATCAAAAATACATAAAACTGAATGGATAGTACTGGTAATGATAATAATATGAGATGTATCTGGAATATGGATAGTTTGGTTGACTGGAATATGAATGGCTTGTTTGATTTCACATCTGATAGCAAAGAGTTTAGCCTTGATAGATATGATGTTAACAGCATGATGAATAGTTTTCTTGATCTCATTAGGATAACAATATATATATGAGATTGATGTAGCAACACTGTTTTAATACTAGCATTAGATATAACAATGACTGACTTAGGATCTAATGATGCATCAGATAAAATTTCATCAAGTTTGCAAAGATGAGCAGCTTTACTTTCATTGTCTTTATGGTTTGTCTAATAGAAAGAAAAGTGACTAGAAAAATTGTTAACTAATCTAGAACCTGGAGAAAATTCACTATTAAGAGAATTGAAAGATGAAAAAATTAAATTCCATTAAGATGATTGTTTGTATTAACAACAGAACTCTTGATTCTAAGTCTTTGCTTTTCAGTTATATTTTCCAAAGATAGATGATGAAGAGAGGAATTCTTAGTATATGTTATGGCAACCACTAGACCAATGTCCAATAGCAGCACAAGCAATAAATCTCACAGGAGGGATATCTAGTAGGAATACAAGTTGTGTATTCACAAGAGAACTCAACAGGAAACCACAACGGTATCTACCGATTATTTATATATCTATCTATAGTCCATGCTATGACTGTGCATCATCCTACCCTAATGTCCATGCCCTGTTCTCATGTCCATTACTCATCTACCATGTGTTTTCCTCAAGGCCAACATGCTGTATACATGTGCCTTGACATCATACTCTTTAATCTCCGTCATACATATGTGCACTATATGTACACTATGAGGAACCCATGTCCCTTGACATTACTCCTTCTCTAGACTCTTCCTGATCCTTCTAGACTGCTCTAGATTGCTCTAGATCCTATGACATCATGTCATGTGACTTCCCAGTCATGTGCCCTTTTTCTCTTGTCATAGACTAATAATAACTACTGTCCTATATCTTATCTTATCTGACGTCTGTCTTTACTAAAGTCTGTCCACACTTTCTCATCTTATAACAGTATGCCTCCTCTCTAAAAAAGTATTGATAGCATGGTTTGACAGTAGTACTGAAGTTTAGATTTGATATTTGCTGCTGAGTTTCTGGAGATGTAAATGTATGGGAATTAAACCTGTAATGGTTTCAACACCTAGTGTTAGAGAAGTGTGAAAAGCACCAGTAATCTATAAAGCTACTCTTCACTATATTTTTCTAAGTTCTTTAAGAGAATACAAGAGAGAAGCCTTATTGAAGGACTATAAGAGAAAACCATACAGTGCTATAGGAAGAATACACATTTTTTATAGAAGCTACTTTTATTGAGAAAGTAGTTCTCTTGTTGAATTTCCCAGCATTTCCATATATTTAACCATTGATAGCACTTAGTTAGTGTAGAAGTTGATGTGTTGTTGGAAAGACAATTTCTTGTCAAAAATAAACCCTAGATATTTCCAGGTATCTTTAGATCAAAGATAAAGGCCTCTAATAGGATTGAGATCAAGAGGAGGGGGATTGAAAAGTTTATGAAATCTAGAGAAGTGAAAGACCTCTGATTTTCCATATTTTATAACAAGTCTAAACTAATCAAGTAGGAACAAAATGATGTTATAACTATAAAAAAGATGAGTGTTAGTTTTTTCAATGGTTTTTTTCCTGTGAAATAAGAAGTCCATTATCAACAAATGAAAGAAATAAAACAGGAATATTGAGATTTTTTGATCTTTTTTCAAAAATATGAAAGATAGGTGAAATGTAAAGGGCTAAGAGAATGGGAGAAAGAGCAGAACTTTGTTCTAAACCTATGTCCATGTTAAAAGATGGTGAAGTAAAATCATTCCACAAATATTGTATTTTCCTAACAATTAAATAATGAGAAAAGAAAGAAGGGATTTTTAGATTAAAACCAGCTTTGTCTAGAATAACAGAGAGAAGCTGATGGTTGAGTAAAGGGAAAAACTGAGTGATATTGAATGACAATATACTAATTTGAAGACTTTTGACCCAGCTCAATTAAATAAAATAGATAAGATAAACTCCCACACCAGTTGTTGAAAGTTGTTTCAAACCTTCCAATTGATTCAGGCATACAAAATGTAATGTGATAGATTGCAATTGGAGTTTTTTGCAAATAAACTTTTTGATTAATTTTCCCAGCATATTTAGAAGAATAATAGGTCAAAACATTTTCAAAGAGTTATAAGCTGTTTTATTAAGCTTGGGAATAATAATTGACAAAGACATTCTGAAGTGAGTAGGCTAATGACTTATCTTGATGTATATATTAGCAATATTAATGATATTAGTGAGACACTTTTCATCTTTGATAACTGTCTTGAAATATTGCTATAAAATATAATCCAGACTAGGAGCAGATGAATTTTTGCATTTAGTGATCACACTCCTGAATTCCTCATTTGAAAAAGGAGGCCATTCTTGTTTTTGTTTTAATGAAAACTTATTCAAAAGGTTAAGGTTGATTTAACAATTTTGTGCTGAATTAAATGTTTGATGTAATGTCTGCTGAAGATTGTTAATTTCAATGCAAGGTTGTCTATTAAATTTCAATGCTTTAATTGCAGGTAATTTGTAATTTTTAACCCAACTCATGAGATCCCATAGTCTATGATTTTTTGACATAATTTTAAGAATTTTGTTGTCAAAAAATTCTTGTTTAGTCTTCTTGATGACTTCTTTGAATCTTTTCCAATCTTCAATCATTCTAAATGATTTGTAATTTATACTAGATGGATTCTGAGAATCTAGTATATTCTTGAATTATAGATTCAAATGATTTCTTATCTGGTATATGTAATATATCAATATTTTATATAACCTTAATAAAATCAGAGGTGAAGTTAGCTTTCTCCTCACTGTTTTTAATGATAGTTCAATGTGTTTATTGAATAAATTTCTCTTCAATAGAAATGTCAACAGTCAAAGGAGTATGGTCCAATAAATAATAGAGTTCAAATGAGATATAATGATTGTCAATTTTCATAGAATTTAGATAAAGAAACATTAAATTTAAGATCAAAGGAGTCAGCTATTTCTAAAAGAGTGTCACTATGAGTAGAATGAAATGGATAGAAGAGATTCTAATTACTATCTCTGATATTGAAATTCCCTAGCATAATAAGGATATTATGAAGATTCACTTTAGTATTTTTAAGATACTTTAAAGCAGACTGCTGATCATCAGAATAAATATTCATCATAAAGAAAATAGAGCTATTATTGAAGAGGAAAAAATAGTTAATATCTCTATAGTTAAAAATGTCTTTTCCTAGTTAAAATTGCAAGTGATTGAGCCATATATTAATATAGGTCATAACTCTTGGATGATCATAATTGTAAGCTAAAGATCTAGAGAATATAAGCTAATTAGGATGGTTTGGAGTACCCACTACTTTGTCTCCTTTACTACTCAAAGAACTAGGAATAGTACAAATAAATGCCCAAGAAGGTTCTTAAATGAAAAGAATATTGAAATATTTCTTGCTTTCTAAAATAATATCAGTAAAAATCCTGTTCTTTCAAACATTCTGTGAAAAAAGTCAGAGGTTTTGTAAAATCATATACTCTTCCTATCTACAACTAAGTGAATTGACTTGCTTTTACTATTGCAAAGCTCCTGGTATTTTTTTGAATGTTATTCTTTATTGAAACAATACCTCTAGAAAGAACAATTGTTTGAGTTAGCTTGATGATCATCTTTACAGTTCAAGCATTTAAAACTATGAGAATATAGTTTATCTTGTTTCATTTTTAATCTAAGAGAATTAGTCTTAAAGTTGGCTTTACAATTTCAAGCAAAATGTTGATAATGCTTGACTTTATAAGGCTTATTGTACTTGACATATCTCAATCTCTAGGCATAACATACAAATGTTATATGTTTCTATTTCCAGCAATTTTTGTACTAAGGAACTTTTAGATTTATATTTACTTCTTGAATAATGGCAATATAGTTGCTGACATTGAAATACCTGTTAATGAGACATTCAGCATTCAAACCACTCTGGATATCCCAGATGTCTACCCATATAACTACTATATCAGATTTGGGCAAGACTTTGATGATATATAGTTTTGATACTAAGCATATATCATTAAATATATGTGTAGACTTGATGATAGTTTCAACAATACTGAAGTTAATAGGAACATTAATACCTTTCATAATATAAGGAATACATATAATATTGAGGTATAATTTGGATTAAGGAAAATAAGATGTTATAATGTCATTTGATTCAATAGCATCTATAGTTTAATATATTTCTTAATGGTATTAAGGTCCAATTGAGAAGTGACATTGTTAGTGGTGATAATAAGATCACTATGGTCAACATGGACAAAATTAGCAAAAATATTAGATTTGATATTCTTCAAATTTCTATCAATATTAGCAATGTGTTTACTAGACAAGGATATGAACTTTGAAATGTTTGCAAAGCCTATAAAAACAATGATCTGTTTTCTGGAAGGACTTTTGGTTGTTATATTGATTCTAGGTTTTATCTTTCCAGAATCGTTAATAGTTTTGTGTATATATTTAATTTTTTGAAGAAAGATTAGGGAAATTTTCTTTAAGTTTCAAAATCTTCTTGATGTTAAGAGCTGAGGCTTGAGAATATGAATATCTACTCTTATTCTTAGAGTTATCTTTAGAGTTTTTGTTTTTTTTCTGAAATTTTTTAAATTTTTCTAAGGTTTCTTTGGTTAGTCTAGATATAATAAAAGATAGTATTCTTGCTATTTCTGCCTGCTTTCTCTTGATTGTTTACTGAACTTTCTTGTTGGATTTCTTGTTCATGATTCTAAAGATGAATTTGGAAGTAATATTCTACCTAAATATTCTGTTAAGATTATCAGCTTTCAAAAAATCCTACCCTACTTTGTAGATAAAAGAGATAAACAACCAGGCAGTCTGGTCAAATCCAAAGAGAGCTAGAATATTGTTGTTGTCTTCAGTATTGTTCTTTAATTTTCTATTGAAAATGAAATTGGCCATTTGTAGAAGTAAGATCAAAATATTCTTAGAATCAATTTCTAAGAATTTTGAAAAATAGATCAAAAATGAGCTTCTTCATCCCAGGAATTTGGCTCAGCCAGTAGATGGTCCTCATATAGAATGGAAGACATTTTAAGACCTTAAGGTGCATATATGTTTGTGTTGTAGTTAACCACACTCTTATCTTGTAGATTAAGCATGTTATTTAGAATTATAGTCTCATTGTTTATATTGACCTCCCCAGCTTTGAGAGTAGTATAAAAGAACAAGAATTCTTGCAATATATTGAATTGTTCAACCTGGTTGGCCCAGGAAGGGTCATTGTTCTGTGCCTGTGCCTCTATCCTATTGACATATAGAATGGCTGAAATGCTAGAATGTGCCAACAACTTCCTAGAGATATTAGCACTAGATAAAGCTGACCTTCCCCTTGAAATGTCTATCTCTGTATCCATATTATTGTGGTTAAAGGTTATGGTAGCTGTAGAAGTGTTGAAACTGAAAGAAAACAATATATTTGCTAATTCTCTGTTGGGCACTACCATACAAGATGGTGGTACAAGAGAAAGAAGCAATGATGTACCAAATCTTAATGAAGTCTATCAATCTTAATTCTGACAATAAGATTATGTGGTGTTTGAAGTTTACAGGAAGAGAGCAGAAAATACTATAGGCTTTGATAATGTTTAAAACTTGAGTCTAGACAAAGTGGCTAATCTCTTTATATTTATTTTCTCTCTTCTAGATTATTGAAACTTAAAGTAAGGAATACTAATTGAAACTTGAGCTTTGAAAGTCTAATGACCAAATAAACTATAGAGCTATAAAGTTAAGATAATGAAATTTGACCACTTGATCAAAAACAAATACATATATGGGATTCTCCTGTGAGTTTGCTTCTAAACCAAAATCCTTCTACTTAATTAAGTACTAGTACTTTTTGTAATGCCAGTGGTTATCTAAAATCTTTTCCACCTTCCACTCTTCTTTTCTATTGATAATAACTTGGTCTAGAAGGTAGTTTGAGTATTTTCTTAAAATTAGGTCTTCAGATGTGGGGATAAGTTTGACAATATGAAACACTAGGTGATGGGGAGTTTTAATCAATAAAATATAAGTTTGACTTACTTTTCAATTGTATAAGATTTAAGATAGCTGTATAACAACTTAGCAAAAGAGTATGTAATATGAATATATATGGAGTTCAAAACATCTTGTTACTAGGATAGGACACTGGTATAGGAGTATAACATTGTTATAATATCTGTGTTATGGATCAAGACTCAAAGGGTTAAGTCAAGAAACAACTCTTGTATTGAGTAACACAAGAGAACTCGATAGAGTTCCAAGTACAGAGTAGTCTACCTTATATACTAATCCCCATGGTCCG
>Ga0157368_1000706_pt1 | contig 15366 bp, 10 predicted proteins | sample AttbisABBM3_FD_113146 | JGI IMG/M metagenome (GOLD analysis project Ga0157368, IMG submission 113146) | Fungus gardens microbial communities from leaf cutter ant in Botucatu, State of São Paulo, Brazil - Atta bisphaerica ABBM3 | ecosystem: Host-associated > Fungi > Mycelium > Unclassified ...
AGAACAGACTAGCCACTGAACCAGTTACACTAAAAGTGTGCAATGTCAAGCTTAGCTTTGACATCTGGCTGGTACTATATATATACTTCATACTGTACTCCTGACACTTCCATTATAAGACTACTTAGTGTGCTATTAACTGTTTTGGTTAGTGGTTACCACAACAATTTACTATTGTCATTATTGTATCAAACCTTATAAATTTAGAAAACTTCATTACAAAATCTATACTAACAGTTTCCCATCAAGTACTGGATATTGGTAGTGAATGTAGCTCTTTCAATAATAAATGCTAGATAGGCTTAATGTATAAACAGAAGTCACAAGTGCTAACATTCTGATTGATATATCTCAACATCTGCAGTTACTAGTAGTTCTAGAATACCAGTTGCTACTCTAGAATTGTAGTAAAGTGCAATGATGCAATAACAGAGATCCAGAATGTAGATCTTGCTATAAAATAAAAGTAGACCATTGTTTTCAGACTATTCTGTGAAGTATACAGATTTTGTAGATAAGTGAAGCTCTTTTACTGCTTTTACAGCTGGTTTCTTTTGCTATTCTAAATAATTGCTATGGTAGACTTCTGCAAGTAAATTTTGCTCTTCCTCTTTTACAGTAATATTTGTAGCATATAAACAGTGAGAAACTCTAGCTTGAGTAGCACCATGTTCTCATTGTTGTATGATTTATTATTATGATCTGATCATCAGAATAGTGCATTATACTTGCTCATAGACTTTTCTAGTCAGTGGTGTATTATAAAGTCAAACTATACTAAGTAAAGTGACTATCATGCTTATCTGTAGTTGAGATTCTTGGCAGTTATGAAGTATTCCAAGTTTTTATGATCAGTATAAATCTCTATTAGAGTTTTTACATTTTTCAGAAAGTGGTGCTACTCTTTTAAGGCTCAGATAATAGCTAATATTTTCTTGTTATGTATTTTGTAAATTTGTTCTACTGAGGATAGTGCTTTGCTGAAATATGCAACTGAATGCTATTTACCATTATTTATAGTTATTTAGAAGAGGACTACTCCTGTAGCAAAGTTTAAGCTATTGGCCTCAATATAAAACAGAGTAGAGGTATTTAGAGAGGTAAAGATGGAAACAGAAGTAATAGCCATTTTAAAAAAATTGAAAGTGTGCTGTTGCTTAGGCTCATAGGAGGCATAACATGTAAGTTGAGGCCAAGGTCACTCTGAATAGTCTGCATCTCTGTCAGTTTTAATATGTTCTCATACTTGTCAAGCTTTGTATATCTTTTTTGGACTTTTGCCTCTTAAGTGTAGACTATACTTATCATTAAACTCAGGTACTGTTGATACTAGTGATATTAAAGAGAGAATAGGCAATGTCTGAGAAGCCACAGATGAATCTCTAGTAAATGTTAGCAAACTCAAGAAAAGCCTATATATTTATTTTCAGAGTATAAATATAACCAGTATTTGGCTAGAACTTCTAGAACCCTACATACTGCTTTACAATAATCTTTTAATGTCTGATTAAATATGAGAATGTTGTCTAAATACACAGTTATAATTTCTCTGCAATAAAGTTTTTGAAAATATCATTCATTATAATGTGGTGAGACTGTTAGTTATGCTAAAGAACATTATCTAGAGTTTAAATAGGTTTATAGTTAGTACAAAATACAGTCTTCTACTCATTGCCTAACTTGATCTGTATATGATTGAAACTCCAGTAGATATTTAGTTTAGTGAAATACTTAACACTGCAAAGTTACAAAACAAGTTTAGAGATGAGAGGAAAAAGATACTTGTTTTTGACTGTTATAGAGTTGAGTACTCTATAATTTTGTACTAGCTGGAGTGAGCCATTCTTTTTCTTAATTAAGAACACTGATGTAGCCATAAGAGATTTCAAAAGATATATTCTATTTGTATGGAGATTTTCAGTAAGAAAAGTATCCAGCTCTATTTGCTCTGCACGTAAAAGAGAGTATACTTTTAATGACTTGGATTCAGCTCTTAAGGTCAGCTCAATAACATGGTTCCAGTGGCAATGCTTAGGGAGAATATTAGAGTTGTTTTTAGCAAAGACCAATTTAAACTTCTAGATATAGGAAAAGTGTCTGATTTGTTTTTTCTAGAGTTTATGCTTGTTTGTGGGCTATAAAAAACCTCTAGAAAGAAGTAGTTGTCATATGGAGGTTGTTGTAGCAACCACTAGTCACAAAAACCAATAGTATTACTAAGATAAACTCAATATAAAGTATCTCATAGGAATTATAAGAGAACTCAACAAGGAGTTCCTGATGAGTTGCTACCCTATTTATACTATACATGTATGGTCTGTACTAATAACAAATAGTCCTGCTCTAATATACACATGTTGTCCATGAGTTCACTACACTATTACTACAAGGCAAACATGTTTACTAATGTTATTGTTCTAGTCTTTTATACTCTATTTCAGACCTATGACATTACATCATGTGACCACAGTCATGTGCTTCTTCATTGTCCAAGAAAATAAAAATAAAAATAAATAAATTAAATTAAAAGAAAAGAAATATTAAATCAAGAAAAATATTAGTGTCTAAGTGCACTATGACAGAGGTTTAGAGTAGAATGTTCAGAGATTAGCTGGATTATGAAAATACAGTTACCTGATTCCATTCTATATCTTATGGAGATATTAAAAGGAAGTTCTTTATCTTTAGAGTTATCTACCAGGGTAGAAGCAGGGCCTGAGTGGTATATATCTAGTATACAAATTCTTAAATTCATGGTCTTCCTTGCTTCTTAGCATTCTGAATAGTGGATAGAGCAATAAGTCATGAACATCTCACTCTTCTGCTAGTTCACCTCCAGATTGTATTATTTAGACTAAATGAATCTAAGGATAGAATCTTGCTTCTTTAGACTAGAGACCATAAGCAATGCCCACTTAGAATGTGTCTAATAATATAGGGCTACATCCATTACTTTGAATATCTGGCCAGCTTTGCTAGGCATCCCATCAATGTTGTAAACTAGTATAGTTTTGGAAAGTTTGTGTGCATTCAAGTAGTGTTTCTCTACAAAGTCTTTTCAATAAAGACTCTATAGTACTGGAGTTTACTAAGATGCATATAGTGAAGGATTCAAAGGTATCAGTAGTCTTTAAAGAGATAGACAAGTATAAGAAAGTCTTACAAGCATTGAGAGCACTGTTAGTGAATTGGAGATGAAGCTTTTTTCCCATCTAGGCTAATAGAGAGGTGGGATGGTAGTAGTATGAGATGAAGTGTTAGATGTGTTTGAGGAATTAATATTCTTCTTGTATTCTTTTATAGGTAGTATAATAAACTTATTATTTAGTAGCTGGGGTGCATATATCACTGGTTACTCTATGCAAAATTCTGATAATTACTTAATTCACTATCTAGCTCCTCTTGTTCTATAGGCTTTAATTGTTGTACTATTTCAACATTCTTTAATATATTTAAGTCTTCTATTAATTTCTCTCTTTGCTCAATAGCTAGCTGCTAAATATTCAGTCTTGCTGAGCAATTGTAGACCATGTGGTTCAAATTCTCACAGTGGTAATATCCTTCAATAGGAATGAGGTAGGGTTTGTAGGCTATATTTATATCTATGGGAACACTTGGAAAAAGAGCTGTTAGTGTTTGATATAGGGTAATGATATGGTAGGGGGCAGCTGTCTAGAAATAAAAAGGACTAAAGAATCCTATAGTGATTATAGGTTAAGAGAGATTACTGAAGTTATATATTGAGTTGACTGAAATACTTTATTTACTTGGGGAACTTGATCTATGTGTTGAGCAGTATTTATATAGATCAGCATTGTACTAGGTAAAAGGGTTTGTGTTATCTGGCCTTTCTACTAGTAGGGTTACAATTTGATTCTAAATTGCTGATTGGAACATGTGGTAGAACTTAACAACTATGGTACATGGATCTGTATAGTCAGCTTCTGATATAAGAGACTAAAATGTTTCTAGAAGAGTTGCTCAAACTTGGGTTAAATAGTGATGGAGAAAGTATCTGTGGTAGACTTCTTATAAAAGATTTCTTCTGGTCATTTAGTAGCATAGCTACTTCTAAAGAAGAATAGCATCCAAAAAAATTTGTCTTGATCAGAAGCAAACTGTTCAATGAATAGGTAGATGAAGAGTTCAAGAAGGCTTTTCTAGTCTATTAATCACTGCTGAAGTCTAGCAGAAGAAGTACATAGTATCTAGAGTATTGAGAGGGATTTTGAGATGTGGGAGTATTAGTGGGTAAAAAGGGTCTTGTGGTAGAGGAAGAGAAAACACTCACAAATATAAGGATAGGGTTAGGATTAAAAATGTGCAAATCTCAGAGTTAGTTTATGAGACTAGCTAGTATAGTGTTAGTGTTGTGTTTTGAGGTATGCTAATGCTTGGCTACTTCTCATAAATGATGTTGTAAGAGTCCTAGAGCATTATCTATGTTGATAGAGATTATGAGATAGTCACTGAAAGCAGGCACCTGTCAAGAGGTGAGAAAAGATGAAGAAGATGAAGAATGTTGAGACATGAGAATAGATAGTTCTCAACTACCAGACCAGTTGATGCTTTGAGGTACTAAAGAGGAGATTTTGTCTTGTTAAGGCAACTAGACAAAGACCATAGTAATTTACCAAAGATCACAACTTCAAGGAGATCTTAAGTATATGAAAGAATAGAGCATACCTTTAAAGAGATTTTAAGGGAACAGAACAGAGTTTTTTAAAAGCAGTGGCTACCATAAGTATCTCTACAGTTTATACTAATTAAGTGGAATAGTTATAAGCAGAGAATTATAGGGACCAGGTAGCTAGGAACCTTAATAGAAATATTTGGAAGGTTGCTTAGATAGAAGATGATAGAATGCTGATAGGACTGGTGGCAGCAAGTGTGACTCAGGATAGCAGTATCATGGATATTTATTAGAGTTCTTGTTGGTTATTGAATATTATGGGCTTTGTATGGGATTTAATTTGGATGACAAATACCATAGACTTTCAGGATGGTCTAAAGCTTATTGTACAAAAGTATTGGATCTCTTTACAGAATACTGAATGGACAGTGTACATCAATTTTAGAAAGCAGATAGTAAATGAGTAGATGAGTGGATACCAGCCTAGTTAATGATCTCAAAAAGTCCTAGGTATTTTTTCAACAGCTTTTTTGAGGGTTGTAAAATACAGAAGAATTAAGCTTTGACAAATACTTGTTGTCCTATCTAAAAGTTTTGAACTAGAAGTCTAGATTCATTGGTTGACTGTTGGTACTATTGTTATACAGTGGATATTTCCATATTTTGAAGGTTATTGAGGTTTACAGTAAAGTTATAGGTATAGAAAAAAGCAATGTCATGTTCTGAATATATATATTAGTATTTAGATAGTAGCATTTATTTGCAAAAAAAAAGAAGAGATACTAGTAGTAGCACTTGATGTATTGTTGTAAGTAAACTCTGTAAGTAGGAGATGGCCTAACTAATTATCTTGTTAGTAGTTGTAGTAAATATGGAGGTATTATTCCAACATCTAATTGGTACATTCTGTCTAGCCATTCTTTTCTAGATAGTATCTAGAAATAAAATAAAGTTATATATTAAGGGCAGGTCCCAAGAATTAGAAGAAGTTTGAGACAAACTTGGATTTGTGGTTAGAAGTAACATGAGATAAGATACTATATTTAGAGAAGACATGGATAACAAACAATTTACAATTTAGCTAAGTTATGTGAAGTGATGATATTTACTATTGAAATGAATACAACCTGTTTGGAGAGTTAATAATAACCAGAATCATGTCAAAACCAGATAGGAGAGAAATTTTTATAATAAAATCTATAAATATTGAGTTTTACAGGCACTCAGAGATTAAAAGTTGCTTGAGAGATCCATAAGACTTATAGCATTGTAGTTTGGACCTCACATAAGTAATATAAAACTTACAGAAGTTCTTGACATTCATGCATAATATAGTAGACCAATGTTATAGACTAACTTCCAAGACATCTGAGACATCTGCTTTCTGACTTCTAAATTGGACTTTAATATATCTAGGTGTACTTCTGCATCTGTAACTGTTTACCTATAGATCAGCCTCTTATGTTTCATTTCCTAGTAACTCATCACCTAGACTTCTGGTTGTCTTATATTCTAGAAACTATCTCTATGATATCTCCTTAGTTATTTCTTATACTACTACTGTTTTAGCCACAGTTCTGACTACTGACTTAGTATAGAAGACCTAGTAGATACTTTGTAGTCTCCAGTCTAGAAATCAACTAAGAATTACCTCTTACTCTCTCTGACTATCCAAAGTTATAATCATACAACAAGTAGTGGGCATAACATATAAGTTGAGGCTAAGGTTGTTATCAGAAGTTATGTTGCCCATTCAACAGATAAAGCTTTCAAGCTTGATCTACACCATAGATACTTACTCAACCTTATAGATTTCCACATCTATTTTCCAAATAAGTTTCCACACTTGATCTAAATCCTCTTTTGTTGTGACTGATTCCAGATATTTGCTTAAAGTGAGTTCTACTCTATCTTTTGTTTCCTCTCTTAACAACTAAGTATATTCATGGCAGATGAGTTCTAATATCTTTTTTTGTTTAAAATGTCTTGTGAAGATATGATCATGGTAGTACTGAAGAATATATGTACAGAGGTTATTTGTAAGTAATACATAAATTTATGAAGAAGTCTGGATATGTTTAAAGACTAGCATCTTGTTGGGTTGTGGAGATAATCCTTAAGGATATTATCATGTACAACTATAAAATAGATATTGTCATATAGACTGTCAAGATCTACAATGGTGGCTATACAAAGAGAAGAGGAAATAAAGGTGGTTGTTTAGAGGAATATTATAAGTTAACTGTAAGTAAAGATAGGATAAAGATCAAGTGAATTGACAGAGGTTTAAAACTTCCTTCAGTTAAAGTTCTAAGAGACATCCTTTTGAGTTAGCTAGATCAGTGAAATAGTTATATCTGAGTAGTTGTAAATGAAGCATAAAGTACCAATAAAAGTTGGTAAATTCTAGAAATGCTTGTACATTCTTGATCTTTTTTGGTTTGGGCCATTCTTGAATTGTTTTGATTTTATCAGATATTATGGTTAGCTTAGAAAGGAACAATATATAGCTAAGATATTCTATAGAGTTAGAGTAGAACTTACATTTCTCAGCTTTTGTGTATAGTCTAGCCTTACAGAGTTGACATAACACTTTACTTTCTTAATATAGTCCCAATGTTTGAATATGTTATCCAAATAGATAAGAATGTCATTGAGGTAAACTACCACACAGATGTTGAGAAAATTAGAGAAAATATTGTTCATGAATTATTGGAAGGCTATAGGGGCATAACTATCTATTCAAAAGATCTGTAGTGAGTACAGAAGGCTGTTTTTCATTTATTATTTTTTATAATATACACCAGGTGATATATATAATAAAGGTCAATCTTTGTATAAATACGTACTTTCCAAGGTGAGTCAAGAAGATCAGATATCAGGAGAAGTAGATATTTATTCTTTTGTGTAATGTGGTTAAGTTTCTAGAAGTCAATGTAGAGATAAAGAGAGCCATTTTTTTCATAAAGAGTATAGATGTTCTATAAGAGGATGAGACAGAGTATATGAATCCAATGTTTAGGTTCTCACTGATAAAATTTCTGAGTGCTTCTTGTTTTATAGTGGAGAGTGAGTAGATAGTTTCAATGAATAGTTTTTCTCCATCTTCCAGTTTGATCTGTAAGTCATATAGATGGTATAGAGCTAGAGTTTTGGCTCTGGTTTTGCTGAAAATGTCAGTGAACTCATAATACTTGGGTGGTATAGCAGATAGGTTAACCAAGTCATTGATAGCCTTGGCTGGTCTTTTGACTAGGTCTGTAGAGTAAAGCACAAGATCAAAAGTAGTTGATCCTGTTATCCATGATGCTTAGAGATATACTTGTACACCAATGATAGTGATATGAAGTTGCTGAGGGGAAAACTCAAATGCAGAAGTAGGGGAAGCAAGAGGGTTAGATATAGACATAGGTTTTTCAAGAGATGGAGAAGCTAGAGATTTCTTGGAGAGAGAAGAGTTCCTTTATAAGTTTGGTTAGAAAGTAATAGACTCAGTAGCCCAGTCAATTGACAGATTGTGTTAGATAAGCCACTTGTATCTGAGTACTAATGAACAAGAGGAGTCAAGCAGGATAATATACATATTCAAGATTATTTGATCACTAGATGGAAAGATGATAGATAGGGATGCAGTCTTAAAAATAAGGTTGTTTGATGATCTATCAAACAGTTTGAGTTCTATAGGCAGTATTAGAGTAGTAAGAATATTATGCTTGTATGTAAATGCAATATTGATAAAACAGTATGTAAAGACAAAGTCAATGAGAGCATGGAAAGAGATATTTTGAACATAGTCTGTTTTGTAAACTAGTGGTGATGTAAGGGTGAAAGTAAGAGAGTTCAGATTGGAAAAAGCAGTAGTGTTGAGATAGATTAGACTTATAGTTGCATAGATGAGATTAATATAGTCTATATTCTGTACAGAGTTTATAAAGCTATACTCTCTGTTTAGTCAGAGACTTTGTGGCTTTTCTTTCCATAGTATATACATAGGTTATTATTAAAATATCTTTGCTTATTGAAGGTTAGCTTGCTATTACTCTTTAATCTTTTAAATATATTGATTCAAGAGGAAAATTTTGAAAGTTTCCCATTTGGAGTTATTTTGGTAAGATAATAGGTACAGAAACTTAGAATAGAGGAGTAGATGAGAAATTTTGAGTGCAAATATGTTTCTTTTCTCTTTTTCAGTAACAGTTGTTGATGATCATGGCTAGAAAGTATATTGCTTGGAAAGAGATAGGTTTTCTCTCTTCTCTTATGCAGATAGGATCCTAGATCTAGTTAGGAAGTTTTCAATAATACTAGTAGTACAGAACATTATTTCTCTAGCTTAGCTGAGATGTATACTTTATGAATTCAATATTATAAGTTGTAATTTTCTCACCAAGCTTTATTTGTAAATTGTCAAATATGGTAGTAGGTCTTCAATAGAATTAGGTGATCTGAAACAGTGGTAGAGTTCTTTTATGAACTACAACCAGTTTTGGAGCTAGTCTCAGTAGATTTTCTGTTTCTTCTAGTCTAAGCCAATTTTAAATAAGTCCTGTGTGACTCTTGTTAAATATGTTATACAAAATTTACTTTTGCAATATTTGTAGTAAACTATGCTGTCAAAGCTGAAAGTGGTGGACTCTAATAATTTTTATTTTATTTTTTATTTCTATTTTATTTTCTATTTATTTTCCTTTATTCTATTTTTAGAACTAGGGTTAGGGTTAAAGTGACAAGATAAAGCTATTACATATTAGTTATATCAGATGACATGGTCACAGTAATGGTCATAAGTTACATAATGCATAGAAGGATATAGAAGGTTCTGGAAAGATAATGTCATACAATGTGTGCAACACATGTTGACCTTAAGGCTAACACATGGCTGTTTAGGGTAGGGTAGAAGTAGCTAGCACAGACCATGTAGATTTAGTATATTAGGTAGACTATCTTATACAGAGTTCTCTATTGAGTTCTCTTGTGTTAACTCAATACAAGGTTCTATTCAGACCCACTCTAAGGTCTTTGAGTTTGTAACATGTGCAGGGTTTGTGTAAAAATGGAGTTGGCACTGAAATAGAAAGCTATTCAGCTTTTCTGGTTTTAAACTGCTAAAGATATTGGATATTTGAGTTCTTATTACAGAAAGTATGGGATTTGTTATAAGAGTTAGATTGGCTATGAGTTTTCTGAGGGTCTCAGCCAGAAAGTCAATAAATTGAGTAGATTGCTGGAATAAGATAGATATTGGAGAAGATTGGGATTTCTCTGTTTCTAATACATTGACTTAATTAGAGTTATTATTGGCTGGAATAATTTTAAGACACTTTTTGGGATTTTCTAAAAAAAAGGTAGATTGGAGTTAATACTATTAGTCATCTAAAACAACAGGGTGGAATAGCCATATTGGCAAATTACTCACTTGGATACTGAGTAGTTAGAATTTTAGAGAGAGATATAAAACTGTAGTAGGAAAAGCTATAGTTTCAGACAGTAGGTTAGGAAAGAATAGGAAGTACTAGTTTGTAATGATAGCTATATAGTCTAATAATATTGTTAGAAGTGATTCACACTCATCAAGAGATCTACAGATATAGTATAGAAGACAAATCAAATAGTAGAATTTAGTAGAGGTAGGTGTGAAAGTGAGTTAGAAGTAGGATACTATATAAATGATAACCTTGGCTTCAACTAGGAGACATTGTGCTTAGCTTAACTTTATTTTGGGGTTGTAGTGTTTGAATATAAACTGAGAATGAGTATAGTACTTAATCTAAGTTGATTATCAGATTAAGAAATTATATATAGTAGTTATAGTTCTTAAATACAAGAATTATTCTAATAATAAGGTACTGTGCATACTCTAGATTTGTTAGACACAATGGGGATTGTTGATTAGAACTTAATAAAATTATTGTAGAATAAAGAGATCTTTGTCTACAGAGTGATGAATGATTGGAATAGAGCATGATCTATTCTGGAAGAGGACAGATGAGATTAGTATTATTTGTTTTAAATATTGGATGTAATCATACTAGTATGTAACAAGACTAAGATACTTCAGATAACTTCTATTTACTCTTGGATAAGTTTCATACTTGATCTGTCCTCTCTTATATGATGTTAAAAATACACTATAAAGTGTATATATATAGCACTAGCCAGATGTCAAAGCTAAGCTTAATATTACATACTTTTAGTATAACTAGTTTAGTGGCTGGTCTATTTCTAAAATAAAATGTCAGAAGTAGTAAATAATAAACTTGGTTTTTATTTTATTTTCTTTTTATTTTTATTTATTTTTGTATTTTATTTTTATTTTCTTTTGGACTTAGACAAAGAAGTGTGATATGATCATCTCTTCTTTCTCTTTAACTACCATCTTGTATGATAGCACCTATTAGAGATTTTGGGAATATAACAACTTTTACTCCAGCTTTACATTCTACAACTAACAACATGTCTCCAAACAACAATTCAAACATGGTTGTTGATTCCTTTAATGATATTTTTGAGAATACTTGTGACAATTTTGACAAGGTGAGAGATTGCTCTCTAACACAAAGTACACACTATCCAAGGACTCTATCCTTGTTCTTAAGTGATTGTGAAGAGGACTATGCAATAAGAGTCTAGAAAGAAAGTGACAGAATGGCTGAAGATGATTCTGTTGTTATGTCTAACAGCTCACAGCTCAAATACATGACTCCCAAGAGTCAGAATAAACATGTCAGCAAGGCAGCTGATACCCACAATAACTTAAGACAACAACATGTTGCAAATGAGAACCCTGTCCTTAACACCAACTCTTCATCAGAAAACAACGTGGTTAACATCCAGTTAAACTATGATATCAATCAGACTCTAGACCTAGAGTCTTGGGACAGCAACTTCCAAGCAATCTCTTTGCATAGTTCCATAGAGCATTTGGTGTCTGACATCAAAAATATCAAAGATTCCCTTATCAGGATGCATAAATACATACTTGGTAAGTCTATTAATGGTGATAAAGCTAACAGCATCAAGGATCTAGAAGGCATTGGTAAGGAAGCCTGGGAATTTTATCTCTTTCCTTTATGAAGCTCACTGGGATAGCTTATTCATGGACAATTCTAAAATGTCATTCAGAAACAAGGTTAAATCCAAATTCAGTCCTCAAGTGACCAAAATGCCAGTCAATGTCAAAAGCAAAGAAATCGTTAAACCAACATATGTTTCCTCACTCCCACCTCCAATTCTGGCAAAATTCTCTAAGGAAGTCAATGAAATATCAAAATATTTCAAAAAGAATGCTACTCCAACATAGAAAAAATCATATGTGCAAGTGTCTTCCAAGACTAATTCTTCAAACATTGCTATGGAAACACTGAAGATCAAGGAGACTTTCTTACATCTTCAAAATAAAAAAATCAAACAAGTTCAAAAAATTATCAGTGGTGACAATAAACCCAAGCCCTATATCAATATGATCACAAAGAAACCTAACCACAAACAGATTATAGTCCCAATGAACACTGAAACTGCTAAGAAATATCTTAAAGACTTAAGCACTCACATTGTCAGCATCAACCATGCTCTCAAAAACATCAAATCAAACATTATGGCCAATTTCATTTGTATCAAGGACAAAGGCATTGTAATTTTGACTACCAATGTTGCTAACCCTTTAGATCTTCAAGAAATTGAAAAATGCATCAAGAACTCTTTGAATGCTGACACTAACCAAATATCAACCCCAAGACTACCACAATCAAAATCCTACCTCAAGATCATTGGCATTTCATATCTAGCTGAACAGTCAAATACCCACTTATCTTCTGATGACATTGAAAAAATCCTAAAAAGCAATCATATATTCAATAACACTGTTCTAGCCTCTAAACCTAGAATAATCAAGGTCTTTCCAAAGTTGAACATGTCTATCATTTGGATTGACATTTGGGACATGCAAAACAGCTCCAAAGCTAAGACTATCATCAACAGGTATTTCAATGTAAGCAGCTTCATTGCCACAGTGCATGGAGTAAACATGAACCCAGGAGTACCACAGTGTAAAAACTGCTGGAAATGAGGACATACAGTAGGTGTGTGCTATATTCAGGGTTCTAAATATGTCAAGTGCAATAGTCCTCACCAAACCATTCACCACTGTGAATTTGTGTGGTGTTGTAAAGCTAATAACAAGATCAACCCTCCCAGATTAGAGACCAAAAGGGTATTCCATGTCCATACTCTTTCAAATGCGTAAACTGCAAAGGTGAACACCAAGCCAACTCCACTGACTGTTCATTCTGGAAACACAGATTCAACAAAGAAAGGCACTCTAAAGAATATGCTAAGCTGTGGGAAACCTGAGAAACCTCAATTCATTCAGCTGTGAATGACAGTACAATATGATTTTAAAGGACTTAAAGATCTTTTTGTAAAACATCTGAAAAAACAATCTCATTATCAACACTATCCTCAAGGTCAATTCCAATTTCGACATAATTTTTATTCAAGAACCATCTTAGACAACAATCAGATCTATTCTCAGTTATGGGAATAGTGAAGGAGTATCTTTGGTTGGTGTTGTCAATCATTCTAACTGGCTAACCTTTGCCAGAAAATCCAACTCAGTGAACACCTATTCTAGAATTGTTATTTATATCAATATTAGACTTTCTTCTCTTTGTTTCTCTCTTCATAAAGATGTTATTAATCACAGAGACATTCTTTTAGTTTCGTTCTTCAACAACAATGACATTTTCTGGCTTATGAATGTATACTCCAATTCTTTCCATTCTACTTTAAAGTGTCTCAAGAATACTGAAGCAAATATTTGTAACCTTCTAATTATGACTGGTAACTTCAATATTTATGATAGCCTTTGGGACCTGTCTTTTTCTCATCATTCGACTATTAGTGACAATCTTATTGTTATTGCTGACTTGTTCAACCTTGACCTGTCAATCCCCACTAACTAAGTTCTGACTAGGTACTCAGACAATCCTAATGACTCAAACTCTGTCATTAACCTAATATTCCTCCGTAGTGGATCAATGGAGTTAAACAACCATTCAATACACCCAGATTGGTATCTTACATCTGACCATACCCCTTTTATCATCACAATCCCTATTGTTGAAGAGAGTGTCACCTCATCCAAACACTCTATTGTCAAAAACAGTGAAGAAGAAACAGCCTTCATCAAAGATGCCACTACCTCCATCAAAAGTCTTGATACTTTCAATCTGTCTAACATTAACAGCTTAGAAAACATTGTCAATACTCTCGCTAACAATGTTGAATATGCTTGGGAGAAAATACCAAGACTATTAATATTATGAGACATTCTAAGAGCTGGTGGAACAAAGACTGCAGCAGGGACCTAAGGAACTATAGGTCATCAAGGAACCTTGAAGACTAGAAAGCATTCTGGAAAATGGTCAAGAATGCCAAATATGTCTTCTTTGACTCAAAATCTATGAAATTGCAAACAAAAAACAAGGCCCTTGGAAACTAATGAACTGGGTCAACAAATATAAACTGCCAGCCATCGAAGCTATTAAGTACAATGACCAACCTTGTCTGGAGATTAACGATCTATGGCAGGCTCTCCATTCATTATTCAACACTGCTTTATACCATAGCATTGAAGATAGCATACTCAACAAAATTAACTTGATACTGTCTTCCTCATGGGCCTCTTTCTCCAAAGATGAGTTCAAGAATACAATCGCTAAGTGCAATAATTCATCTACTCTTGGTCTAGATAAGCTGTCATGAAGCTACCTCAAATATATACTTCAAGATATTGAGTGCTTAAATAATATCATCAGAATTGTTAATGCATGTATAGAACTTGGCTATTGGCCATCTTACTTCAAAATGTCAACAATGGTTGTAATCCCAAAGCCTAACAAATCCTCATATGACTCTCCTAAATCATTTAGGCCAATTGTTTTGCTTAACACTGTAGGCAAACTAATCAAGAAGGTTATTGGTGACAGACTCCAATTCCATTCTGTTTCGAATAATTTCATCCACCAAAGTCAACTAGGTAGATTGAAATTCAAATCTATGACAGATACAGATATTGCTCTATCTTACATCATACACTTGGGGTGGGTCAAAAACCTCTCAACAAACACTCTCGTATTTGACATTGCTCAATTCTTTCCCTCCCTCAATCATTACCTCCTTACTCTTATTTTGGAAAAGCAGGTTTTAACCTATGTGTTGTTAAGTTTTTCTCTAATTATCTTGTTGGTAGAAAAACAAACTACTTTTGGAACAGTTTCACTTTGTCTTTCTTTAATGTCAATGTAGGAGTGGGCCAAGGCTCTGCTCTCTCCTATCTTATCAACCCTTTATCTCTTGTCTTTTCTTCACATTCTAGAAAATTGTTTAAAAAAAATTTAAAAATTCCAATTTCTATTCTTTCTTTTATAGACAATGGTCTCTTCATTGCCTAGAGCAAGTCTCTTCAACTTTCCAATTCACATCTTTTTTGTAGTTACAATGTAATGTCAACTCTTCTTTCAAAGTTTGGACTTATTGTATGTTATAAGACAAGAAAGTGTGGACAAACTTTAGTAAGATAAGATATAGATAGGACAGTAGTTATATTATTAGTCTACGACAAGAGAGAGAAGGCATGTGACTAGGAAGTCACATCACATTATGTCATAGGGCCTAAAGTAGTCTAGAGTGGTCTAGAAGGATCAAAAAGAGTCTAGAGATAAAGTGATGTCAAG
>Ga0157368_1000707_pt1 | contig 15353 bp, 13 predicted proteins | sample AttbisABBM3_FD_113146 | JGI IMG/M metagenome (GOLD analysis project Ga0157368, IMG submission 113146) | Fungus gardens microbial communities from leaf cutter ant in Botucatu, State of São Paulo, Brazil - Atta bisphaerica ABBM3 | ecosystem: Host-associated > Fungi > Mycelium > Unclassified ...
GGCTATCTAGTAGTGGGGATTACAAGAGAACTCAACAAGGAGCCCTTGCTGCATTGCTTCTCTATTTATATAAATTACATGTGGTCCATGTTACAACAATATTAACCTGCCCTTATGTCCATGCATCGTCCTTATATCCTATTACTCATCCATATGTGTTTTCCTTAAGGCCACCATGCTTCCTACATGTGCCCTGACATCATACTCTTAATCTCTGCTGTACATGTACACACTATGTGTACACCATGAGAAACTCTTGTCTCTTGACATCATCCCTAACCCTAACTCTAATCTAGACTTCTCTCGATTCTTCTAGACCATTCTAGACTCTATCACATGACTTCCAGGTCACATGCTCTCCATCCATTGTAGACTAATAATAATACTACTATCTATGTCTGGCTAACCCTAACCCTAGCCAAAGTCTGTCCATACTCTCATCTTATAATAATAAATTCACTTATGGAACCTTAGAGGAACCAATTCCTTGGCTTTTCCTTCTAACTTTGCTATTTTCTCTTCCTTATTCCAAATCTCCTATTCTTATATTATCTTCTTTATATCTATCATCTTTTCCTTTTTTGATTTTTTCTTCTTCTTTTCTTTGTTCTTTGTTCTTTTCTCATTTCTCTTCTTCTTTTTGTTTTTGCCATCCCATTTTTCTCTGCTTTGGCCTTTACTATCTCCCATACTCTTCTGGACATCTTGTCATCTTTATCTCTCTTGTTTTCCAGTCAATTTCAGAATTGTAGCATGCTAGCTATGGTATTCCCAAAATTACTTTCCACTTCTGCTTATCAATTATATCTATTTTTATCTTTTCCCTATGTCTTTAGTAATAAATATTTATCTCTATCATATACTTAATAGGTCTCTTCTTGTTAAAAGAACCATCTACATTCTGTACATAAATAGGCCTTTTAATTTTCTTTAATTTAAATCCCTGCTTTCTTGTGAACTCTAAACTCATTACCAACTCTGTTGTCCTACTATCCAGCAATATTTCTATCATAATTCCTTCTTGTATATCTATTCTCTCCAATTCAATCTTCACTGTTACTTATCTCAATGCTTCTCCTTTCTATTATAATTACTATGGTTTATACTTTATGTTCTATAGATATTTAGAGTAGGCTAAAGTTGTAGAGCACAGACTAGTAGTCTCAGGTATATAAGGTAAACAATTCTATACAGAGTTCTCTATTGAGTTCTCTTGTATAAACTGGATACAAGATTCTATTCATTGATTCAATCTAAGATCTTTGAGTCATAACACATACCTAGTATATAATCCAGTAGTTTATACTATAGTAGTCATCCTAAAAATTGACTAAAACTAGCATCTAACTCCAGTGTTAGCAAAAACACACCTCACTACTTTTTGGTGGTTTTTCTATCTGCTAAATCTCCAGTTCCTGTTCTGAAATATATGATCTGTATGACTAGTAAAGGCACAGTACACAAGCTAAAGTTAAAGGTTATTCCAATCCACCTTCCACATTCTTAGATAATATATTAACTTACTATTTTGAATTTCTGAGATGCTCTACTAAATCTTGATCTTGTGTTCAACATGACTTGGACATGTATTGGTGTTTGTTTTACTTCTGACTTATATTTACTGTACCTTATATTTTTCTTATATAGTAGTAGAGGTATTCTCATGTATTTGTCATTTTTTCTTTATTATTTTCTCAAGAATACCATACTTATCCCTTATAGTCATTAGGTATATATATGTTGTGGCAACTACTAACCAAAATGATTAATAGCACACTAAAGTAGTCTTACAAGTGAGAATCTCATAGAAATCACAAGAGAACTTGACAAGGAGTTCCCAATGTATTTACTACTCTATTTATATAGATAGTTTATAGTCTGTACTATGATAAATAACCCTACTCTAAAGTCCATGTATCAGCTATGAGTATACAATGTGTACACCATGAGATGAATATGCTGTTGACATACACCTTGACATTATTCTTCTTCTAGATTCTAGGCCTATGACATTATATGACCACAATCTCATGCCTTTTCATTGTTCAAGAAATAAAATAAAATTACAATTAAAATATAAGAGTTTAGATATATCATAACAATATAGCAGTAGATACAGACATGTATTCTTATGTTTTACTAATTGATCTTCTTCTTTATCTCTTCTCAAGTCTTTGCCTAAGTTGCAATCTGAGCCAAGCTTAGAATTATAACACTTTCTATGTCTTTCTTACTTTTACTAGTTTTTTCTTTTTTTCTTTCTTTAATCTTTCTTTTCTCAAAATTATCTTTTTATCTTTTTTTCCTTTCCTATTGCTTTGTTCTCTTTTATTACTCTACTTGCTAATACTTCAAATTTATTTGGAGACTACTGCATTCTAACCTTCTCTTCTTTTCTTTTTCCATAGTTTTCCATAATATGTTTGAATTCTCTGTATCCAAAACAATTTCTCTCTTTTATTACTACACTTTTTTTATTTTCTTGTCTTCATGTCTCTCATTTCTCTTGTCATCTCTACTCTTTCTCTACTTCTCTTTCTGCTACCATTCTCATTTCTTTAATCTTTTTCAATTCTTCTCAATTCTCTTTTTCTATTTTTTCTCCCTATAATTTCTGTCTAATCTTGCCACTTTCTTATACTATTGGTTGATACTTTTAAGAGGGCATTCTGCCTCTATCAGCCTTTTCCTAATCTTTTCATCTATTCTTCTTTTAAGCTCTTCTACTAATAGTCTCCTTTTATATCTACTATCTCTTATCACTTTCTTAAATATTTGGATATATTCATCCATAGTCTGTTAATCTTGTTTAATTTTCTTCAACTTCATTACCTTTCTTGATTCTTTATTTTTTCCCCCAAATTCTTTCTTTATTTCTTCTAAAAATTCTCCCACTATTTCAAACTCTAATATTTCTATTTTTAAATTCTCTATTTTTTCTTTCTAACCATCTGCTGTTTCTCCCTGCATATATATCAAAACACACTGTACCTATTCTTCTACTGTTAATTCTTTTATTCTTATTCTCAAATATAACTTGTATACTATCACAAAATCTCCCACTTTACTAGCTTTTCCATCAAACAATAGTGGTGTTACTATTTCTACTCAAAACCTATTACTAGGTCTTAGTTCAGCTCTCCTTTTCCCCAACAATCTTAGCTGCTCCTGCATTCTTACAATCAACTTGTTTCTTTGTTATAATAATGATAATATTCAACTAAATTATGTTGACCCAAGTTAAAACTAGGTAAGAAGATAGAACTAGTATTAGCTCTACTCTCAAAATCAAACTCTGCTATTATATCTTCAAACATCTTGGTAAGTGCTAGTGGGCTTTCTTCAAATTTCACTTCTGTTATAAACTTAGACTTAAGAGTTAGAGCAAAAGAATAATCTTGTATTAGGTAATATAAGAGAACTCAATAGAGTTTCTAAGTATAATCTGTTTACCTTATATATATATATGCTGGGCTAATGGTCTATGCTATACTAAATCTAGTTTATCTTAAAGAACATATATTTATCTAAAGATTAACATATATAATATATACTATATGATGTTATTATTCCAGAACTTTCTACAATATTTTTTATAATATGTGATCATGTGACAATAACTCGTAACTGATGTGTGACACTATGTCACATTTTGTAACAGTTTGTGACAGTCATATATAATATTATACTAAACTCTAATTCTAAGTCTAAAAATTAAAATAAAATAGAAAATAGAATAAAAAAGTAAAGTCCACTATTTTTAACTCTGACAACTTCACACTGTCTACTAACTACTTATTCTACTGTTCTACTAACTACTATTTTAGTCAAACTATTATACTATTATTACTAAGTAGAGAATATCTAATATAGGCACTTTTTAATAAACAATTCTACTACTCTGTATAGACAAGTTACAAGTATACCTACAGTATAAGTCTCCTATATAAAAGATACAAGTATTCTACTTAACACCACCTACTTAAACAATAAGTAATATTTGGCTAGTGGCTTAGATTTAGTCACTAATATCTATAACTACCTATGCTGAGCAGCTAGTTCCTTTTTATGCTTAGAGTCTAGCTTCTAATCCAAGAGTGACTAATAGTTATGTTAACTGTTAGTTGAGAATGATAAGAGAGTAAAGAAAAAGAGTAAAGAGAGTACTAAGCTAAATAGTCTCAAAAATAGCTATCAAGTTCTAATATTATGATTAAAGACTTAAAGTGTTAAGTTATTAGATACAGTTTACATCTTGTTATCTGAGATCTAATGAGGCATCTCAGAAGTCTAAATAAGTTAGTTGTATATTATCTGAGAATATAGAAGATGGAGTCAGAATAATCTTTAGCTTTAGCTTATGTATTGTGCCTCTATAAGTTATACTAGTCATATATTTTGGAAGAGGACTTGGTAAACTTTAGTGGATTGAGACCATTATAGGAAGGTGAGGTATATTATTGCTAATATCAAAAGAGGGTGTTAGTTTTAGTTAATTTTTAAAATAAAGCTAATACAGTGTAAACCACTAGTTTATATACTAGGTATACTACCTAAGATAGTTATCTGAAATAAAACTACTAAGTAAGTTATCCTAAAATATGGTAATCCTTGGATATTGGGAATGAAAGTCTATAGAATTGGTAAAGAACTAGCAAGAATATCTGAGAGGAAATAGAAAGAGATGATTCACACTGAAAAAGGTTAGAAGGTGTAGATAAGGGAATTAAGATTAATACAAAAGAACTTAATAAAGTTTCTAAGTATAATATATCTATCTTAAATATGCTAGACTGTTGGTCCATATTATATTAAATCTAGCTTACCTTAAAGAGTATGTGTTATTTATAAGATTAGTATGTGTAAAACATATTATATGACATCATTGTTCTAGAATCTTCTGTCTTTCTCTTGTATCATATAATTATGTAGACTGATATATATGACTTAATATATAACAATTGAGATAGTTATATGTGACATTATACTAATCTCTAATCTTAAGCTTCTATCTAAATCAAAAATAAAGTAAAATGAAAATAAAGGTAAAGGAAAATGAAATAAAGTAATTTCTCACAATCTGAATATTGTTCCAAAGATTGGGAATAGCTAATAGAACAGCATTACCTAACTTATCATAGAAAGTAGAACCACTTTTGTTGCTTTCTACTCTCAATCCAGACTGAAAAATTTGTTCAGTAGAGAGGAGATGTATCTGCATGCTAGAAATACAATATACTGGCTATAGTTTTGATATAGCAACTTTGATAATCCATTTCTTAGGATTGAAGATTTCATGTTCAGTTAAAACAGTACTAGAAGCAACTATAAATAATGGTATTTTTGATTTTGCAGTCTCAACTCAACTATAATTATCTAGAATCATAATCAGACTCAAATAAAGTAAAGTAGATAGAAGTGTCAGAATATTCATATTCATAAAAGCTATTATGAAGTACTTTCTTACTCTTATATAAGAAACATAGTGCTTTCTCACATTTGGAGAGATTCATGGCAATAGGTGAGTTAGGCAAAACAAATTTATTTTGACTTGAAGCAGTCTATTACATTTCAACCAAACTTACAAAGAAACTCTTATTCCTCAAAAGAAAACTCTAGCTTATTTGCTTTCTGATAAACCTGTGTTTATACTTGATTTTTCTGTAGTTCTCATTCCCATACCTAACCTCTCTATGACTTAAGTGGACTGAGTTAAGGAATTTAGTGAATTATCAATTTGTAAGGAATAGAGCATATACAGCTAGTTGCCAAGAGTCCTCATTCATTTCATATATGTCATTGTTTTCTAAAGAAATCATATAATTGTCATCATCTGCCCACTTCCTTGAAGTGGCTGCTGTAGGTGAATTAGCCTTTATGAGAGATCTTTAGCAGGTAGTTCTATGATCCTAAAGGTTGAAGTCTCAAAAGGTGGATTATAGAACTTTTTTTCCAAACACTTCTTGTGGAACTTCAGTGCTCACACTTTTGCCTGTGCCTAGAGTCCTCAAATATGACTGTTCTGAGGAGCACACACTATAGAAAGATAATCAGCAAGTCAAGGAACTATAACTAAAGACTTGGAAAAAAGAGAGTAAATTAGTAAAGGAATGGTGGCCATGCTTGCAAAGGTAATGATTGTTAGATACAGTTCATACCTCATTTTCTAAGACCTGATAGTGAGCTCTTAGAAGTATCATTTGCAAACATGTATTATCTGGATATGTAGAATGTAAGTGTTAGAGTAACTTTTGGCTTCAGCTTATATTGTTATAATTCAAATCTCTTAGAGTTGGAATATGAATAGAAATTTGGATTGGGTTATCACAAGAGAACTCAATAAGGTTTCAAGTACAAGCTAATCTACCTTATATACCACAGACTGTAGTCTGTGTGCATACTACCTTATTCTACTCTAAAGTATATGTGTTTGCTATAAGGTCAACATGCTATTGCCATGTTGTATAACATCATTTGTTTTTAGATTCCTCTACATCTATTTCTATGTTGTATGATCCTGTAACCATGACCATGATATGTAACATCACACTATCTCCTAATCCTAAGTTCCAAAAATAATAGAAAATAAGAGGAAAAAAATAGAAATGAGAAAGAGATTGAAAACAATTAGAGTTCACTATCTTCAACTCTAACATGTATGTTATGTTACAATTCAAAGATCTTAGAGTGGGTTAAAGGAAGAGAACCTTATATTGGTTAACACAAAAGAACTTAATAGGATTCCAAGTACAAGCTAATTTATCTTATATACCACAGACTATGGTTTGTATGCACACTATCTTATCCTACCATAAAGTATATATATTTACTATAAAGTTAACATACTGTTACTATATTATATGACATTATTTGTTTTAGGTCTTTCTAGGTCTTTCTTCATGTCATGTGATCTTGTAACTGTGCCTGTGATGTATAACATCATGCTAACCCCTAATCCTAAGTTTTAAAATAAAAATCTATTAGTTGCATTAGTCACATACTTCAGAAAAGATGCTTAAGATATCTAGTGGACTTGTCTAGAAGAATATAAAGAGATATGTTGTCACTAACACTGGAAAATAATGCTAATTTTAGTTAATTTTAAGGATAAGTCTAACTACTAACTTATATACTAAGTATACTATTTAACGTAGTTATTTAGGAATGAAGACTGTTAAGTGAGTTACCTTAGTTCTAAGCAATCCTTAAATATCTGAGGTAGAAATGATCTATGGAGTTGTCAAGAGTCTAGCAAAGATATCTAAGGTAGAATAAAAACTATGATCTATACCAGAAGATGTTAGGAAGTACAGATGAGGAAAAAGACATTATCTGTGGATTAGAATGAATATTGTTATAAGACAAGAGTATGAACAGACTTTGGCTAGGGTTAGGGTTAGCCAGACATAGATAAATAGTATGATTATTAGTCTACAATGGATGGAGAGCACGTGACCTGGAAGTCATGTGACAGAGTTTAGAATGGTCTGGAAAGACTAACGGTCTAGAAGGATCGGGAAGAGTCTAGAAGGAGTTAGGGTTAGGGATGACGTCAAGGGACAATGGTTCCTCATGGTGTATACATGGTGCATACATGTACAATGGAGATTAAGAGTATGACGTCAGGGCACATATATACGGCATGGTAACCTTATGGTGGATGAGTAATAGGACATTAGGGCAGGTAGATATTGTTGTAGCACAGACCACCTTGTATTTATATAAATAGAGGAGCAATGCAGCAAGGGCTCCTTGTTGAGTTCTCTTGTAATCCCCACTACTAGATAGCCTACTAAGAGCTTTGCTGAAGTCAGCATATCACAAGTGCCGTTCCAGCGAGTGGTTGCTACAACACTTGGTTCTAAATTCAATATCTTGATGCTTCATCTTGCAGCTTCTTGAACATCTTGTAAACCATATCATTCTGTTTTTCCAATTAACTTCTAGATTATGCTTGACCAGCCAATTGTATCCTAAAAACATGTCTGTTCTATTTAAGTCCATTACTGTAGCTTCTAACTGCTCCTTGTGTCTATTGATTTTGATTTCTAGAGACGTCACTTTGGTCATCTCTCTATTCTTTGTTCCATTTGCATTGAAAACTTCAAATGAAAAGTTGATTGGTCTTGTCTGAATTTTCTTGTTTTTGACTAGCTGTTCATTGATTTCTATGTGTGTGCATCCTGAATTGACCAATACTTTGACTTTAAGGTTCTTTCCATTCTTCATCTTGACATTTGCTTATATGTTTAATTCTTTTTCAGTATTACTCCATTAATTTGGAATAATATATTTTTTCTGAGAATTTACAGAGATCTCTCATACCATGCCTACTCAAGATCTTTGCCAAAACCTTTTTTCTGGTCATTTTCTCTATTGTCTTCATTGACTGATTCTCCCTGAACCTTTTGTTTCTTCATTGACTGTTTTCCTTTATAGTCTTTTATGATGTGTCCTTTTTTGTTACATTTGAAACACTTCCTGATTTCTTTCTCTTTTTTTTTTGTTCCAACATTCTTTGGCTATGTGGCTGTACTTGTTGCAATTGAAGCACTTTGGCTTCCCATTCTTGAAATTGTCATTGGACTTTCTGATGTCCATTAGCTGTCCTCTTCCACCATATGTTATTCCGGTTCCTGTCTTGTAATCATTTTGTCCTTCTGTAGACTTGTACCCTTAGCCTACTAAGGTGATTACCACCTTCCACTCTTTAAGTGTTTCTGGTGCTGCTATGGGCAGGTATCCCAATATCATCTTAATGATGTCAGGTTGTACATTCTTCTTCAATAAAAAGATGGCATGTAGCTCATCTGTGTCTGCCTTCATAGCTAAGGCTTCAAATTTGATCATAAAGTCTGCTGTGTTTTATTTCCCTTGTTTGAAAGATTCAATCTTTCATTCAGCATCTGCTGCCTTTGTCTTGTTGTTGAATGTTGTCTTGATTTCCTTGACAAATTCTTCCCAATCTTGGATTTCTAGTTCTTCATCTAGTTTATCTAGTTTTCACTGGGTGTAAATATTTGCTACATCTTCTCTGAGGTGAGCCAAGATTACTATGATCCTATTATTGGTCTTCATGACCCTGTTGCTTTTGAGGAATAATCATATCTCTCTCCACCAGTTTTCAAATTTTGTTCAATCCCCATCAAATCATTCTGGATCTGAGACCGTACTCTTTGGCATAGCAGCCTGTCCATTATCGTTTGTCATTACTGGTGCTGGTACTGTAGACATTTCTTCATCTGATCATTTGTATGTTTCTTCTGAGGCTTCGTTCATGATCTGCAAGGATCTTAGTCTTTCTAACAATGCCTCAATATTGTCTGTTCATCTTGAATCCGTCTTGGTTCTTCTCATGGTTTACACCACATGTGTTTCATTCTTTGTCTGGTAGTAACTTCACCTAATTTGTCTGTGGACTAACCACTATGTACCTCTCCTTTTTCAAGGTGAGCTCATCAATGCTTTACCAAATGTTATGACCTTAGCTTGGAGCTCAGGTTGCACTTAGACAAAGACTTGAGAGTAAGAGAAGGAATTTGTGCAATTGGTAAAGTGTAAATATACAGATGTACTTCTATGCTATATATATGAGTCCAACACAAGATAACAGTCTGTTGTACATGATGCAGACAAGTCATAGAACATGAGGAAGGGGCAAGGATGTAGCACCTACTACATGAGGTGCTGACTGAGACTATTATGGCGCAGCCGATCATGTTGTCATTACCCTTGACCCTAAGCTATGCTGAATCTTTGAGGTGTCAATTATAACAGTAGGTTGGTTATGAGCAACCTTTATCTATATTTCTTCTTGACTTCTATGGATTCTGATAGGGTCTTTCTCTGCCTATAAGGGAGGTTTCTGTCTCCTGAGGAAAAAATTGTAGGCTACTTGTCATCCTACTCTAAACTTATATGTAACCTATATGTGTACACTATGAGAACAACATACTTCAGCCAAATCATAGAACAAAAGTACTCTACAGGGCCGGAGCAGGGTTAAACCCTTCTTCAACTTTCATTGAAACAGAGGGCATGGTCCATACTTTAAAGCTACAGATGATCTTTGATCTCCAGTCGGTCCCCCGGTCACGATTTGTCCCTCCGATCTTCAAGCCAAACTGATGGTATTCATGTCCGTGGATTACCAATGGACTCGGCGCTTTGCGGCGGCCAAGTAAAGCCGCAAATGCTGATTCTTTTCCTCTTTAAGGCCTAGTAGGGATGGAAGGGCTACTAAACATTCACCCTTTCCTCGGTTTTCTGAATCTCGTCAGTGTTCGAGGCCAGTCGTAATTTGAACTCAAACCAACAAGATGATGTGGGATCCGAATAGTCATAATCAACGTCGTCCCAGCCATTCAAGACGGGCCCCTAGTCCCGTGTAAGTCAATTTCTTCTCCCAAAGTGTTCTCTAGCAGACTCATGATTAACAGGTTTCCTTCACCGTAAGTACCTTGACATACTACGTTGGTTGGTTAGGTATGACCTTGTTTGCATCAGGCAGCATGCACACGCAGTGTTCGCTCCCGCTGGTAATATTTCTTACACTACCGTACCAATGCCAAACTTGTCAGCCCCACCTATGATACTGTCAGTGTGTCCTATAGTGCAATGGAGCGTCTCTAACCACAAAAATCGTAAATCAGCCAGATACCCTCTCCTCAGTGGGTGCCTCCGGTGTTGAATTGCAGCAATAGGAGTAACTTTCGACAGGTATTATCCCCATCCACAACCATCCATTTCAGAGGTCATACCACGTACCCAATATCCAGCGACCCCCCCTCAAGTCATCGTCATCAAGAAATCTCACCGACGGAATCGTAGCGGTCGACACCGAAGTCATTCTCATTTCCAATCATCGGAACCTGTTGTAATTCCACAACCCATCACTCACTCTGACTCTAACAGCTCTTTGTATCATACAATCCCCTCTGCGGTCGGACATCAATATTCCCGGATACTGGACTTCCCAAGGCCTCCCCATCACCCAAATGTGGGATGTATCGTTCCAGACCTCGCACAGAACTTCACCCCAGGCCCCTCAACAGCGCCCATGCCTTTTTCCTTGTGCTCTAGTTGTACGGGTCGCAAGAAGGCACTTTGCGTAAATCAATACCAATTTTCACCTCTCTTGGTATCTGATGTGTAACTTAGATCGGCATCAATTATCGAGGACAAAGCAATGAACTTCGGGGCTGCGTCAATGACGCCCGCAATGTTCGTAAATGGCTTATGAGTGCGTTGATAACTTTGAACAGCTCTCTAATTAATGACAAATCAGAATATCACGGGTTTAAAAATGAGGATGTTGTCTTATTGACAGATGATACAACTGAACGCCGGCACTTGCCCACTCGACAAAACCTGATAAACGCTATGAGATGGCTGGTACGGAGTGCAAAATGTAACGATTCTCTGTTTTTTCATTGTTCGTTCTTCTTTTTTCTCCATATATGTGTGTTTCTCATCATTTTAGACTCTGGGCATGGTGGTCAGGTTGAGGACAAGGACGGGGATGAAGTCGATGGCTTTGATGAAGGTTCGCTTTGAGCTTTAATACAAAAAACAGACTTATTTTGATTTGCAGTCATATTTCCGTTGGATTATAAGGAGGCAGGCTTCATCGTAGACGATGTGTGTATACTGGTGTTCGAGAATGACGTTTCTAGAATCTTGATACCTGTTTAGGAGTTGCACGAGATAATGGTTTCTCGCCTTCCCGGCGGTTGCAGGCTTACGGTTCGTGTGCCTTTCAATTCTGCATTGCATTTTTCGGATACTGATCATTAGCTAGGCACTGACTGACGTATGTGATTGATCCTTGTCCGCACTGATCGTTCTCTGAGCAAGATGGACGGATCCGCTATGCTCTTAGTCCTGTCACTCTGGAACTATTTTGGGTACGCCTGCGCTCCGCCGTCCTCTGAAAGCTCGACTTAATCATCAATAGACCTCCCGCATACTGTAGGGCAAATCTTTGTTCCAGAATAAGTGGTTTAGCAGGAACTAATTGAAGTAGTATTCATGTCATGGGCGCCTGGAAAGTGACGTTACAGAACATTGGAGGCGAAAGAAAGTTAGCGACGCAGACGTTGTATGTTTCTAACGCTGTACTCACTGATGGAAGGTAGAAATTGAAGGACTGTTCGAATTTCAGATTTCATGGTCTGCATGCAGAGACAGAGAAACCAGTGCAGATACTTTTCATCAAGGTGTCCCCGTTGGGGCAATGAGTGATGCAAGTGTTGTCTACCATACATGTATATTAGTACTGACTTGACACCGTATGCAGGCATTTATTTCCTCCCTCAGTAAGCGGGCATAATAGCTCAACCTTATCAACATTTATCTTTCGACTTTTCATCAGAGGCACAACCAAACCAGTCTTACGAGGAACTTTTACACTCACTTAGGTTAGTTATGGGAACTTCGTATTGACTAACCCACAACCGAAAAATTATTCTGTAACAGAACAATTCTAAGATCCAAATACAGCCAAACCCCTCTGCTTGGCAGCTCCCATCCTATAGTGAGTTTGCGCCCCATTTTTTCACTCCTCAGAGATCAACTAGACTATCAATAGAACATGAACCAGGTATTTATTGTTTGAGGTAACAGCTCTTCACAGCAACTGAATTTATATATATTATCTGAGTTCAATTGTCGACTGCTTGAGGTTTCAGTATTGTGGCTCGAAATTCCTTTAATCGCAGTTCACATAGAATTGTATATTTTATAACAGACCTGATTAATAATTTAAAATTAACTTCAAGGGCCACTGGTAAGAAGTTTTCAACCAACTAGAAGAGGCTAATGCATCTCTGGTGAATTAAGTTACCAAGTTGTAGCTCTTGTCACTGAGTGATAGAAAATGTTGGAAAATGTTATGATTTAGATCCAAGAGTTAGAAACAAAGTGTACTCATATATTGAGGAACACAAAAGAACTTGATGGAGTTCCCAGTACAAACTAGTTTACCTTATATACTATAGACCATGGTCTGTACATGGTCTATACACACACTACTTCTAACCTACTCTAAAGTATATATGTTATCTAACTGATGTTATACTAAATAGTCTATTTACATATGCTAATATCATGTTCTGTAAGATAAGTAAATGTCAATTATCTTGATAGTTTTGCTATAAGATATTTTTCTATCAGAATTGTGAAAGATAGACTTAGACATTCTTGAATTCTCTATGTTATTTTTTATTTTATTTTATTTTAAGTTAGTTTTCTTTTTCTGAACTTAGCTAAAAGATATAACATGATAGTCACACCACATGATAAAGGTCACAGTCACAGAATCACAGAATTAGGAAAGGAAAGAAGCAGGTTTTAGAATAGATGACATTATACAACATGCCTAATATTAATCTAGTCTCATCCATATTTTTTCTTAGATAATACTGTTCTTCTAATTTATACTCTGTTAGGGCAACTGAACAAAGCTCACAGTGTTATAATGGAGTTTGTATCTTTGGGAAAATTCTAAGTATATTATTTATATATATGACAAAACAAGATATATCTTCAGAAAGATTTTAAGAAAACAGAATAGAGTTTTCTGAAAGTAGTAGCTACTATAAGTATCTCTACAGTTGTCATATGCCAAGTCCACTTGTCTGGAAAACACATCTTCACAGTATATTTCTTTAAAAGCCTGTCTTCTATGGTAGCCATCTTACTTGCAACATGTCTTACGGTAGTGATGCAATTGTCTGGGTATTTTGTCTTCCATGATGGAGATACTCTTATATGACTTGATCTCCCATGGTAGAGTCATACTCCTGTCAGTGTCTCAACACTGAAACCTCTGCTCAGGGCAATAGGTGTCAAAAACACAAGAAGTAGACTTAAACTTTTCTTATTTCTTTTCTTATTTCTATTTTCTTTTCAATTTATTTTCCTTTATTCTATATTTAGAACTAGGGTTAGGGTTAGAGTGACAAGATCATGCTGTCACACAGCAGGTTACATCAGATGACATGGTCACAAATCACATGATGCATGGAAGAACATAGAACATTCTAGAAGAGATGATGTCATACAATGTGTGGTATATATGTTAACCTTAAGGCGTACACATGGTCATTTAGGGTAGGCTAGAAATAGCTCGCATGGACCATTAGGTATTAGTATATAAGGTAGACAATCCTGTATAGAGTTCTCTATTGGGTTAACCCAATACAAGGTTCTTTTCATTGACCCACTCTAAGGTCTTTGATTTGTAACAATAGGGATTATACCACTGAAATTCCAAGTATCTCCTATAGTATAAACTTGTATATAAGACTACTAGTTACACTGTAATTCACTAGTCTGATAATCAACAAAGATAAAACTCTTATTGAACTCAATCCCTAGTATTCAACTGTCAGAGTTTAAGACAGTGGACTCTAACTATTTTCTTTTTCTTTTTCTTTTTTTTATTTTGGAAACTTAGGGTTAGTATGATACCACTGTTACACTGTTGCCAACTGTCACACAACATGACTATGTGTCACAAATCTGTCACAGTCACATAATCACATGGAAGAGTATAGAAGGTTCTAGAAGGATAATATTATATAGCATGTTTAATATATACATATATTGATCTTAAGGCAAAACACATGGTTGTGTAGGGTAGGCTAGAAGTAGTTAACATAGACCATAGGTAGACAATCCTGTACAGAGTTCTCTATCAAGTTCTCTTGTGTAAATCCTATACAAGATTCCTTTTCTTGACCCACTCTAAGGTCTTGAGGTTGTAACATCAACAGTGACACACCAAATCAGCACTCACTTCTATCTTAGACTTCTTCCTATTATCTGAAATTGCAACCACACAGCAGACAGGTGGCACAGCACATAAGCTGAAGCTAAGGTCATTCCACTAGTTCATATATCTTTGAGTTCATTTTGCAAACTTTCATTCCTGGTATGAACTGTGCCTGACATCTTTGAAAGAAAGGCCAGTGAACAGATGCTTATGAGAAAACTATAGGACCATGCTATTAACATAAAGAAATGGTTTGTGCCAAAGAAGAAGAAGGTGTATTCACTGTCAAGGGAGGAAAGAGAAGAGATGTGTGAGTTTATCTCAGAACAATTGAGGAAAGGGTACATTAGGCCCTTAAAGTCGCCTCAAATAGCATCAGTGTTTTTTGTAAGGAAGAAGAATGGAAAGAAGTATATAGTACATGTTATGAACTAAAGCTTATAGAGTTAAGCAATAGAACAACTCTTGTATTGAGTAATACAAGAGAACTTGATGGAGATCCCTTTACAAAGTAGTCTACCTTATATACTACTACCAGTGGTCTGTGCTCACTACTGTGCACCCTACCCTAAATGAC
>Ga0157368_1000708_pt1 | contig 15322 bp, 8 predicted proteins | sample AttbisABBM3_FD_113146 | JGI IMG/M metagenome (GOLD analysis project Ga0157368, IMG submission 113146) | Fungus gardens microbial communities from leaf cutter ant in Botucatu, State of São Paulo, Brazil - Atta bisphaerica ABBM3 | ecosystem: Host-associated > Fungi > Mycelium > Unclassified ...
ATATATAATACTATTATTATCTCTTAACTGAGTTCAAATTTAAAAAATTAGAAATAAAAATTAAATTAAATTAAAATTAAATAGAAGAAAACAAAAAAACCAAGTTTACCATCTTTAATTCTAACAGTAGGGTTAAGAAAAATTCAGCTATCTAACTAAATGCAAAAATATTAGTAGTATTTTCTTATAAATTTACTTTTAGACTAAAAGTCTTGATTAAGTACTAATATCTTTTTGTGATGTTTAAGATTTTCTCCACCTCTTACTCTTATTTTCCATCAATGATAACTAAATCTAGAAAAAGACTAAAGTATCTCCTAAGAATAGAGTTATTAAAAGTACTAATAAGCTTGATTATTAAGAATACTAGATATAGTCTTTATAATGTAGGCAAAAGTCTAAGATAGTACAATATGGATTTTATCTGTTAGAAAATTTCTGAGTGGATTTAATTATTTTTCATATCTTTTATTATTTTATTATTTTCTTCTTTAAACTTAGCTAAGAGAACATTATAGAAACTACTAGAAGAACTTAGTCATAGCTTTAAAATTGTCAGAATTACAGAAGTTGAACTTAGTTTTATTTTATTCTTTTTCTTATTTTTATTTTTATTTTTTATTTTTGGACCTAGGATCAGAGTTTAGCATAACATCATATAATATTGTTATACAATTATATGTTATAATACTCTTAGACACTAACATTTTTCTTTTCTTTTTATTTATTTATTTTGAATGATAAAGAGGTACATGACTGTGGTTACATGACACATTACATAATGTGATGTTATAGACCTAGATTCTAGAAGAAGAGGCTGGAAGGATAATATTAAGATGTATCTTAATAGTATGCTTATCTTATGATGTATTTGTAGATGATATATAAACTTTAGAGCAAAGTTATTTATTGTTAGCACAGACCATATATGTATTGTATAAATAGAGTAGCAATTCATTGGGAACTTCTTGTTGAGTTTTCTCATGATTCTTATAAAATACTTCGTCTATAAGTTTACTTAGTATACTATTAGTCATTTTTAGACTAGTAGTTGTCATAACATCATACAGCATGTTATATACATGTTGATCTTAAAGCAAACACATGGTCATTTAGGGTAGGCTAATAATAGTGTAATATAGACCACTAATCTAGAGCATATAAGATAAATAATCCCATATAGAGTTCTCTATTGAGTTTTCTTATATTAATCCAATACAAGATTATTTTACTTGATATACACAGAATAGCCTCTAAAGATATATAAAGTAGACTACCCTATAATAGAAATTCTATTGAGTTTCCTTGTACTACTTAATATATGAGTATACTTTTTGTACTAACACTTAAGCTTCAGTCATAATATAGAGATCAAGAGCTAAAAGCTAAGAGTACTACTAGGTCATGTAAAAGTGACTATCTAACTCCTTTATATACTCAGTAAGGGTTTGTAAGATTTGAAATGTGTTCTCATAATCTTCTACCAAGATAAGAAAGAGGCCAAACCTATATGTATTGAGAGCATACTTCTAGTACTCCTTAGAGTGTGGTAGGTAGGATATTATATTATAACTACTTCTCTCCTTTGCTAGTTTACCTTAGAGTTGTAATTCTTGAGCCATGTGAAACTCAAAATGAGATTTTACTTATCTAGACCAAGTACTATGAGTAAGACTTATTTTAAATGTGACTGATAATGAAAGACTATACCTATTACTTCTAATATTTGGCTATCTTTATTAGAAGTACTGTTTATATTGTAGACTAGTATAGACTTTGAGAGTTTGTAGATATTTATATAGTATTTTTTTACAAAGCTTTAATTAATAAAGATTACTATAGCTCTTAAGTTCACTAGTACTGTTACAAACTCAAGACTTTAGAGTGAATCAAGAATAAGAGCCTTGTATTGGGTTAACACAAGAAAACTCAATAGAGAACTCTATACAGGATTGTCTATCTTGTATACCTAAAACTAATAGTTCATACTCTACTATATTAGCCTACTCTAAATAACATGTATATAATATGTTATATGATGTCATTCTTCCAGAACCTTCTACTATCTTCTATTATGACATATAATTGTATGATAGTGATATGATGTCATGCTAAACCCTAACCCTAATAGAAAATAAATTAAAATCAAAAGGAAAATGAGAATAAATTAAGTCCATTATTTGTAACTCTGACAAGTACTTATATAGAGAATAATTCAGAAGTATTGGTGGTTTTAAGAGTAATAGAAAGGTACAGAGAGGTTTTATAAGTATTTGTTAGATAAGAAATATACATGAAAGAAGAAACTATCTATGGGAAGATTATAAAAGATATCAAAAGAGTATAGCAATATTGTCTGATGTATGTAGATGTAGATTCAGGATGATCTTAACTTCAGCAGATATACTATGTTTCTACATTATACCAATAGTTATATTTGGAAAGGAAAGATAAATAGAAAATAGATCATAAAGAAAGTTAGGCTTCTAAGCATGAGCATCTAGAATAATATACTATACTAGTTAAATTTCAAGCTAACAGATTGTAGAATATCTAGGTATTTTAAATACTAGTACTAAGACTATCTAAAGATTGGAGGAAACAGATAACTACTCTGGATATACTAAAGTCCTTGAAAATCAAGTCTGGAGTTCCATGGAAATTATAAGAAACCATATGATAAGTAATGAAGTGATTAGACATAAAAAAGAACTAGGTAAATCTATACTAGAAGAGAATAGGTAGATAAGAAGGAAGATACACTCTTCTATAGATGTTCTGAGTAAATTGGATGTTAGGGAAATATTATCTATAATGTAGCTGAATGTATTGAATGTATTCAGATAGATATATGATAGTATTGTGAATATTAATAGTTAGGTATAGAGACAGTTTCTTTTCTTATTTGGTATATTTAGCAAGAGTTGTAAAGTTTTTATGAGGTAAACAAACAGATGTGTTTAATAGGTTACTTGTTAAAGCTAAAGATGGTAGACTATTATACAATATGTTGAAAACATGTTAACCTTATATATAATACATGGCTTTTAGAGTAGCTTAGATATAACTTGGTATAAACTATTAATCTAATATATATAAAATAGATAAATTTATACTAGAAGCTCTATTGAGTTCTCTTGTGTAAGTCTTATACAATGTTCTTTTTTTAACTAGTCTTAAAGCTGAAACATCATTTACTATCTTTAGAGATGTATTCTTCTATTTATCTATAGTGTTATTAATACTATCTAAGTTGATAGATTTCAACTGTTGACTAGTCTCAATATCCTTTAATACATTTATGTTCTCTATAAGTTCTTTCTATTGCTTAGTAGTTAGTTATCAGAGGTTTAGCTTACTGAGCACTTGTATACTATGTGGTTTGGATATCCACAATAGTAGCATCTTTTAGCTAGTATAAATTAGGATTTTTAGATAGCATTTATATTATATCCTAATCTGGCCATATTTGTCCTAATCTATACTTTCAAATCTTTTCTAATATAGATTACCTTTTTCTATTCTAAGTTAATTATTTCTTAGATTTCTTCACTAGACTTCTAATAACTCTATAGATCTTAAGTAGAGTACTAGTATATAAGCTAGTAGTTATACTGTAAATCTTATTCTGCAAACTGACTAAAACTAATATTATTTTCTAGTGTTGGTGACAATACATCTTACTACTTTCTAGTAGACTTATTTTCTACAAGCTTCTAAGTAGTAATTCCAAAATATATAACTAGTATGACTAGTAAAGACATAGTACATAAACTAAAGCCAAAGATTGTTCAACATTCATATTCTATATATTGATAACTTCTACTTATTTATCTATCTTCTGAGAACTCATTACAGATCTTGGATAATGAGGTGTGGACTATGTCTAACAATAGTAGAGTTTACTTCTGTCTTAACCCTACATTTAGTTAATATCTTTTTATGAATCAATTTAATCAAACTTTTACCTAGCTTGGAGCTAGACTCAAACATTGACTTAACTTGATATAAATAACTACAAAACTATGTGATAATAGCACTACTTGAGAGTTTCCAAGTGTTTTAGACATTTTTCTCTATATTCAAAGACTAGTAAATACTTTGTAAATCTCTAGTTTAATAATTAATCATAGTTTCCATCACCATTAATACTAAAATCTGATAGTAAGTTAGTATACTTTTATTTATCAGTACTCTCTTTGTTAAATCCTATTTTGACTTCTAAAGTTGTGATCAAATTGTTATAACTTAGAACTAAGTGTTAAAATAAAGATGTACTTGTATATTGAGTAATGCAAGAGAATTCAATAGAGTTCCTACTATAGAGTAGTCTACTTTATATACTTCTAGGAGTCAGTCTATGTATATCTAACCTGTTAGAGGACAAGCAACAAGTTTAAAGTTGCAAACTCTATTATTGATTGCAAAACTTTGCAGACTTTCTTATACTAACTCAGGCAATCTCTATGCTTAAATTCCATTACATATCTTTAATATCTCTAACTAGATTCCACACTAGGACCTTGGTGCACATTTATGATGTCTCCATTTGCTGTTCCTGACCATATGGCCAGTATCGTCATTTTCTAGTTATGTTAGCATTGTTTCACTGAATTAGAATAGATTGTACAATACTTAAGATAGTTGCTGCCTCCAGAAAACCTTATTCTGTTCTTTTAGGTTCTTTCTGAAGGTAAGTGCTATATTGTACTTTATAGGAAATATAGTCTTAGATTTTTCCTAGAGTATCTCTATTCAGTTGCTCTAACATAATCTATTCTAAAGCTATGACTAAGTTCTTCTGGTAGTTTTTATGATATTTTACTAAGTTATATGACTGTATAACTGTGACATGTGTCACATGTCATACTTCTATCATATTTCTTAGCTAGATTCAAAGAAGAAAATAAGAAAAATAAACTATAAAAGAGAAGAGAAATTATAAAAGATTAGAAAAATGGAAAAAAACTAAGTCTACTCAGAAGGTTTTTTGATATAAGTAGTATACAGATGGCACAACACATAAGCTAAAGTCAAGATTGTTCTGGAAAGACCACAATACCATGGACTTTGATAAGTTTTTTATACTTATTAAACTCCAACTAATTCTATAAACTTTTGTCCTTAAGTATGAACCACTTCTAACAAGATTATGACATGAACAATACTTCTACTACTACTTTATATGTATTTACCTTTTCCAACCTTGCAATTTGACTTTTCTTAGTATTACAGCACTCACAATAAGTTACTCAAGTATCATTTATTTATACACTTATTACTCTTTAATTAGAATAGATTACTAATAAACATATTCTATAGAATATATAAACCCTAGTAAATACACTGTTGTTAATTAGTTTTAAGTTATTCACTTGTCTTGTATCACTTATATCAAAGCTCTCTACTAACACCATTACAGTTGTTAGTTGTCCATACTACACTATGTTGCTGTGCTCTGTTTCTTCCAACAAAATCTCCTCTTCAGTCTCTAAGTTTCTCTATATTACATCTCTATTCTACTCTGACAGTTTCTTGTTATGTGGCCTCCTTTGCCACACTTGGGTCATCTAAAAAGGTTTTTTTGCTCCCTGTCTACATCTATTATAATAGAATCTCTTGTTGGAATCATCACTGCTAGTGTTGCTAGTACTGCTCTCAATTTCTGCTGAAGAAAGCACTACTGTTGAAAAATTTGTTTCTATTGACTGTGTAGTCCCATTCCCATCAATGCCAAAGCCAAGGAGCTGGTTAATCTGCCCCTTCCACCTTGGTGTTATATATAACATCTCTTAAGTAGTTCTCTGATCTATACTTTACCTTCTTCCTCCTTATGCCACTATTCCAATGGTGTCACTTAGTATTGAATCCTACTTTCCTTTCCCTCCTCTTTAAGTAGTTGCATACTACCATGGTCTGCCACCGCACACTAGCACACTATGTAATAAACTGCTGATTTATTAAAATTGGGATTGGCAGGTGTCATACTTAGGTCTGCTATTATCCCAAAAATGCCAAACCATTTCATTGTGATACTTGACATGGCAGGCATTTAGCTATCAACTTGACAGACAATAACAATTTGACAGCTAAATGCCTACTAGCTGATGGTGCACAAGATTTGATTGACAAGAAAACCAATATTAGCACGAAATTTCATGTCGAATCCCCATACCGGATTGTCCATCAAGAGACCGATAGGTAGCAGGTAGAATTTTCCAAAGTAAGAGTCAAAGGCCAGGATACTACGTTAAAAAGGAGCCATATAAGAAAAAGCCGCAACAAGAGTAGTGGACAAAGGTTGAAAGAAGATTGAATGATAAGTATCATCCTCATATTACTTTCAAGTCGGGGTAGTGATCAATTGTTGGGTATGTATAGTGGGATGAGAGCAAAGTGCAATGGTTTCCAGGAGAATAAACTCTGAGGCAAATACAGAAAATCACGACCAGTAGATGCGTGACAAAGGCACGAAAGCTGAAGAGGTGGGCAAGGAGGAACGAAAGAGCACCAGGCGAACGGTAAACCAAGTACCGTCAATTGAACAAATGGTAAGTACCTGACGAAAAATAAAAATACATTACCGAGTCTTCACGGTTTGATCCGATTCGGCAGTGACAAACGACTCCAATGTCGATGTCGAATGGACGGGAGTAGGAGGAGGGAGAGGGAAGTCCTTGGAAACGTCAAAACCTTCTGTGCAATCGCTATAGTTCGACGTGGTTGAGTGGACTGAATTAATCCTCAAACGAGCTTGCACCTCCTCTTCTGTGGCAGCACCATCGAGCGCAGCGATCAATGATGCCATGGCATGTTCGTTACTCGCTACCGAAGAAGTCGAAGGAGAGACATTGTGAACTACAACTATGGGCTGTGAGGGAACAGCGGGGGAGTTGGAAACAGGATGTGGGGGCACTACGGTCGGCAGGGAGATAATGGTAGAATGTGAAGCAGAGCCGGAATATGATTTGAATACATTCTGATCGTCAAATGGATCTATGGCTTTGCCTTTGCCTTTGCCAACCTTTGGCACAGGAATATGGACAGACGATGCAAGGGACTCGCTGATGCTACCCACCCTGGATATCCCAGAGGCCTTTGACGGAAGGGAATTTGACCTCGATCGTCGTCTCGGCACATCTCTCTGGGCACTGAAAAAGGGATTCCCGTAACTCTTTCGCTTCTCAGGGTCGACCAGTTGATTTTCATCCGCGAACGGATCGGCGGTGTCTTCACTGTGACCTTCCATATTGATGATTTCTGCACTCTCCCAATGATAGTGAGGAGAGGCAGTTACAGGAGGAGTCGGAATAGCCATACTTAGGGAAGGAGACATTGAGCCTGGAAGGTGCTCTGGTTGCGTTCGGGCGGATAAGAACGAGCCCTTCACATTGTTCCAGGTGTTACTAGCCATGAAAGACTTGGAAGTAGGAATAGAAGTGTTTTCCTGGTCATTATTGGAAAAGGAATATTGATGTGAGAATGGATCTGACATCTCGAATTGCCCAGGCTCCTCCTCAAAATGGGTGTGCGCCGTTCGGACGCTTGGAGATTTCTTGAACATAGTAAGTTTTTCCATGGGACCAACGGACTCTTCTGTATTTGTTCGACCCGCATGTTTGTTGTCTAGATTCCTGACTTCAAGCTTGTCCCACGATTCTCTACGAGAAAGCCGCCGTTGCATATCGGAGCGAGAATCGACAGGGCCATGGCCCTTGGTGCGGTACTGTGCTTTGAGGGAATGATGATAGCGACGGTAGAACCATAAACCCAGACAAACGAGCGCAAGCGCACCAATGAAGGCACCGACGCAAGAGCCGACAACTGTGCTCACAGAAATTGGCGCTGCTGTGCTGGAAGAAGCTGACATAGAAGAAGTATCAGAGGATTCGGGGGATGAAGTGAGTACAGGGATAGCCGTAGGGGAAAGAGTGATGGTGGGCGTAATTCCGGAGGCAAGCTGAGGAGCGGTGCTGAATCCTCCGCCTGGGGCAACATCGGTATCTAAATCCAGAGTTGGGATTAGCTTTCCGTCGTTGGGATCGACGGTAAGAGCAGATCCTCCGAGGCCAGAAGCTGTCGGCGCCGCGCCTGGGACCTGGCGTTGGAACTGTGCATGTTTTTTCCGCCGCAACGGACCCATTATCAATATCAAAAGAAAAAGAAAGACAGACAAAAGAGCGACCGCGGGTGATAAACTCGGCTGGGGAGAGAAAGGAAAGTGGCTCACAATGTGACACTTGTTACGGCAACGCATCACATCACTGCAACCACTCCCACACACACCATCAGAAGCACTGGTCCACACTCTTGTCAAAACCTGTTTCAAGCGAACACTCAGCTCAGTCGAAAACCGGCAAAGATCATGCCCAACACCAAGTTCAAACCAGCCTAAACCATAGTATATAAAGCCCAGCGCAGAAAACCACTGGGTCATTCTATTATAAGAGTATGCTGACGCTGTCGTCAAGGGCACCCGAAAAGAAAACCGAGCCGAGCATCTCCACTCACCAAGAATGACCATATTAACAGGTCTTCGCTCTCCTTTCTCTTACGTGCATGGCCTCGCACGTTTACCATTCCGCTCTTTGACTTCTATCGTTGCAATAACTATTGCTTTCACAGTCCTTGATATAATCTGCTATCTCGACCGTCATGCCTGGTGTTGTCTTTTCCACCTCTGTTGTCGCTGTCGGTGCCCTCCAGGATAACGGTGGCGGAATCTCTGCAATGTACATTGTTGGTTTTTCGATCGCAGGAACAGCTTTCCTGGCTATGACTGTATGGCTTGCCATCCGTTTTCATCGCAAGCGGTCCGCCGGACGGCGTCAAGACCTACTGGGCGCAGCTTTCCTTTCTATGCGTGGTCTGGTGAAAGAAGAACAAACTCATTCCGAAAAATGTCCTTCTTTGTACGTCATAACCCTTTTGAAACATCACAAATTGAGGTTAAGCTGGCACTTAGACAAACTCCATTGCCAACCGCATTTTTGCGAAATAACTTGACCTCGCAAGTTGTGTTCCCTATCAGGGCTCATCTTAAGACATCACCAGAACAGCTTGAGGCCGAATGTGATTATACCACACATCTCCTACCCGACAACACTCCCAAGTCATTCTCTCTCACTCCTCACGCCTCCGCTTCTCCTTCTGCGCCAACTCCAGGCAGCGAGTGCTCGGCTGTTGTCAGAAATTCTTATGCTGGTTCTCGCTTGTCAAGTTTCTCCATCTTTTCAACCGCATCATCTCTTAGTGAATCCATTATCTCAGCCACCTCCGGTAGAGGTAGTGGACGCTCCGTCCGCAAAGTCAGACAAGCTTTCAATCCCGTCCTTCCAGATGAGCTACTCATCTCCTTGGGTGAAAAATTGATCATTCTACAATCATTTGATGATGGCTGGTGCGTCGTCGGAAGGGAAAATGGATTTTTGATGTCTCAGTCGAAGAGTCTATTAATTCATAAAGGGGTTGGCACAGCAAGTGGTGGCGCAAACACCGATTTGGGGATGGTTCCCGCATGGTGTTTCCTGAAACCTGTGAAAGGACTTCGAGCGGAAAGGCCAGTAAGGAGCAGTAGTTTGAGCGTGATGGTACAGACAGACAGATCAGGGATGGATAGAAATGACACAATTTCGTGGTCGAATTTCTGATCTTGTCCAGTATCATCCTTTCTTGCTTCCTACGAGTCTCGTGTGTCGCTGTCATTTTTCCTGTGTTTCACGATCAGCCTATCCGGCACTGCCCTTCGTATTCTTTTCCTGCCTAGGAATTATCCATAGACGGTTAGATTGGTTATTCCGGTGGCATATCGCGCGGTCTTGGCCTGCTACTTGATGTATTTAGTCTGACTCCTGTGTCATGTCATACTTATCCTCGCTATCGCTTTTCTTATGTGCATTTTGTTAGAATCGCGAATTGCGTCTACGTCGTCATCATATCCATGTAATGGACAAGTTGGTTCTTGGTCTCTGTGTTGTTACGAGTGTGTACCCGTCCCCCAAATACATTCTGGATTTATCCCTTCTCCGCTCATGCAGTTAGTTGCCATGGGGTATGGCCTGTGCCAGGAATTGTCTCACTGAGTTAGATAAGCATAAATAAGTCTAAAAGGGTCATTATCCCCATTTTAAAGCAACTTCAGTTCAACCCTTCCCTCAACCTTCCCTCAACCCTTCCCGAACATATCACATGTGCCGAGCAATTCTGTATATATAACGCAAGTAATGTGGTACTAAGATGCGGCGAGTGTTGTACAGAGCTGTAATTTATGGCAGTACCCGGTCTTCCGGTGTAAGCTACTGTGTGCGTTAAAGGTTTCGGGAGGACTGGGTGGATGTGGCAATGTGCATGAGCGTGTCGAAATTTGGTAACATGACTGTAGTTCGGCGTCCAAGAGGAGTCTATCTAGGATGGAAGGACTGTGCTAGTTCGAGGGAGTTAACCGTTTTTTGTGAATGCACTTGACTTTTCAAGGAAGGTTTCCAAAGCTTTGATGCCTTCTTTGGTGCGAAGGAGGTCCGGAAGGTATAGCGAGTGTAATGTTTCACGTAGGATGCTTTGGTGACTCTCGTGGATGGGAAAATCGGATTATGAGCTCATAGGGGTAGAAGGATATACATACATCTTCAATAGATGACGATACTCGCGGCTTGGGTATAAGACCTCATCTATCCTTCTTACCTTCTGCCCTTGCTTCTTCGTCTATAATTCAATCCGACCCCTCTATCTAGTTACGTGCCATCGTTTGTATTAATGTATGTGACGGCCGTCAACGCCGAATTTCAAGTATAATCAATTCCGTCACTTCCCCTTACTCAGTCCATAGCCCCGCTTAAGTACGTAGACGTCATATACAACCCTCGGTTGAACTCCACCACCAGGGACCTAGTGAGTTACTCATTTCTCAGATTAATCTCGCTAACCTCTTACATGCTCTAGTCTACAAACTTGCGCCCCGGTGGATCTTGCGTAAAAACATGCTATTTAGATGCATTGTACCCTAGATTAGAATCATTGATAATTCACTTTTCAGTCTATCTGTCTGAAGCCATGGGTTGGCCTCATTGCAGATGACTGAGTCTCAGTTCAACTCTGTATAGATGGCTCATATATTGCGAAGATTACTTTGGTGGTAACATATACATATATTTCCAACTTAATTCAGGCAAGGTGAATTAAGCATATTGTGGACCTATTTACATAAGTACCACCTTGGGAAGCAGCACTCAGATTTCTCCATAGGTAAATATGCCATTCCATAGGGAAGTTCTGAAGTATGAGCCGCCGTCCTGAGAGTTTTTCCTGACTCGTGGCATCAACTCCAACTCGAGTTTACAATAAGAGTTGATGAAGAGAGACACATCAAAATAATCAGAATAATCTCATTGATTTAGTTCTGAGGATGTGATGACATTATGGAGAGAGTGGAAGCATCTTTTATTCAATTACTGCCGTGAGCATTGCCAAAACCCCACAAGCCAGCACACACAATGTTAGGCTATTAGAACGTTCCCTTTGATGGATCACTTTTTTTATCTGCTGGGGTGGGTTGTCGTCACATTCACGAGACATCCCACATTCCCTTACATTTCCCTTTTGATGGTCCTGTTGTTGCTCTGGGATTTTTGAACAGATTGGGTGTCAAGAGATCTGCTGTTGTGTTGCCCTCTGTCATCCGGGTCCCATAACCTTCGCCGGTCGTATTGCGTTTAGATCCAGGGTGATTGAGAGGTTCAACGTCAGGGAGGGTAAACGTTTACCATCTCATGGTCTTTATCCATAGGGTGCCTATAAACAAAGACGGTAGACGATTTAGGGAGCTCAGCACACCTTTCCGTCCTGAGATTATTGGTCTTAACATGGCTTGCCCGTTTACGAGTTCAACTCAATTGGTTTGGCTAATCACCGGTACATCGTGCGCGGGTTCAATTTCTTCCACATGCTTTTCACAAATACTCCCGCCTTGTCGCTCCAAGCAGGTCTGGATTTGGACATGAATTGGTTCTCTCTGCTCTCAGCCGCGGTGACAAGGTCATCGCAACAGCTCGAGCCTGTTCAATGTCTCAGCTCGACGATCTTAAAGCTAAGGGTGCAGAAGCGCTTGAACTCGACGTCACTGCCCCTATTGAAACACTCAAAAGTGTTGCTGCTAAAGCTGTTGGGATATACAGCAAGGTAGATGTAGTTGTCAACAATGCCGGTACGTGATGTGGCATGCCATTGATGCGTATGAGAAAAAATCTTATGTGGTTTTAAAATGTCAGGTTGTATATCTGTTAGTTCTATAGAGGAAAACACGTAAGTGACACGCGACCGGTCTTTCTTTCAATTCATTCACTTCCATAGGCCTGAAGAAACTTTCCATCAATTCAATACAAATCTTTTTGGTGCTGTGAACGTTACGAGGGCTTTCCTTCCATATATGCGTGAGAGGACGTCTGGTACTGTAGTTTTCATCGGATCATTGGCGAGCTGGGTTCCATGTCCAAGCGTTGGAGTATACGCTGCCACCAAACATGCAGTCAGGAGTAAAATTTGCTTTTACTAGTCTTCTTGGATTGTTTTTGCTCATGTTTATTCTTTCCTGTGAACATAGGCATCTCATCAACGCTTCATGTTGAGGTCGCTCCTTTCGGTCTTCGTTCTGTATGCATAGAACCTGGATATTTCCAGACTTCCCTCCTCGCTGAAGCCAAGTTGAAACCTTTAATTTCGTGTATTGACGAATACAAATCTATCTTACAAACCAATGAGGGAGCTTTGAAAGGTGGACTACTTGTCTTTCCTTCCTACAGGAGAATCTAATAAATCTTAGTGGTTGACGAAAAACGACCCGGTGACCTCAAGAAAGCGGTTGAGGTTATGGTGGACCTTGTACGAGGTGAAGGCACTGCTAAGGGGAAAGCCTTTCCCAGGGAACTTGTTCTTGGAGGGGATTGTTACGATGCAGTCAAGGACGAGTTGCAGAAGTCATTGCGTGACATGGACGAATGGAAGGAGGTCATTTGTAGTACAGATTTTTTATTGTAGGCTGATTTGTCTCCTGCTTACGCCGTAAGTGCTGTATCGCCTTGGCCAGGTTGGATAGTTCTCATCCGGAAAAGTATGAGTGTCATCACTCAAATACTAAAAACAAGCAAATGAGATTAGATCATAATGATTGATTTATCCATGGCCTCTACAGTTACATCCACCCACATGTTTACCATGTGTCACATCCCGTTCCGATCATCCATCCCAACCCACAGATAATGCTTCATCCCTCATTCACACTCCCTAACCATCCACACTCCCTAACCTCTTCCAGTGCAGATCACCTCCCCTTGGATGTCCTCACTGGTTCCTTGCCAACCCCATGGACTTCCATCCCTGACATCTGAGGATCACTAGTAAACCAGGGTAACTCATTTAGCAGTTCCATTCCAGATAACTACCCTAGGTAGGATACAAACCAATAGTTTACACTATATTAGCCTTATCCTGAAAATCAACCAAAACTAGCACTATCTTCTGGTGTTAGCAACAACACACCTTACCACTGAGTCCCTTCTGAAATATGTGACCAGTGTAACTCATAGAGGTGCAGGACATAAGCTGAAGCCAAAGGTCATTCCAACTTTGTCTTCCATGTTCTCAGATAATACATAACTAACTTATTTTGGATTTCTGAGATACCTCATTGGATCTCAGATAATGAGATGTGAACTGTATAATACTATGCTTTGGATAGATATGAGGAGAACCTTCATTATTATGTAAATAGGTACATACTTAAATGCTTGTACTTAGTCTGTAGCCAGACTATACTAGGACTAGTTTCTTTCTTTCTGGTCCTAGTAACACAGGTATTTATTTTGTCCAGATATCTACTGTGCAATCTCTTAACAAGGCTACTGAGAAAATAAATTATCTTGCTAATCAGCTGGTAGATGAGAATTCTCCAAGAATAACTGAATAGAGTATATTAATAGACAAAATCCATGATTGCAAGTATCTAAAATGAAATTAGTCAACAATGTTAGATGTACTTTGTACAGTTCCATAGTTGTTATAACTTAAGTTCAAGTGATAGAACAAAAGATGACTTTTATATTGAGTAATATAAGAGAACTCAATAAAGTTCCAAGTACAAACTAACCTACCTTATATACTGAGGTCTATGTACACTCCATAAAGTTAATCTATTATTATTATATTATATGATATCATCTGTTTCAGAATCTTCTACAATCTTCTTTGTGTTACATGATTGTGTGACATGTAACTGTAATAGGTGTTATGCTTCAGTCACACCTTTGTGACTTGTAATATCACATCATACTCTTCATCTAAGTCTAAAATAAAGAAAAAAAAAAGTAGAACTAAAAATAAAATAAAAAGAAAAACAGAAAATAAGAAAATAAATATAACCAAGTCCATTATTCACAACTCTGACAATAGTGGTAAATGTAGTCTTAGCTTTGAAGTAATTACTTACTTAGTTAATAAAACTTTCTATGACTATTAGGAAAAATAAGTATCTACTATAGCAACATTACAGTGGTTGGGCAATTTACTGTATGCTCACAAGATATTATAATTAAACTAGGAAGATTGAATGCTCAAGAGTAGAAGATAAGATAGTTAATAGTAGAAATAATAAAAGGACCATCACATACAAAGTATTGGATTATTATTCTAGTAAGAGAATGATTCTCTTTTATATATCTGAGAGATGTTTATACTATGTATATAGTCTCTTTGTAATATCTGTTACAAACTTCATTTAGCTTGTATCTCTACAACTAGTGGACTGACTTTCACAAACTAAGTTGCACTGGAAATCCCCAAATAAGAGCTATCTACACATATGTGGGATGTACAAAAGTAATAACAAACAACTAAGATATCAGATTATCAGTAACTGCAAAAGCTTTATTTGCTAATATCTCATGAACAACTAGATGGATTCATACAATAAAACTTATATTAGAAAGTGCTCATCAAACTGTTTCCAATGATATATAATATATCTCATAGCAATAAGTATTGATAGAGATACAAGCATATTAATATAGTGATATAATTAGTTACCTTCTAAAATTAGCCTGACATCTGCTATGATAAATAACAGCTCCCATCAGGTATGAGTTTTGATCATGTGATAGAAACAGCTTGTGCACAGACCATTACTCTTTTGTATATATACTTTTGTATTTGAGAATTAGACTTTAGACTTAACAACATTAATTTTTATCAATCTTTATCCTTTATTATCTGTATTGATCTTAATTATCATTGTCATTATTATTGAACTTTTGAATCACTTCTAAACCTCTGAGAG
>Ga0157368_1000709_pt1 | contig 15305 bp, 10 predicted proteins | sample AttbisABBM3_FD_113146 | JGI IMG/M metagenome (GOLD analysis project Ga0157368, IMG submission 113146) | Fungus gardens microbial communities from leaf cutter ant in Botucatu, State of São Paulo, Brazil - Atta bisphaerica ABBM3 | ecosystem: Host-associated > Fungi > Mycelium > Unclassified ...
CAAGAGAACTCGATAGAGAACTCTGTACAGGATTGTCTACCTTATATACTAATACCTAATGGTCTGTGCAAGCTATTTCTAGCCTACCCTAAATAACCATATGTATACTTCAAGCTCAACATGTGTTTCACATATTATATGACATCATCCTTCCATGTGTTATGTGACTTGTGACTGTGTCATCTGATGTGACTGCATGATCTTGTTACTCTAACCCTAACCCTAGTTCTAAAAATAGAATAAAGGAAAGTAAATCAAAAAGAAAATAAGAAAATGTTAAGTCTACTTCTTTCATTCTTAACAACAACATGTTTGACACATGTTGACCATATGAATAATACATGGCCTTGAGGGTAGATTAATGGTACTATAGCATGGACCAGTAACTTAGAGTAGTTAGTAGATAGTATGAGGTGGAACAAGAAGAGAGTCTACTAATATTTACAAAAATTGATTTAGGTTTTGAGTATAAGTTTGAGAGTGAGGCCAGCACTAGCTTTTCTCTACTACCTTTATTTACTTCATTACTGGTATGCTAGGAAACATTTTAGTAAAATAATAATTACTTCTAAACTTGAGAGATTATGTGTAACTATTAAACAAACTAGGCTTCAGACTTGGAGTCTTTAGAACAGGCTTAGCAGAGTATTGTAAAAATGGCTAATATGTGTACAGAGGTCACCCAGTGATAACAAAACATATCATTTTTCTAGAAATATATAGAGAATGGGATACTACCTGCTTGTGAAATGAAAACAAATACCAGAATTATACTAAAAAGTGATGTTACCTACTTGTAAAATGAATAAGAATACTAGTATTGCACTTGATAGCAAGTTCAAGAATAGGTCATATACTTCTGAGATCTCAGAAGTCTTTTTTTCATTTTTTCAGTCTCCATTCTCTGTTTTCATTCTTTATATTTCTAAGCTAATATATAAGTCATGAGTGGAGAGGAGACAAAAGAGAGAACCTTCATCCAATAATTCCTACTTAAGAACAGTTTAATTGCTATTTCTTAAGTATATACTGCTAGTACTTTGTATATTACTTTCAGGCAAGTTTTGGAAAGTTCTAGCAGCCTAGGAAAGATTAGTAAGATGAGTATTGGTTGTTATTTTCAGTCATAAGGTTTGACTTGAGAGTTATCTTCAGAGTGTGTTATTTAGGATAGATAGTGTTATAGTGGGCTCTGAAAGAGCTATCTAATCTATCTACTAGATTTTCTAAGAGAGCTTGTTATACAGTATAAGATTCACTATTTAAAAGCATGTTAGTAAAAGAACATGTTTGTGAACAGATTTTCTTTATCCATCTCTTTTGATATTCTTTCTAACTATACTCTTTTATACTTATAAGTGTTATTTCAGAGGTTTTATACATTCTAATATTTTATTATATCTCTGTTTTTATCTTCTTCACAAGTTTCTAACACTGATAATATCCTCTTTGAATTCTTTGGTATACAGTTGGTGTAAGAGAACTTGTATTAGGATAACTAGGATCTATAAAGTATTACAGACTTTCACAACCTCTAGAAAAACCTAAGTTTTATTAACATAGTACTTGTAAATACACTACTTATCTTCAGGAGAATCTAAGAGAACAGAGTCAAGTTCCTGGAGAAAACAAACATTCTATATAGCTGAGAGATATATTTTAATCTTCTATATCAGCTTATTTGAGGAGAAATGATGAAAACAGTATGACTAGGAATATTTCTAATGGAAATGTCTAGAATGTCAGCCCAGAAATAAAGAGGTAGGATTACTATTGATAATAGATAGAAGGTCAGACTCAGAATTTGAGAAGATGAGCACTACAGGCTTTGACAATGGTATTTGGCCTCAGATCAAGGAAGTGGATGCTGTAAACTTTGTTAGTGGTATTCAGTCTGAGACTTTGAATCCTGTAGTGGCAGCAGTATTGAAAGCATAACAACAAGTTCTCTTACAATCTATTCTTTCAACTCCAACATTGTCATTCAAGTCCATAGAGTTCCTTTCTCTTTCAGAATACCAAACCTCATAGTGTATTCTGCAGTGTTCATTTAGTCAACTCTATTCTCTGCTGCTAACCTCTACTAAGTGCAACACTATTAGGAATACCCCTGATCATGCTGTCCTTATCATTTCTTATAAAGCAAGCTGATCTGAGAGATTAGAATATATAATATAGCTATATAGGATATTTGTCATTTTTAAAAATCTTATTCTATTCTCTTAGGTTTTTTTAAAGATAAGCAGTATATCTAGATATTTTTTCAATAAAAACTGAGGTTTTTTAGAGGTTGTGAAAGTTCATGGAACCCCACAGACTCTGCCTATTATCTTAATAGTTGGGAGCTAGTGTTGCATAATTCTTGTTATACTTTAGTAAAATATTCCATTTTACTTAACATGATAGCTATAAATTTCACAAATTGTGTTAGAGGTGTGACACATGTCACAGTCACAGGTTACATGACCATATAATACAGAGAAGGTTATAAAAGGTTCTGTATTAGAATTAAAAATAATAGACTTAGTGTTATGATTCTAAACTTGGCTTAGATTGCAACTTAGGCAAAAGCTCAAGTAAGAGTGAAGGAAATGATCAATTGGTAAAGTGTAAGGATACAGGATTATATCTACAGCTATATATATCTAGTAACTATGAGAAAAGAAAAAGATGTTTTTGGGAAACAATATAAGAAAAGTATAAAAAGAACATGAGAAGGCCTCTACTATTACATAAGGCACTGACTAATACTACAATGATAAAACACAAAGCACAGTAATTGTAATTTATAAATGAAACAAACCCTAACACATATTCAAGATATGTCTAGTATGAGGTAAACATTTGTAAAACATAAGGTAAAATCATTTGTAACAATACTTTCATTTTAATGTTCATGTTCTCATGAACTCTTCTAAACTAGAAATGCTAAATCTCACCTGATACACTGAAACCCCAAGCATCTTCTATATTTCTGGCTTATATATAACACTAGTAATTACACTATAATTCACTAGTCTGATAATACTGTCAGGTGAAGTTCACACTAGAAGATGAAAGTCTATAGAGTCAGCTCAGAAATATGCAAAGTATGTAACTTTGTGGAAAGAGCTTGGTCATGTGTACTTATAGAATAACCTTGGCTTCAGCTTATATATTGTGCCATCTGTTTGTCACATGGTCACAACTTTAGAGAAATAGATGAAATCTAAGATGGAAGTGAATATTAATTAGGTGTGTCATCATTGAACACTGTGGATTAAGTTCAATAAGAGTTATCTTTGTCAATTATCAGACTAGTGAATTACAGTATGACTACTAGTCTTATATACAAGTCAGAGATATAAAAGATGCTTAGAGTTTCAGTATATTACCCTGAGTGGAGATTTTAGTAGTGAGACACTGATAGGAGTAAGATAGGAAAACTCTGCTATGGAAGACCAAGTTTAATAGGAGTATCTTCATTATAGAAGACTAGATATCTAAATTGTTGCATCACTGATGTGGGAATATATTGCAAGAAGAATAGCTGTTATGGAAGACAGACTTGTGTTGTAGATATTGGAATGATAGCATTGCCATGGAAACATATCTTCAGAATGGGTAGACTTGACATATGACATTAGTTCAGATAATGATATTGTATAGAGTTTATATAGTAATACTTCTTTGTCTTGAATAATGTTCTCCTTATTAAGCTTCTTGTAGTGTTTTAACATATTCATCAACTATTTCAACTTCTCTTCCTTCATACTAGTCTAGTTTCTCAGCTAGTAGAACTTGATTATGGTACACTTGTCTTTCCATATCTCTATATATAACAGTATGTAATTCTTCTAATATACTGTGAATATTCCCTCTTATTTGTATCTTGTATATTTCTTCTACCTGCAATAAAATGGCTTTAATGTCTGCTAGTTGATTGTTGACTACATTGGCTTGCTTGATGATATCTTGAATTTGTAATTGAATATCTGCCATAGTTTCCAATTCTTGTATTATTATGTGGTATTTCTTTATCCAATCTTTTTTTTCTTGTTAAGTGTTATGATGAGATTAAAGTTGTTAATAGTATAGTAAATAGATGGATTGTAGAAGGAGAGAGCAGTTGTGAATTGGTAAGAAATTTAGATTTCTCAAGTTTTTGATGTGCTTTGAGATACCAATTTGTTTTACTCTCTCTTTTATAGGTTTTGTCTCAAAATCCTTATCCTATAGTCTTAAATTGCTTCTTAAGTATATAGTAATCCTGTTTCAGCTATTTATTGGTCATTTTTATTTCTATACTCCTTCCAATGTACAAAAAAATTGTGTTTCTCTATCTTGTTTTCAGTATCCTTCTACTTTGTATTCTTCTTCATTATTGATAATATTAGGTGGTAGTGCCAAATCCATGTGTTGTACCTTGAATTAAGGCTCTTTGCATTGTGTCAGCAGGTTTTCATTAAACACATTGTGTATTATCCATCCTTCTTGTTATGGCAACTACTAGTCACAAGACTAATAGTGTCACTAAGATAAACTCAATAAAAATATCATGAGAATCACAAGAGAACTTGACAAGGAGTCTCCAATGCATTTCTATACTATTTATACAAGTACATATAGTCTGTGCTAACAATAAATAACCCTACCCTAATGTCTGTGCATCGTCTATGAGTATACAATATGTATACTATGAGATAAACATACTATTAACATACATTTTGACATCATTCTTCTAGATTTTAGGCTTATGATATCATGTTATATCATGTGTTATGTAACCATGGTCATGGGCCTCTTTATTGTCTAAGAAAACAAAAACAAAACAAAAGAAATATTAAATCAAGAAAAATAAATAAAAAGAAAAGGAAAATGTTCAAGTCTAGGTGCACTATAACACTTTTGATAATTCTAGTTAAAATATTTCTTGTCCAATTTTATTCATGATTTTGAAGAATCCATAGTATTTTTAGCCTAACTTCTTTGAGGGTCATTTTGATATTTTTTTCTTTCAGTCATATGTTGTCTCTTTGCTTCAGCTACTGAGGGTTTTGTCTTTTATTGTCAAACTGCTTCTTCATTACTTCTTTTGTCTTTTTCATAAATGATTTTGCTATTTCCCAACTTCTCTGTAGCTTCTTAAGGAAAGTCTCTAATTTCAGTAACTCTGTTTTTATTGTTAGATTTCCTTTTCATGGATGTCTTGTATAAGTCTTCTATGAATTGTGAGGCAAACTGGGGACTTTTATCACTAAGAATCTTCTTTGGAGCTCTGCATATTTTCTATATGTCATCCCTATAAATCCTGGCTATTTCTTCCAATAACACTACTGTTGTTGTTATCTTGAGTCTAATTATTTTTGTAAATTGATCCACTATAACTACTATTGCATCTTTGTCATTTGATTTTAGAAGTAGTCCTATAATATCAATACTGATTTCTTACTATAGTCCTTGAGGTGTTTCTAATGGATGAAGTTTTCCTGCCTTCTTTATGTACTGAACTTTGTTTTGTTGACATTTCTGACATCCTTGAATGTATTTCTTAATATTATTTCATATTCCTGGCTACCAATAGTTCCTTTTAATTATATCAAACATTCTCTGTTGTCCTGGATATTTTATATCTACTGGTTCATGATTTTCCTGTAGAATTTGTTCTTGAATATTCCAGTTGTTGGGTATATAGATCTTTCTATTCATATACTACTCCATTATATTTCCATACTTTGTCATTCTATTTCTCTAGTTCCTTTTGTACTTCTTGTTCCCTAGTGTTGTTCTTTTATATTTTCTCCAGTAGTATGGTTTTTTCTACTATTTGGTTTCTTCTGAACATCACTATTTCTGCTTTCAGGACTAGCCTTTTTTTCCATAATTCATCTTTGAGCATCTTAATATTTTTGTTGTTTTCTTTAGTGTCCACTTAATCTTTTCTCAACAAGATATATACTCTTGTGTTTGTCTTTCCTGGAATATGCTGTAAAATGAAATCATAGTCTTATAACTTGAGATACTATCTTTCTTGCCAACCATTAAGTTTGTATGGTTTCCTGAAATATTTGAGATTTTTGTGATCAGTCCAGACTTTGGACTTTGCTATATTATTCAATAGATATTTCCTCTATTTTGTCAGGGCTTTTACTATGGCCAGTAGTTTCTTGTTGTATATTTTTTTTGGTTACTTGCATTATCCTTGATAAAAATGTAATCAGTTTCCATTTTCCTTCTTGTTTCTGGAATAAGTCTTATAACATGTTCTGATGTATCAGTTTCTGCTCAGAATTTTTCTTCTTTTCTAAGTAAAGTAAGTATTGGTTGATTAGTAATATTGTCTTTCAGTTCTTCAAATACCTTTTAATGTTTCTTTTCCCATTTTCATTTTTTTTGTTCTTGAGTTTATTAAGAGGTTTCACTGTATGACTAAAGTTTTTAATAAAATGTCTGTAAAAATTTGGAAACCCTAAGAAGCTTTCTACTTCTCTTATCTTGGTAGGTGTTTTTTTATTTCTTGACTGTCTTAAATTTTTCATCTTCTAGTTATACTTCTTCTTCTTTAACTATCACTTCTAGAATAGACATTTATTTGGCATCAAAATTGTATTTTGACTGTTTGAAATAGAGACTACTCTACTACCTTCAAGGATTGTATTATCCTTTCTTCTAATTCCTTTTTGGTCTTAGCTAGTATTATGAAGCTATCTATGTAATTTGTGAGTACTCTTTCATACAACAGCTCCCAAAATATGCTGTTCATCATTCTTTGGAATGTTTCTGATGAGTTGTATAACTCAAAATACATAAACTTCAGTTCAAATAGTCCTTTGTTAGAAATACTACTTTTCATTCATTACTTTCTTTGATCTATATATTATTGTATTCCCAGATAAGATCCAATTTATTGAAGTATTTTGCATTCTTGAGCTTGTTAATTACTTCTTCAATTAGTAGTAACAGTGTTTTGTCCTTTATTGTATGCTGGTTCAACTTCCTGTAATCTTGTACTAATCATAGAGATCCATTCTTCTTTGGGATATAAAAGTATAGTACTATATGTCTTAAACTTAACTTCACAATTAATTTTGCTTTGAGTTGTTTGTCTAACTATTAGTTTAAAGCTTCTTCTTTCTTGACTGTTATTGCATAAGCCTTAGCATTTATCTTTTTTAGTATATCTTCCAATAGATTGATTGTCTATTTGTAGACTTAGATACATAATTAGTAGGTTGGTTACAAGTAACCTTTATCTAGATTTCTCCTTGATTTCTATTAACTCTAATAGTATTTTCTCCCTGTTTATAAGAAAGGTTTCTGTCATCTAAGGCAAAATTGTAGACTACTTGTTATAAATAGTCTATTACAAATTACCTATTATCTCTTAACAGTTTCTCTTTCCTTATCTAAACATAGTTAAGATAGTGTGACAAGAAGTCATATGTAATAGTCATAAGACATAACATAATATAAGAGCACAAGAGTCATGGTTATATATAACCAATAGAATATCACCTAGAAGAACTTAATTATACTTGAGAATGAGTTAGAGTCAGGATGTATAAACCAATACTAAGTAGTATATAAGATAAACTATGTTGTAATAAAAACTCTATTGAGTTTTCTTGTGTTTAACCATAATACAAGGTTTTCTCTTTTATTCTAACTCTTAGACTTAAGTTATAACATTGTAATCCTGAAGATTACTACTTAACATTTAGCTTCAGCCTTCTGGTATAAGTTCATTACCAGACAATATTTTCTCTCTATTCTTGTCCAGTAATATTTATTGATTATATATTACATAATTACCTGAACAATTACAGTTTCTCCTGTAATGCTTTCTTACTCTTATATTAAGCATTACAGCCTTGAGTACTCAGTGTTTAGTGTTTGAGTCAAGTGAAGTCCATTCAGACTTACAAATATCTTATTTAAGTAATTATATACTATTATAGCCTATCTATATACTTTGTGTCATAAATTCTTTTGAAAAAGAAGAAAAATGTCACATATTATACTAATAAGATAGTAATGTTTCAGTAGTATATAGACTACCTTATATTAGTATATTGTGAACTCTATTAAGTATTACTACAATATACTACTTAGTCTATAATAGACTTTATAATTCAGCTTGTTGGTTCATAAATCTACTTACTTAGATATTTGATTTCTTTGAAATGTATTAGAGTTTGTTTTATAGTTATATTTTATATTTACTATATCTTGTATTTTCCTCATGTAGTATAGTCAGCACCTTATGTAGCAGTGGAGGCCTTCTCATTTTTCTCTTGCTAACTTTATATTATTTTCTCAAGAATATCTTTTTCTTATGATTATTAGATATATATAGTTATAGATATAGTCTTGTATTCTTATGCTTTACCAATTTATCATACTCTTCTTCTTTACTCAAGTCTTTGCCTAAGCTACAATCTAAGCCAAGCTTAAATTGTAACAATCTTAGTTTACTTTTCTAAAGCTCTAACCTTGTATAAGAGAAATATTCTATGTATATAGATATTTATTACTAATATAATCAATAATAGCTATCTCAAATCTTATCACATTGATAAAAATAAAAATATGCTAAGAATCTTAGCCAAACCTTGTTTGAACAATTTTGTTTATAATTTGTAGATGTTATATTCTATTTTCCAACCACATTTATTCCAATCTATGGATAGCCCCTTCTTCCTCATCTGTACTTTCAACTTTTTCTAATACAGATCAGTTACTTCTATTTCACCTCAAATATCCTCACTAGACCTTTGCTAACTTCATAGAACTTTATCTAAAAATTACTAAAAATCAAGATAACTTGCTTAATAGCCTACATTCCAGATAACTACCCTAGGTAGCATATCTAGTATATAAACTGGTAGTTTACATTATATTAGTTATCCTGAAAATTGACTAAAACTAACACTTATTTTTAGTGTTGGTGATAACACATCTTGCTATCCTCTAGTGGTTTTTTATCTATCAAGTTTCTCAAGTTTCATTCCAAAATATACAACCAGTGTAGCTGGTAGAGATACAGTATACAAGCTAAAGCCAAAAGTTGTTCTGACCCATTTTCTATATTCTCAGATAACAAGATGTGAACTGCATCTAACAGTAGGTCTTTATCTACTTTCTCAATATTGTTGAAAAGAAGACTATAACAATATGAATAAACAACTTACTGGTTACTCACCAAATATATTACTTTAGTGTTCTGTTGTAGAGAGCTTAAGACTAGTTAACTGAGTGAGAAGAACAATGTTGTAACAACCAATACCAGTAACAGAAAAGATATACAAACTTACACAAGACTGGTATATCTCTATCACTCTTATATTAGGGTTTACAAGAGAAACTTAGCAAAGTCTCTTCTACTACAACATACACTATTTATACCAATATATCATGGTCCATGCTCTGCACTAGTTACCCTATCCTAAAGCTACATGTGTCATCCATGAGTCTACTATGCTCTAACCATAAGGTAGACATACTATAGCCATGCCTCCTACCATTATTGTACTAGAACCTTCTACTACCTTCAAGACATATGACATCATATCATGTCATAGTCATGTGATCCTCCATTACTAAATAAAAGAAAGCTAAACTAAAAGAAAATCATAACAAAAGAGATAAACTCTGTAAAATCAAAATAAAACTGTATTAAAAGAAATGAAGCCCAGAGGTGTATTATAACACAAAAATGCCTTCTAAATACTGAGTATCATACTCATATCCAGATACTATTATATGACTAATAATGCTATTCTAATATACTGTTCAATAAGGGAAGATCATATGTACATCAACTGACTTGTATATAGTCATTAATGATAATGTTAGCAGGCAGCTATTAACAGCTACAAAAGTTACCTTGTTTAATACCTATCACCTTGTAGCTGATATTTTGAGCAAAGGTGAGTTATAAATGATTACTTAATGCTCAGTAATTGACATTTCAGGAATTCCTGTTGAAAATGGACCATCTGGCATTGGTCAATCAGTTATAGGAGCTAAAGCATTAGATTTGCCTGTCTATATTCGGAGACAAGAGTCTTCATGTTTCAGTATGTTTCTATCCTATATTTATGCATTTTCTGCTACCTCAGTTGTCTCCTATTTACTGGAGATACTGAGATAGCTTGTTCATAAATTCCAAACCAATACATTCGGTGAGTAACCAGCCAGTTGTCTATATTGTGATGGTCACTGTAGTCTCCCTTCCAACCCCTCAGCTACTCTTGTGATAACAACGGTGAGAGACAAGAAAGACAGGACTGCCTACATTAATGGAATGGGAAGCATAGAAGACTATGATGGCAGAAGTAAACGGGCGGGAAATACACTTCACGATCGGCAACGAAGAACAGCTTCCGCGATGAAGACTAAGCTGAAGTTTGAGTGGTGTGGACCTCTCAGAGACCCACTTTGTACTGCCTAGGATATGTCTTCGACATGTCGAACCAGCTAACCTTGGAGTTTAGGCAGAGCCTAGTACTAAGACATGGAAATGATGCTTGTAGAATGGGGCGAAAAATTCCCTGTACGTGTTCATATCCTGAACACTATATTCATGGTGAGTAAAATACAACATGGACGCCATTGAACCCACGATGTGTTATAGTTCTGCATGCTGAAATGCCTAAATATATTTCCCAAAATGAGATACCTAGATACAATGTCATCAAATGCAGGAATCATGTGGTAATGATGAACATACAACTCGGCCCAAGCGAGGCTAGGTGGATTCTCAATTCAAAAGCAGAAGTAAAAACGAAACTATGTACATACTTGATTCCAAGGCACATTCGCGGTCCACGAGAGAAGGTAACCAGATACCTGTCAAGTTCTTTATTATCGAGCCACCTCTCAGGAAGGAACTGATGTGGATCGGGAAATATTGTGGGATCATTGTGCATGAAGATATGGCTCATTCCAACAATGGTCTATAACGGTTCAGCAAAATGACAAGGCTTGAACCAGAAAACACACCCCTTTAGGGACAGCGTAGTTTCCTATCTTCCCATCACGTTCTACGACTCTCGGAAGGGGTGAAATAATTGCAGTAGATATACGCATGCTCTCTTTGATAACTGCAGTCTGTAAGGATTGAAAACACTGAGTACTCTATATAGATCAAATGAACGTACAAGATAGGGTAGTTTCTCGAGTGTCCGTAAACCCACTTCGGAGTTTTTGTTGGGCCACGCATTATGAAGTTCGTCAATGAGTCTTTCCAATGCGCGCGGGGTTGCGAGTGTATAGAAGACCGCTGATGTACACGTGTGTCCTACCGTGTCGGAGCCAGCGGCCAGCAAAGTCATTGCCTCGTCGACAAGTCCACTGGTTGAAATCTGATCACAGGGATTGTTCGTCGGAGCGAGTAAGTGGTGGTATATTGTCTCGTGTGAGGTATTTTCCAGTCGTGCCTTATCTGCCTGGAAGGTTTCCACCTGCTTGGTTAGAGTTTGACGGATGTACATTAATGATTGAAAGCCTTGATTCCAACCCAGAAGCCTTCTACCGGGGAGATTAGTAATCCAGTTGAAGTGTTTTAGCACCCATATCGCGGGCATCATGGCCATTATGCCGACCATAATCGGGTCAGAAAATGTTGGGTGATCAAGAAGATTGAAGCATTCAGAAAATGAATAGGAGGTAATGATGTCGTGTGTTGCACTCCGAAAGGCCAGGTGCATATCGACCGGTGTGCTACTTGGAATAGATTTCAGACGCTCAACGAGTTTGTTGACCTATACGGAAGCTTAGTATCCAATAATCCAAGAGAATCCTGAAATTACCTTGTGCTGAATGGATGTTTCTAGCTCCAATATGGCACGTCGAGAGAAGAAGGGACTCAGTATTTCCCGACGTCTACGTGCTTTCTCAGGATCCACGAAAGTAACTACCGAGCTCTTCAAAGTGAAGGCATCATATAAACGAGGGTCCTTTGTCACACCGGAGGTATGTGAATATATATCAAAGTACGCGGTTCGTTCCGTGAAATGAAGCTGTTTGACCACAAAAACATTCAGCCCAGTTGATTGAGTTATCCCTTATTGACCTACTCTATTGGGGCCGATCCGCACGACAGGTCCTGTGGGGTAGTATGTAGGCAGACATGTTACAATTAGAGGTGCTTGATACCGACCGTATACTTTGTGCAGCGTTTCGATGCATTTCAGCATTCCGCCATATTTCACCAAGTCGTAATATGCTTCATATAAGCCAGTGGTCGCAGCCAGCCATGGTCCTGGAAACGCTCGTAGTGGATGAAGAAACAACCGATAAAAGGCCACTGATAGCACCAAGCTGAGTGCAACTACGCAAGCTTCAAGCAGGATCCCGGATTGCTTGATGACAATGTTACTCCCAAACATAGCTCGAATGAAGTGGAAATGAAATGATAACCTCTTCCAGACCACTGAAGCAACGGTTACGGGAAGAGATAGAAGGTCCAAGAGATAGAAGGTCCGGTGTGGGAAATGCAAGGATGATACCGCCTCTCACGCTGATAATGGCTGCATACCTAATTCAAGAGCTATGTGAGCGAATTTTCGCGTATCGTAGAGGCGTCGATATTCTTGTCGATGTTCTTGTGATCTACCAGTCAGTTCGGGATTTCGAATGAACCGAAATTTTAGCTTGAGAATTTGGTGCTCTCGCACGACCCGGGCGAAGAACCCACCCCACTACTGATCGAAAACATGGTTCATCCCCTGTGGATGACTCCTAATGTTGATCCTATAACTTGGAGACGTTGGGGTGGATATCCTATGAAATCACGCCAGGCGGCAATTATTAGCTGTTGGCACTTGACTCACCCACTATGTCACAGACCCACTATGTCACAGACCTTTTGGTTGTGCCTTACTCCTGTTGTCATGATTACATTTCCTGTTTTGTAATTGACTATTATCCATTTAGATAATATCACAATTTCCTGTTATTCATTTTCTTATAGATTTGTTTTTTTGTTTCCTGATACTGGATTTGTTGGTCATTGTATATATAATGATAAAATTGGAGCACAGGTAACAGATAACAGAGCCTACATAATGCACCTATTATCACACATCCTACCATTTCTTCAAAACAACTTTCTAGAACCATACTCAAGAATGACTTTACCACTCAACATGGGTATGGACATTGATGACTTCAGTGGCAGGAATGTTGACAACTATGACAATGTGAGAGGTCATACCATGACTTCTAACAAAATGTCTTCCAGGACTATTTCAATGTCCTCAAGTGAGGCATCAGTGGATTATGCCACCAGAATGGAGTGGCTTAACAATGTCCCTGATGATGAGGAAACCAGAGAGCCCATTAATAGTTCACAACTGTCTTATACAGAACTGAAGGAAATACAGGTTAGTGGGGCAACTGACCAAGTGAATAGGGCGAGGATGCAATGAGGTGTTGAAAATGCACCTGCCCTTATATCTACATGAGTTCAATGTGTTGATGACCTCATCATCAACATTCAACTTCCATACAATCCTAATATATCTATGGAACCTGAGTTATGGGATGGGAGCCTCCACCCCATTTCACTTCACAGCTCCATTGAACATCTGGCCTCTGATTCTAAAAATATCAGAGACTTGCTCAACCATGTTGCTAAATATATTAGTAACAAACAAATCAATCCTAAAAAATTCAATAATGTTAAGGATCTCAAAGGTGTCAGTGAGGCTATTTGGAACCTCATTTCCTCTGTCTATCAATCAAGTTGGGACTTGCTCTATGCTGATAATAATTCTGCCACTTTAAGACAGAAAGTTGCATCAAAGTTCACTCCCAAAGTGAAACCCGTCATCAACAGCAACAATGCCAACAAGTATAAATTAGTCCTAGTAAGTATTGAAAAACTCTCTCCCCCTATTACTGCAAAATTGCCTAAGGAGGTTAACTAGATCTCCAAATTCTTTAAAAATTTAAAACAAGTACCTGTCAACAAAACTAGTGTCAAATCATATGTACAGGCTTTTAAGCCTTTTAACTACACAGAAGAAGTCATCAGAATAAAGGATGCTTTCCTATCTCTCAGTGCTAGCAAAATTGACTAAGTCCAAAAGATCATCAAAGGCAGACCTAAACCCAAATACTATATCCAGATGACCACCAAAGGCCCATCCAGAAAACAGATTATTGTCCTAATAAATAGGAATAATATTATGAAATTTATGAAGAAAAGTAGCCACCATATATCAAGTATTAACAGAGCTTTAAGGAACATCAAATCTGATGTTTTGGTTGATTTCATCTGCTCAGATCCCTTGAGCATTATGGTTGTCACATATAAAGTCACATCTTCATCTAACTTGTAAGTCATCAAAAACTATATCAAGAATGTGAACTGCATAGACATTATAGAAGTCAATACCCCTCGCCTACTGTAATCTAAGTTCTATTTGAAGATTATAGGCATTCCCTACTTCCAGTATGACTTGTCAGACCATCTCATATCAAAAGATATTGAAGATATTATTAAATAAAATAAAATCTTTGACAATGTTATGCTCACATCCAAACCATGTGTCATCAAAGTATCCCTAAAGTCAGATATGGCCATTGTATGGCTTGATATCTAGAACATTCAGAGTGGGAGCAAAGCTAAGGAACTTATTAACCATTGCTTTAATATAGGAAATCACATAGCCACTATAAGGAGCACAAACATAAACCTAGGTATGCTCCAATGCAAGAACTGTTGGAGGTGGGGTCATGCTACCTTCTCATACAGGATTGTTAAGTGCAATAGACCACACAAATTAGAATATCATCATCATTTTGTGTGGTGCTGTAAAGCAAACAATAAGGTCAATCCACTTTGCCTTGAAACTAAGAAGAGAAAACTGTGCTCTTATTTGTTCAAATGTTCAAATTGTCAAGGTGACCATCAAGCCAACTCTAACCAGTGCTATCAAAAGATGAAAGCAGTAGACTTAATTTATTTTTCTGTTCTTTTTTATTTTTATTTTCCTTTTGATTTATTTTCCATTTTTATATTTAGAACTTAGGGTTAGGGTTAGAATGACAAGATTACACAGTCACATCAGACAATATGATCACAAGTTATGAGATGCATGGAAAAATATAGAAAGTTCTGGAAAGATGATGTCATACAATGTGTAAAAACACATGTTGACCTTAAGGCAAACACATGGCAGTTTAGGGTAGGCTAGAAGTAGTTAGCACAGACCGTGAGGTTTTGGTATATAAAGCAGACAATCCTGTATACAGAGCTCTCTATCGAGTTCTCTTGTGTTAATCTAATACAAGGTTCATCTACTTGTCCAACTCTA
>Ga0157368_1000710_pt1 | contig 15279 bp, 6 predicted proteins | sample AttbisABBM3_FD_113146 | JGI IMG/M metagenome (GOLD analysis project Ga0157368, IMG submission 113146) | Fungus gardens microbial communities from leaf cutter ant in Botucatu, State of São Paulo, Brazil - Atta bisphaerica ABBM3 | ecosystem: Host-associated > Fungi > Mycelium > Unclassified ...
GCACACCATGTGTACACCATGAGGAACCCATGTCCCTTGACGTCACTCCTAACCCTAACTTCTTCTAGACTCTTCCTGATCCTTCTAGACCGTTAGTCCTTCCAGACCGCTCTAGACTCTGTCACATGACTTCCAGGTTATGTGCCTATCTCCTAACCCTATGTCCGTTGTAGACTAATAATTACTACTGTCCTATCTCTGTCCTAACCCTAACCCTACCAAAGTCTGTCCACACACTCATCTTATAACATCAAGCCACCAGAGCCATCATCAATCATGCTCCTATAGGGGAATACTGACTAAGATTCTTCTCTAGGGAAGATTTCTCATACCCATGTGGCACATATCTGATTGAAACAAGACAACACATTCTATATGAATGTAAAAGGTTTAACAAATATTGGAATCTGAGAAGGGATACAGTTGCTCACTTTATACTATTTCTTCAATTTAACCCTAGTGCCTTTTCTTTTGAATAGTCACTCTCTATCAGTCATACACTCAGTATTGCTACATAGGTTTGATTTCACCTTGTTTATTTATCTTTCCTTTTGACTTTCTTTTATTCTCTCTTCTCTTCCTTTTCCTGTTCATGTTGTTTCTGTCTGAATGTATGAAGTTACAATGTAGCTTCCACAGTCTGCCCTCATGCTCCATGTAATAAATTGTTGATATAAAAATAAAATTAAAATAAAAAAAGCCTCAAAAATAGCCTGTTTTTTATGATAGTGTTATTCATCATTCCACCTGTTTATAACCTGCCTTCTGCAGTGGTGTTATTCCTCTACACATAACTCATCTTTCACAGTGATATTATTCTCCTATAAAAACCCCATGAGTACTTAGTCTTTTATAGTGGAGCTTACTCCTTTCCAGACTCAGTCTTTCACAGTGGAGTTCTCCTATTCTAAACTCCTGTCAGTGTCTTGTCACTAAAACCTCTGCTTGGAGCTATACTATAAGGCATCTGAGTTCTCCTATTATCATACTTGTATTTAAGATACTGTAATCTTTAGTCTAATGATCAACAAATATTGTTAAACACACTAAACTCTGGTATTTTACAGCAACATAAGCATTACCTTAGAATGAACCTTTACACTCTTTTTCTATTCATCATCCCCACGGTCTTATCCAACTACCATGTCTGATCACCAACTTCATCCTTCGCCTTTCTTCTTGCTCAGTGGTCAGACCAGTCAGAAACTGAAAACACTGAAAGTTATGCCATTCTTCCAGGTAAAAGAATATGTCGAGGCAATGGACTTCTTTTCTATCTAGTGATATATAGATGTACAGTAGCATTGCACATCTTGCGGTTCGATTTGTTTGAAAGTCTCTCAGAATCGCATTCAGAACAGAACCTGAATTGCGAAAGTTGGCAAATTCTCACGAAGCCATGGGAGAGCGGGGGGGTGCAACTACAGTGCATTGACAGCCAGTGACTGCAGTAATGATCAACAATGGAGCGATCAAGAGGGTAATGGTAGGTGAGCTTGAGACATATAGGTGACATTTAAGGTAGATAGATATAAATCTGATTTGACCGATTTCGCACTTTGCAAATTAGGTATAGCGCATTATCCAACATGACATTTTCACATCCACTGCATTCCTTTCAAGTTTCTTTCACGACCTCTAAACGGATCCTCCCCTTTGGCGGAAATCAGCAGAGCTCGGCCACCATTCGTAGAGTAGTTTATCTGACATGGATTCAACGGACCATATCTCACGGAGCGGTGGCATCTTTCGGTCCCGGCCGAGTCTGACGCCTCTCGGTCCACGAACTCCTTCAAGGGCCGTCTTCGATCCCCCTCCCTCTGCCTCCTCTAGCACTAGGATCTTTTTTCAGGAATACTCAGTAAATACATCCCCTCTGTATTCTCCCCGGACGCTTCCAAGTGTCCCAGAGGTTCACACAGAACTCCACACACCTCAGTCACCAACAGATACAGATACACTCCCACCTGCTTACAGTGCTTTGCCTGAGACTCGAGTGGAAGAGCTGCCGCGATCTCCATCTTCTCCTCCGCGAATACCCCCAGCACCTGCAATGAGATTTGAACCACAGCCTGTTGAGTGGAAGGCACTTACGCTGGAGGCCGCTCTCTGTTGGTGTCGCATTACTCAATCACAACTGTGACAGGTGTCGTTAATATTTTGATAGGGACTTTCAGCTCCACAGAGCTTCAGCAGATCGTGTCGCGAGCTATCCGATCGTCTGCAGGCGAGTCCTTCATTAGGCTTCTCACTGTCGAAAATCTGGATAAGGTCTTACCTGCGGAACTGGAACGCCTGGAAAAATCCAAAGCCTCTGCGCAGACCAGGTATCGATTCTTGGTGCACCGGCGGACAATGCTTTTGCAAGCTTTGATTACCAGTGCCCAAGTACCCTCAATGAAAACTAGAGACAAGGAAGACACTATGGACAGCGTCACCAAGCTTGCACTACAACTGTCAGAAACAACGACGGACTGCGATAGATTGCTGGAGGAATTGGTGTCAATATTAGACCAGACCTCGCAGATCAACAGAATGTTGGATGTCCATTGGGCCAGCGCGCTGGCAATTGCATTGCGCAAGGCGAGTAGTTGAAGATGTTAGTCGTTTCCGCGCCACTTATGATGATCATAGCTTAATAATAGTTATGGTCGCAGAACAACTGAGCTCCAACAAGCAAAAGAACGGATCATTCAACTGGAAGGTGGTTTAGAAGACGCATGGAGAGAAGCGGAAAAGCTAGCTCGGGAAATAGACGAGTTCGAAGCAGACCTTGTTTCCGACGAAGAGGGCATTGCGATCGTCGAAACGGCTGAAGTCGTCTCAGTACCTAATACTTCGAAACCACAAAATATCAGAGTTGCACCAACATTCATGACGGTCGGAGCTCATACGCCACGAACGCCAATTTCGCCTCGGCATGCGGAACCGATGGCGGATATACCTGCCGACGTCAACGGACAGGATGATAACCAGGACAATCTGAGTATTCACAGTAGCAAAAGTGCAAAAAGTTTCAGAAGTACAAAGAGCGCCCGTAGTGCCAAGAGTATCAAGAGTGCCCGTAGTCACCGTGGCGAAATCACTCGCAGTCAACACATATCTGCAGCTAGGAAACGAAGTTACCGAGTATCTCGGAATAGTTTACGCCTTCCTGTTGGTTATTTCCGCAAGCTGAGCAATTCTAGACCTAAGGCGCCTATGGAAGAATGCCTGCCGGTTCCTGGGACACCGGCTGGTCATTCACGCAAACCAAGCACTCAAAGTATGTCCAGATCCAAGGCATCTATGGAGAGGCAGCCCCCAGTTCCCGATATTCCCCTACAATTTACTTCTGTTCTTTCTTCCCCGACTGCAAATGCATTGTCAACATTACTTCATTGGAGCGGGCAGAGTGCATCATCAGTAGTGCCCATCACCAGTGTGGGAGATGACTTTATCACACCTACCAGTCGTGTTCCAGCTAACTTAGATGACATCAGCTTGAATGACAGCAATGGAGTTGAGGTCCCACGTCCACCTAACTGCAAATATATGTCTTTCGACGACATGATAATTTCACGTCACGCCTCGGGACGTCGAAGTAAGCTTTACCTACTAAATCAAAGGATTTTTTCTGACTGTTTCGTGTTTCGGTTCCCATGGAAGCTTCGCCGACATTTGCCACTCCTTCCATTTGGAGAGATATCGACATTCCTAGGACGCCTGCTGAACGGGTGGAATCACTTATGAGACATGGCACCAATAACAATAAACCTACGCCATACCAGAAACTTAGGGCTCTGACCAGACGATATTCACACCCTTTTCCTCTCTTCGCAACGACCGGTAAATCGGTAGCTGCCCGTCGTTCATCGGATTGATCACGATCGATGGATCCAGTCTTGGCAACTGCACCAGACTTTGATGTTACATTCGTTGTCCTCCTTACATGCTCTCTACCGCCACAAAACAAACCTTTGCATATCTGTATCATGGGATTATAACATTTTTGGTCGATACCCTTGGATCTACTGAACGTTGTATCGCTGTTCATTCCCAACACGTTGTTCGCATCTCGTTTATCCTGTAGTTGATTTTCTTGCTCCTGCATGGACGTCAATAGCGTAGCGGCACACTAGCGCATAAGTAACTGGTGCATAAGTTAAGTAATTGTGACACAATTCTATAATCGGAACATCAGGTTTCCCAGTCATAAAACGATGAATAAGAATAACCCGTCTGCTGAAATGTTATTGAAGCGTAGCGTTCTATCTTTGATCCCCTGTGGGGCATGATCATACTCTTGGATCTAAGGGGAAGGAAAGCTGAGAATGTCATCATGCATGTCATGAGGTGCGAAGCGCGGCTGGGCAATGGAAGGATGGACAAGGTCAAGACAGGTAAGGGCCAGCTCCATTCCGGCGGCATCAGAGTCTGGTGGAGAGACAACAGGGATGGTCCTAGGGTAGTCTGGCCTTTGCGAATAGAGTACTAACACGATGTCAAATTGTGCAGGTCATTGATGCATCTACATGAATAACAAATTCTGGCACTATGGTATCAAGTCTGTGAGAAGAAGATGCACATAAAACATCAGTGATATCTACAATGTGTATTTTCTTTCTCTGATGGCCGTAGTTTTTCAGGGCGGAAGAAGATCGTTTTCGCTATCTCTCAGCTGAGGCAAACTCAGTCTGGCCATTTGATGAGAAAAGAAAAAAAATCACGATAGACATAGTACAAGCGATAGGCAAAACAGATGATGGTGTGACTTTAATTCTCCAACAAGAAAGGTTGAATGTATTATCTTCATATACCGGAAGGATGAATTGTTCATGTTTATCTAGAACACTGATCATCTCAATACCAAATAAAATAGTCAAATCCCCTGAGTGGGCCTACATTGATGCTGAAGACACATTATATTTCAACACTCCCACTTGTCAAGGGCATAACACCCAAGCAAGTGTGAAAGGTGCTTTGTGAAGACCTTTTGTGGATATATAGCACAGGTCAATCTCACCCACTTCAACATGTTCACAAATGAAATAATGTTGCAAATGTAATTGTTGGAAGGAACAGAATGCACAGCAGCATGGTGCAGTGTGGACAACTGGCAACCACTTACCTGTAGTGAATACTTTAATAGAGAGCTGAGGAAGTGTGAGCAATGATGGAAAACAAGTAGTATTAGTAGGGGTTAAATCTATGCAAAAATTTTACATTGACTACCTAATTAGGACTACTGATCATGGGCCATATGCTTACTAAGCAGAATGCTTTGCAACACTTCCCCTCACTTAAGACATTAGCTAGTAAGTGATAGAAGCAGAAGTAGATGGGCTTAGAGGATGGGCTTAGAGTATTTCTAAGCTAAGAGATGGACAGAAGTGGCTGAATAAGACTTGACCAAGATTTTTGATCAGAATATTAGCAGAGTTCTTTTTTCTATCAATATGATATGGTTTAACTTGTTCATCCTCAATTAAATCTCTTATGTAGTGATAATGAATATCAATATGTTTGGAGCACTTCTCTTATATAAGGTTAGATTCCTAGAAAAGTGAGCCAAGGTTATTACCATAGATATGAGGGATTGGAACATTAAAACAGACCTCATTGAGAAGGTTTCTCATCTAAACAAGCTAATGGCTACAATCAAAAAGGGCCATATATTCAGTCTCAGTCAAAAATAGAACTACTGTCTTTTGCTAATAGCTCATCCAGAATGTTACTCTGTAAGGCATAAGAATAAAGTAACTAGTCATAGATTTATGTAATTCTGAATCAGAGTGTGCTACAACAGACTTATTGCTGAGTCCATTATAGACTATCTGATATTTGCAAGTATTAAGCAAATATCTACAAAGATACAATCCTGCTTGATAATACTCATTTGAGGGATTTTCCATCTGTTGGGCAAGTTTGACTATAGCAAATCCTATGTTAGGACATAAGCCAATTATTAGATATATCAAAGATCCAACTATTTGCTAGTACTTTTGATAAAAATTGAGGTTATACTGCTTATCATTGAGTTTAAACATATAGCCCAATAATAGTGGAGTACTTGTTGGGTTGGTTGTTATATTGAAGTGTGTTAGAACTTTGTTTAGGTACTCAGATTGGTCTATAAAGATCTTTTAATCCTTGTGGCTATAACTAATATGTATTCTAAGAAACTCTTTGGTTTCTTCAAGGTCATAGTATTTCTATTTTGTTATAAATTTTTGCCTGAACTCTAAGAGGAGCAGAGAATCTTTTGAACATATGAAGCAAATATCATTGACATAGACAATTGTTATAACAAGCTTTCTAGTCTTTTCATCAATAAAGTAATTACTTAAATTCTAGGACTAACATTGACTTAGTTATAGTCTGTCACCAAGATAAGCCAGCTTGCTTAAGACTATATAATTTTTTGTGGAGTTGCTAGACTTTCTTTTCTTTGTTAAGTATTGTTAGGGCAACTGGGTAGAAGAGCAAAGTACTTTAAATTTCCAGGAAATCCTAAGTCTATTGTCTAAGAAATACTCAACTATATACTTATCTCTAGGAAATTCTAAGAGAACAAAATAGGGATTTCTAAAGGTAATGACTACTCTATATAATAACAGGTCTATTCTAATATGTTAAAATTCTGTTTAAATAAGCAAGAAATGATGATACTTAAGTAATTAGGAACAGTTCAGAATAGAGAAACTAAATTGGAAAAAAGTCAAAGTGCTTATTAGGTGCTTTCAGAGTGTGGGAAAGCTAATGTGTGGATAATACTAGCAGACTTCAGAAGAGTAAGAGAGTACCAGAAAGAAAGTTATATGATATATCCAAACAGTTAAGAGTATTAATGTGTAGCTTAAAGAGGTCTAGAGTATAGGAAATTAGATGAGCAAATAAGTGTGAATATGGGAATAGATTACAGAACATAGATTAGCTAAAAAACATGAAAGAGAAAAGTCTTAGAAGAGCCAGTCTTCTTACAAGTAGTCTAAAATCTTTAGACTACTCTATATAGATTTTCTTATCTAGATCACTATATAGATTGGTAGTTTTTACATTAATACTATGAATATCCCAATCTTTAAGAGTAGAAACAGCTAAAAATAGGCATGCAGCCTCATAGCAGACAACTGACTATCAGACTTAATGTCAAATATCTAGTAATTCTTAATTGCTTTTTGTCTCTTAGAGAGGTTCACAACTTTATAGATATTTTTATCTTTAAGCAATTTCAGCTTCTCAAGACAAGATTCAAGCCACTTCTTTTGAATATCAACTGGCAATTTAGCAATATCTCTAAGGTTTTTGGGAATTGGACAAGACTCTACTGCATGTTGTGCTAAGAGAAAGCAAATTTGCTCTACTCCCTCTTCTCTTGCAAGGCATGCTAAGTAATTAGTAATAGCTGGCTCAGCTAATTCATCTGCAGAAGATAAAGTATTTATTTTACTCCTATTATTATCAACAATAATTAGGCATTGGCCTTCCCACTGGTTATTATATAGGATTCTATTTATCTTAATAATATTGTCAAATGAGTTATATGAGTAATCAACTCCATTTATTCTTACTATCCTAAGTAGTGGATTATTAGAAAATTGTCATGTATTCTGATAAATTTTTCATGATTCTTGATGAGTACTTTCATACCTATTATGAACCATGTTGGGATTAAAGAACCTCTCTCTTAGCTGCTATAAAGGATTCTGCAGGATATTGGTAAGATATTCTCATTCTCCATAAATATTTCCTTCTCTAAAGAATATTTGAGTTTTATGCTTAGATCTCCTCAATTCAGAATATTTTTATAGTATCTGTAGAGCAGGTTGTAAATGTCATTAAGAGCTGAGTAGTTGTATCTCAATGTCAGAGTCAACATTGTTATTCTCTTCAATTTCTACTGTAGGCTTTTTAGATCCTGGAGTAAATAAGAGAGATAGAGACTTATAAGAAAGAGATGATGATGATGAATGAGTAGGAGGATTGTTTTGAATGGAAGGAATGAATGTGTGTAGAATGGATACTGGAGCATGTCTATCTTTTCCAAAAGAATTAGGTGCTAATGACACTATCTCTAAACTTATTTTGTCTAATAACTTGTTATACAATTTGCACTCTTTTACATGAGAGTCTGTGTATTTAGCAAAAAGTTTCTTGTCAAAGATAGTATGTATAAAGTAGAAAATGATATTTCCTTGTATATGGCATATAAAGCAATAACCATTATTCTCATATTTAATGAATATCATGAATTCAGAATATGGTGGAAGTTTATTAGCATAAACTTTACTGGAGAGAAACACATAGGCTCTACAGCCAAAGACACAGGAGTGTAATATTTTAGGTTTATTACCCAAGAAGATCTCCTAAGGTATTTTCCATTTGAGATACCTAATAGATATGTAATTGTATACATGAGCTGTAGCTGCAATTGCAAATTTCCACCAGGAATCTAATAGGTATGCTTTAAGTTGCATTGACTGTGCCTTTTTAAGCAAGGTATGGTTCAATCATTTAGCATAACCATTTCATTGGTATATATATAGAGTACTAGTTTCATGGATAATCTCTTGCTCTCTTGTAATTCCAATGCTACATATTCTCTTCCATTATCAGTATACTTTCTCTTTATAGGATAAGAAGTAGAATTTGACTACATCAAAAATATAATCATCTACTTGTACTTTGAATAAGATAAGATGGAAAACTCAAGGAAATCTGAATGAATCAATCCTAAAGGCTCAATAGAGTAAACAGGTATCAGAATTGTGAACAATGAACTTCATTTTATTTTTATTTTCCTTTTTTTAATTTAATTTTCACTTTTTATTATTAGAATTAAAATTGAACATGACATCATGGTCACACAAGTCACATGATACAATGGAAGAGAGTAGAAGGTTCTGGAACAATGATGTCATATAATATGTTTTATATATGGTCTTTAGGATAGATTAACCATAGTAATAACATGGACCACTAGTCTCAGTATATAAGGTAGATACATTGTATCTAGGAACTTGATTGAGTTCTCTTGTGTTAACCCTAATACAAGGTTCTATTCATTGATCCACTCTAAGATCTTTGAGTTGTAACAGTGTAACTAAAACAAATATGCTTTTGTGTTGGAAAATAAATCTTCTTTATATCTTCAACATTATCAAGAACATGATGTATGACTTTATTAGAAGCATGTCCAAAACAACAATGCAAAGTCTCAAAGTCTAGATATCTTGTTATAAGACTCACAATATTATTCTTGAAAATGTAAGTTTTTACAATCTGGATATTGTTCCAAAGATTAGGAGTAGCTGATAGGATAGCATTACCAGACTTATTATGAAAAGTAGAACCACTTTTATCATTTTATACTCTCAATCTAGACTAGAGAATTTGTTGAATATAGAGAAGACATATCTATATACTGGAAATACAATATACTGGCCATAATTTTGATATAGCAACTTTAGTAGTTTTTTTCTCAGAAATGAAAATTTCATATTCAATCAGAATAAGTGGTGCTTTTGAGTTTGCAGTCTCAACTTGACTATAGTTATCTAGAGTCATATCAACAAAGTTAGACTCAAATAAAGTAAAGTAGATAGAGGTATCAGAATCTAAGAGCTATTTATCTTTATAAAAGCTGCCATAAGATGTTTTTTTACCCTTATATAGGAAACACAGTGTCTTTTCATATTTAAAGAGATTTACAGTAATAAGTGAGTTAGACAAATCTGTTTTGACTTAGAGCCATGCATGCATAATTGATTTCCTTTGAGACTATAAAGTCCTTCATTGTAGCCATTATATTAGTATAGGTAATTACATTGCCATATTTAGGAACATTTTGTATAGATTAGGTGGACTAAGTCAAGGAATTTGGTGAATCATCAATCTGTAAGGAAAGAGAGATATTACAGTTATTCCCATAAAGTCTTATATAAAAGGAATCAGGCTCAGTAATCTAAGAAGTAGGGTTTTGATCACTGGAAATTTGAAACATAACTATTCTCTGGTGGTTGGAAAAAACTGATATTGGACCAGATGTTTCCATAAGAGCCCTTAAATAAGTCTCAGTATTAGACTAGTTATATTAACAAGTTATCTGACAAAGTAGAATTAAGAACAGCCAAAGCTTGGGAACTTAGGAAATTTCTCCTGGTTATCTTATCTATATTAGTGGTTTGAGGGAATATCAAAGCACTCAGTATATCTTTAGCAATGAAGACAGCCCTAGGGTAGATAATAAGAGTAAGAGTTGATTTAACATGGATTTACTAAAGGAGATAGTCAGTAAGACTAGTAAGCTTAGGAAGAATAGCAAAAAAGTTGGCCATTGCTATCAATAAAGATAATCAGCATGACTTAGAGAGCAAATGTAGCTAGCTAAAGCACAAATGTTTAACCCAACCAGTGATAAGCTATTAGTACATATAAGACACAAGAGAATTATGTAGGTATAGAATTAGCTCAATTTATAACAGGCCTAAGAGTAACAAGGTGTCAGCTTACTAATAAAGTTGGTTAAGTTCTTCTCATCAATAGAAAGCAGCCTAAGAAAGTGCTAACTAAAAATCAAGATAACTAAAGTTCATAATCTGTTAGAAGAAATAATAGTATGGTATAGTATAAACAACTGGCAACTACTTACCTATAATGAATACTTTGATAGAGAGCTAAGAAAGTATAAGCAATGATGGAAGACAAGTAGTATTAGTAAAGGTTAAATTTATGTAAAAATTTTATATTGATTATCTAATTAGGGTTATTGATCATAGACCATATGCTTACTAAGTGGAATACTTTGCAACAGTAATATTGTTGAAAGGAGCTTAAAATAGTAATGTGTGGCTTATGCTACTCTTAACTCTACTACAGTTATAATTGTTATGACTTAAGACTCAAGAGTTAGAGCTAGAAGTTTAAACCTTGGATTAGGTTAATTACAAGAGAACTTGATAGAGTTCTTAGTACAATTTATCTACCTTATATACTACACTAGTTGGTCCATGCTACTACTGCATCTGGCCTACCCTAAAAACTATGTGTAAACCTTAAGGTCAACATATGTTAAGTACATTATATGATACTATTGTTCCAAAAACTTTTACTGTATTCTATCATGACCATATGACTATATAACTATGACTGTGACTGTGTTGTGTAACATGTGACTTGTATGACCATGACATCATACTAAACCCTAACCCTAAATAAAAGTGAAATAAAAATGAAATAAAATAAAATGAAGTTCATTGTTCACAACTCTGACAATAATAGGCATATCCAAGGTCTTATTCTAATTAACAACAAATCAGTCTGTCTTTAATACAACAGCATATATATTTCATGCTGATCTCTATTTAGATAGTATATAGTTATAGTTGGCCTCATGTCATATATTTATAAATATAACAATAAAAAGCAGATAGATAATATTGTAGAGTAGTGTTGTTTTAACAGATTTATAATGATACTTGAGTGGAATATGGAATTTACAAGAGAACTTAACAAAAAGTCCTTATTATATTTCTACTCTAATATATGTAAGGGAACTTCTACTTTCATACTTCTTATCTAGCTAATCATTATCATGATAAACTTAAACACTTATATCTTATTTTGATTTTCTTTTATTTATATTTATTTATTTTGATTTGATTCTTTTCTTTTCTGTTTCTTTTATTTCTTAGACAATGAAGAGGCATATAACTGTGGTCACATATCATAATATTATAGGCCTAGATTCTAAGAGAAGAGACTGGAAGAATAATATCAGAATACATATCTACAGCATATTCACCTTATGGCTGATATATGGACTTTAGGATAAGATTATTTATTATTAGCATAGGCCATGAACTATCTGTATAAATAGAATAACAATATATTAGAGACTTCTTGTTGAGTTCTCTTATAATCTTCACAAGACTCTTATCTTGTAAGACTACTTAGTGTACTATTGACCATCTTGGTTAATAGTTGCTATAATAATCATCTGCTTATCCACAATATCTGTTAAAAGAAGCAAAATATACAGCAGCATAGTATAATGTGGAAAACTGGTAATCACTTGCTTATAGTGAATACTATAATAAAAAACTAGAGAAGTATAAGCAATAATAAAATATAAGTAGTATTAGTAGTAGTTCAACTTATGCAAAAATTTTACATTGACTATCTAATTAGTATTACTGATTATAGACTGTATACTTAGTAAGTAAAATACTTTACAACACTAACTTCCAAGATATCTAAACTATCTACTTTCTAACTTTGAATAAGACTCTGATCAATTCTAGGTATACTTTTACATTTGTACTTATTTGTGCATATATCAATCCACTGTATTTCACTATCTAATAACTTGACATTTAAACTTCAGGTTGTTCTATCTCTTAGAGATAATCTTTATAATGTTTTCTTAGCTATCTTATACACTACTATCTCCTTAGTCATAGTTCCAACTACAAAACTTAGTATTTAAGGCCAAGCAGATAGTCTCTAGTCTGGTAATTGAACTCTAGTAACCTGTTTTCTTTTTAGCTATCCTATACTCTTGTTTTCTATCTGAAATTATGACTATACAATAAGTAGTTAGTATAGTATATAAGCTGAGATCAAGATTGTTGTCTACAGTTCAGTCACAAGCCCATAGATAAGCATCTTAACTTGATTTATAACTTATATATCTTTATCTATTCTTGTAAATAACCATATTTGTTCTTAAATAAGCTCCAAACATGATCTATTCTATCTTCTGTAAAGAGACTTGCTAACCTACCAAAATTTAAGTTAACAACATTGCTGATATTGTCAGAATTAAAGATACTAGACTTTATCTCTTTCTGTTTTTCTTCTATTATTTAAGTTTCTCTTATTTTTCTATTTCAACTCTTCTTTATTCTTTCTTTATTTTAGATTTAGTAAAGAGGACAATGTGACTGTCACAGTCATAGTCACAATGTCATATAATACCTAAAAGGATCTAAAAGAATAATATTATATCTTATATAATATAATAACTCTTATATATATAACTCATAATATTTAGAATAAGCTAAATGTAAAGTGTATACATACCATGCACTAGAGGTATATAGAGTAGACTCAACTGTACTAGAAACTCTACCAAGTTCTTTTGTGTTAATCAGTATAAGATTCTTTTTTTATCCAAATACTTAAACTTAAGTCATAATATTAGAACTTGGTATTTATATTTGAGACTGCTCAACTCAGGGCCTTCTCTTCTATCTTACTTACTCTCTTATCATTCTCAACTAAGGAACAATACTATCCTTTAGTTAATAAGAACAGCTGAATCTTAGACTTAAAAAGAAGGTAAAAACTACTAGAAGGCTCAGGCTACTGTCTAAACATACTTATCATTCAATTGGGTGGTATTGAAGTAGTATACTTATATTTTTTTATATAGTAGGCTTTTGCTGTAGATCTATTATAACTTATTCACATAGAGTAATAATGTCTTCTAGTAGAGAGGTGTCTAGCTTAAAGATTTCCTTCTTAGAATATGTAATTCAATTAGGATAGTAGTTAGTAGAGTAGTAAAATAAGTAGTTAGTAGATAGTATGAGGTAAGACTAGTTAAGAGCCTACTAGTACTTATAGAAATTTCAATAAGTTTAGAATGAGACCAGTACTGGCTTCTCTTTTTTACTCTTATATACTTTACCTTCTTTCTTATTACCACCAATAGCCCTATTCCAATATCAACACTAATTCCTACTAATTTGCCACTACCTTACTATTAAAACAACTTATTATGACTTAAGACAAGTATTATGGTTAAAAGTAAAATCTTAGATTGGGTTAATCACAAGAGAACTCAATAGAGTTTCTAGGTATAAAGTATCTACCTTATATACTAATGACTGTTAGTCTATACTCTACTACTTTAGCCTATCCTAAATGACTATGTATTATCTTTAAGGCTAACATGTACAAAACATGCTGTATGACATCATCATCCTAAAACCTTCTATATTCTTCTATTGTAACCACATGATTGTGTGACCATGATGTTATGCTAAACCCTAACCCTAAATAAAAAATAAAAATAAAAGAGAAATGAAAAGAAAATGTTAAAAGAAAAAATAAAATAGAGTCTATTGTTTACAACTCTAACACAACTAGACAAAGACTATAGTAATGTAGTAGAGATTATAACTCTAGGAAAATTCTAAGAAAACAAAATAAAGTTTTCTAGAAATGACAGCTACTCTAAGTATCTAAGAGTCTATTTCAATCAAGTAGAATATTAAGCAGAATATTTAGTTACTTAGCTATAGAATAATAGTGTTGGATGGTCAAATACCTTAATAGAACATTTCTGGATAGTAAAGGTTTATTACTTAGTGGCTATTGGAGATAGGTTGAGGATTAAGAAAAAGTATGTAAAGGTTTAATAATGTTGTGGTGAGATAGAACTTGGAGAATAAAATAACTATGAGAAAGGCTTAGGCTTTAGTAAGTGTTATCAACTTTAATTTAGGCAAAGTAGAAAGTTCTTTTATACTTACTATGTAAGTTAATATGATCTAGTAGAACAGTTGTAACTCTTAATAAGACAACAAGTAGAATAACTAGTAGTATTACAAGCATAGCTAGCAGCTAGGTTAGGAGAGATGAAGAAAGAAGTAAAAGTAGCTCTAAGGCTTAGGCATAGGTTTTAATTAGAGGCAGCCAAGCTACTATTATTTGACAGAGATTTAGAAAAAATAGCAGAATTTGTAATAATATGTAATAAATATCATAGACTAACTTCTGAGACATCTGAGATATTTACTTTCTGACTTCTAGTTAGGAATCTAACTATACCTAGATATACTACTGTATCTATACTTATTTATATATGAATCAGTCTTATGTGTTTCATTTTCTGGCAACTTATTACCTAAACTTCCAGTCATTCTAGATCATAAAAACTGTCTTTATAATATCTTCTTAGTTATCTTCTATACTACTATTTTCCAGCTATAGTTCTAATTACAAACTTAGTATTTAAGACCAAGTAGATACTCTGTAGTATTCAGTCAGGAAATTGACTAAGACCTGACTAAAAATCTACCAAGAATCTTTCAATACCTTCTCTTACTTCTTTAGCTAAGCTATTAAATTAGTTCTCTCTAATACCTTGTTATTCAAAATTATGACCATATGACAGACAGTGGACACAATATATAAGTTGAGGCTAAGGTTGTTATTTAAGATCATATTACCTATTCATAGATAAGCCTCCAAGCTTGATCTGTAACCAAAATATCTTGCTTAATCTTA
>Ga0157368_1000711_pt1 | contig 15276 bp, 22 predicted proteins | sample AttbisABBM3_FD_113146 | JGI IMG/M metagenome (GOLD analysis project Ga0157368, IMG submission 113146) | Fungus gardens microbial communities from leaf cutter ant in Botucatu, State of São Paulo, Brazil - Atta bisphaerica ABBM3 | ecosystem: Host-associated > Fungi > Mycelium > Unclassified ...
CTCCTCTTGATCCTTCTAGACCATTCTAGACTCCTCTTGATCCTTCTAGACCATTCTAGACTCCTCTTGATCCTTCTAGACCATTCTAGACTCCTCTTGATCCTTCTAGACCATTCTAGACTCTATCACATGACTTCCAGGTCACGTGCTCTCCATCCGTTGTAGACTGATAATTACTACTGTCCTATCTCTGTCCTAACCCTAACCCTACCAAAGTCTGTCCACACACTCGTCTTATAACATTGCCATACTTGTATCTTATACCCTATCTACTATCATCACTTCTATGATTGTTATTCCACACTCTCTACTCTTCTAGATAACCTTTTAGATGTTTTTATTAGGGTTTTAACCATCTGGGCACTATCATTCTCTGATTATCTCAGTACTGTTTTACTAGATTAAAATAGACTGTAAAGTACTTATAATAGCTGCTGCCTTTAGAAAACCTTATTTTTTCCTCTTAGGTTTCTCCTGAAAGTATGCCCTACTCTAGTTTCTGGATAGATAATATGACCTTAGGTTTCTCCTGAAAATAAACTCTGCATAACCCTGTGGATTTCACTCAGTTACCCTAACAGTTTTCTCTTCCAGGCATGATCCATACCCTAACACCACAACAACTTGTCTTCTCTAACACCAAGTGGTAACTGGAAAAACTCTAGTAGTTCACTTTTGGCAAAAGAGATTCTTTGACTATTTAGCAGCATGGCTACTCCAGAAAAATGATAGAATTCAAAGTATCTTGTCTTGGTCTAGACAATAACCAGTTTAGGAGTGCAACTAAGCTCTCATAGAATGGACCTGGACTTACAATATAGCAAGTGTTCTCTAATAGTATTGGGTTTCTTCATAGTTACACTAGGTTTAAGTTAACATCCCAATGCCCATAGTCTGACTTCCACTATTGAAACTGATTGTGAAGACACAATCTTAGGAACCAGTAGTTAATGTGACAAACTTTCTGAGAACATCAAAAAAGCTGCAGGCAACATGCATGAAAGATCAGGATGCTGCAAAAAGATCTAAGAATGGCTTGTATCAAGGAGACCCTTGTAGAGTACTTTTCTTTAGCCTTTTCTTGAGCTCTTCCTCTCAACCACTGAGATCAAGGTTTCATAACAAACATAGGCTCTGTGTCTGTGCTGACAGTTGCAAGGCTTTCATAGACCACCTTGTTTCAAACCATAATAGCTACAACTGACACAATTTTAGTCCATCTCACAGTACGCTCCCGCGCTACCTCTGCACTGGCCGTTGTGGCAGTGACCTTTTATGACGATCATGCATCACTCCAGCTATCTATGACACTGACGGGGATGATTTGAGATTGATACAAGAGAAGCCTGGTCCTAGGAACCTTGACTGAAATCAACTAGCATCCCTGTGTCGTGGTCATCTTACTCACCTTCATCATTTGGTCTGAGACAACGTCACCCGAGAGCTGGAATATACACCATCAAACTAGCTGATCAGGAGCGCGGTTCACATACCACCTGCACGAGAAGTGTTCCGGTAGATCTTATCACGTTCCACAGATGATAGAGTGCATCGCCAGGGGTAGTTGACACAAGTGGAGAGGCAAGCATCCGCTTCATCTCCCTAAATAGTACCATCGTCCATGGAGAACTAATAAAAAATTGCTTGATGACTCGCGAAAGTTCGGTTTCTCGAGTAAGGAGGTGGACTATAACTTGACAGAAAACCGGGAAAGATAGCCTGAGGACATCTCTGCAACGATGTGGTAACTCATCCTCTAAGATCTTCAGGACAATGGTGCGAAAGTGGTCTAGCGTCTCCAGTAACAGGAGACTGTCGGGAAAGTGCGAGCATTGCAGGATGTACTGGGCCAATGCCACTAAAATCGGAAGATGTCGCTAGTTAGCGGTCAGAGTGAGCCTAGATGGGATATAGCTAACTGTTAGAATGAAAGTTGTCGCATGGTTGATGGAGGCATAATCTCCAGAAGCCATCATCCTCTGTCAGGGATAAAAATGGATTGGAAGGGCTGAAATATTTCCCAGCTGCCGCAAGCGCCGTTAACAGAGGGCCCAGCAAGACTTTCCTGTATCCCTCGTTACTGACCAGACGATTGGACAGTTTCATAAAGAAGGAGGAAATTTTCTCCCGAAGAAATAATCCTCGTATATCAGCATTGCAAAGGATGGTCAGGAACCCAAGGGAAAAGCGAATCATCGATAGATGTGCCGGCGAGATCAGTGCTTCATTCAAGTAACTAAGAATGATAATCACATGAGATGCAATCATCAGCTGCTTGATGTACCCCATTCACTTACCCCTTTGCTTCAGAGAAGACTGAAAAAGAGTCAACTAGAGCACACTCAATGTCATAAGACAACGCACTACAGTCCAAGTTACCGGAGAACTGAGCCGCACGTTCGGTTTGTAGCTCCACGAGAGACTGTCTCAAGATGGTTTCGTCCATCGAGAGTAACAGATCTAAATAGCTGTCCCTCGCTGATTAAAGCAGGTGAGATCGTAACACGGCGATGAAAGGGTAACTGCACACCCTTGTCCCTGTCATACGAAATCCTTTCTCTAGTACACAAGAGCAGAACACTCCGGCATACTTTTGACGTATATGGTCGTAGGCAATCAGACGACTGAAAATCATTTCCTCTAGATCCTTCATGAAGAATTGGCAACATAAAGGAGCAAATTTGATCCAGCAGCCTTAACAAGCCAGTCGGGCTTTCATGATCCATCTCCCACTGTCCCACACCGCGAGCAAGAGTATCCTGAGCATAGTTAGCAGACAGCCTAAAACACAACTTGATTGTCTCACAGAGAGCGCAGCGAAGCTTGCAAAGACGTTCTCTAACAAATGACTCAAGGCGAGGACACATTTTCTGTGTTTGGAGCAAGTTGCATCGCATTTGATGGTTTCAAGCCATCGCCGAGTCTTGAAACCGATGAGGATACATGCCAGAGTTCCGCATTGAATATACTCACTATGAAGCAGACAATTTCTGCACTAACGAACCGTTGATCGGCCCATGTCACCCAACTCCAGGATAGTAATTTCCCCCAACAGAAACAAACTATATATGCGATTTGAGAGGATGGTGTTTTTTCCGGGTAATCATTAGTAGGAAAGAGAACCAAGTCAATCAAAGCAAGTGTGTGGGATTCGATGTACGGTTTACAGACGGCATGACCGTCAGCTGGATCTGGGTTCATCGTCCGAACGGTCTGGAAGGATAGTCAGTAGGCAAAAAGTCAATCCACGAAAATTCTCACAGCGTATAGATTGAGAAAAAATGCACAATCCAGCTGATCTCTGAGTATGATCGGAGACCCTGTCACCGCATCGAAAGAGACATACTCTCCAATGATGGTTTCGAGTGCTGAAGAGAGTAGCATAAAATCATAATCACTGACGAGAATTTCAGAATTCAGTACATCAGTTTGATGATGCGACCGAGGGGTACCTTGAGGACACTCTGCTCTTGTCAAGGTCTTGTTGCATAACGAGGACACCAAATAGGAGGCGGATTATCAACCGTTTAGTAGCAGGAGAGCCGTGGTGCAAGGTGAGCGCAGATGCTAACGCATTCCAACAGTCTGTTGTTGATTCAGCAGATGTTCGAAGAGAACATGCTCTTGTAGGGTAATACCTGGCAGTTGACTCGCAGCTCTCATAGAATCACGCTCCATCTGATTTCTGAGAGATTCACCTGGTGCTGCGTGACTCCAATTTTCATCCGAATCATTTGCTATAAACAACACTAGAGTGCCGAGCTGAGAAATAATTTTATCAACCAAAGCGGGAGAGCAAGCTCTTGAACCAGTCGAGTGGGCACGTAGCTTGAATCGTAGCTGCAGCAATTGATCTATTGTTTTGCCGGTAACTGAGTAAAAGGAACAGTAACTGAGTTCATGGTATGATATGAGGGCATATAGCACACCTAGGTGCTGAAAGACAAGAATAGCTCGTTGCTTCAGCCTGGGACTGTGTTCTTGCACAAGCAAGTCTAAATGTCCAACCAGAGCGCACAATGCTAGATATCTAAGCAGTCAACACAGGGAAGTTACAGCGTGATAAGAGTGCATACAATCAATGGATTGGTTATATGCCTGATCGTCATTTCCAAGAACTTGCAGGATGGCGTCTAACGAGGGACTCTCACCCACATCGAACTTAGATATCTCAGCAAAATCAGCCTCTGCATTGTCGTTATCCTGGTCAGATTCGGTGTCGCTCATGAGCGCAGCAGAAAGTGCGTATGGAAGCAAGAAAAAATCAATAATTTTGACGGAGTCTAAGCTGTCAAGTGTCCACTTTAGGCATTAAACCTTCGATTCCTTCCAGAAACTGCGTGATATCACCTCTTGACACAAGAAATTCTGTGCTCTTGGAAAGGACTGATTCAAAAGCTTCCGCTGACTCATTCTCCTGAATGAATCTTGAGAAATGTATGTACTAAAGAATCGAGAATGACGGACCGCAGCATCGAAAAAACGGAGTTCCTCCCACTCTTCGTCCTCCTCCGAGCGGATAATCCGCAACATGTCCCTGCGAACTGTTGAAAGGCCACCGAGCGCCGAAGTAGCGCTTTTGTCGTCAGATTTTCGGGCAGAGACCTGAACCTCTTTTCCAGGTCCTGTAGATTTCTTTTCTTTTTTCGGTACTTGCACCGGCGATGGATCATCTGGATCTGGGGGTGGTCCATCATCAGACTCCAAATCCGATCCACCCTGCTGCCCGTGTCTATTTCGGCGCGACAAAATATCCAAGTAAGTGAGGGTTGGTCGGAACTGATGGGTCTCCCTGATTGGATGGAGGTTTAACTTGCCTAGAAAGTTACAACTGTAAGTCCAAGAGAAAAAAAGTGGAAATCAGTATATTCCTGACCGTTTCTTATGATTCCAAGCATCTGAACACCCCGTTGAGGCAACTGTTCGCTTTGCAGTCGGATTTCTCCTAAGCGGGGTTCCTCCCCTTCTTTGAGTCCTTTCCGCTCTTGCTTTTTCTCTACATCGTCTTCAATCCGCGCTGCCCCAAGGTCCCGTGACTTATTACTGCTCCATACTTCAGGTCGTGTATCTGCCGGAATATGAAGTTCTATTCGTCGTATTCCTGGCTTGATTCGAGCGGTAATTCTTTTGCCGCTCATCTGGGCACTTGGGGGAACTTGGAGAGGACGATTTAAAAGAGGAAATTGATGTAGCTGGACATTGGGAACAAGTGCATTGGTGAAATGAATAGGTAAAACGGCCACTAGCTCGTCTGTTCCTTGGTTCGGTTCCATATGATGATATATGTATTTCAATTTATTGATATTTTATACATCTCGGAAAAGCCCGAAGATTTGCTGCACTGCCATAACTTGATTCACTTGATCCGAAACTTTGGTCTCAATTTTGCTCCCATCCACTTTCACTTCGATGACTACTCAAAAAGGCCCTGTCATTGTCATGACAGGGACGCCTGGAACTGGGAAGACCACACATGCACAATTGCTGGCGAAAGAGTCACCAATCCTTCTGAGACATATCAACGTGGGTGACTGGGTCAAGGAAAAAGGGCTGTACGAGAACTATGACAATAAATGGCAGAGTTATACTGTAGATGAAGATAAGGTATGGTTCAAATAGGAGAATCTCCTTCTGAATGTCAATTTTATAAATCTCAAGGGATGAAAAAAACAGCTATTAGACGAATTAGAACCCATGATTGCTGAGGGTGGAATCATCCTAGATTGGCATACCTGTGATATATACCCTGAAAGATGGCCTGATCTCGTGGTCGTACTGAGATGTGACCATACACTACTCTGGGAGCGATTAGAAAAAAGGTACGTTTTCGAGTATTCATCTGTCTTTTTATTTAACGAACCACGAACCATTTTGCAAGAGGATATCCTTTGAAGAAAATACAGGAAAACAATGAAGTCGAGATAATGCAAGTCGTGCTTGATGAAGCACGGTCGTCCTATCCCGATCTTCCTGTCGTCGAGTTACAAAGCGACGGACCGGAACAACTTGAATCCAATGTTGCTAGGATCATTGACTGGATCCAGGCCTGGAAGACTGATCATCCTGAAGAAGAAGAATAAGAGGTAGGAGTATCTTCATGTTCATAATTATTAAATTGAGCTGTTGGTTTGAAACTCTGTATCATATATACACTGGGTTATAGAAATTGCAGAAGGAATGGAGCGTCAACCCTTCATTCAGCGAAAAGACAACTCTACTCATTAATGATTTTTCATTGTGCGACGCTAAGCGTTAAAGTGGTAAGGACGTCACTTTAACGACGTATTCTCGGTTTTATTGAACGCCATAGTAACTGTTTGATCTTCACGATGCAAAGAAGAGTAGACTAGGGACCATCTCCATTATTCTCAAATGGAAGGTACAAGGTATATTTCCTACAGCTTCAATCCAAAGGCGATAGCCCACATGATGACGAGGAGAGAGATACGATACAAGTGATATGATTTATAATGAGTGATCACACTAGAGTTGTAAAATCAGATAGAATTAATGACGACATGGTGGGAATTGCTGCCCTTGAAGCTGGGTATTAATGCTCAATCAATGCCGTACCTGACACGAACTGGCCAGTCTAACAGTACATCTTATAGCGTGTATGTACCTGTTTATATTATTATCCCTATTGAGGCATAGATAATAATGTGGAGCAGACATTGTAGAGCGATATTGCACCAACAGCCAGTGTTAACAGCAGTCTCAAAATTTGGAAGGAAGAGAGACTGGCTAATCAGGTTGTTCTTGGGATTCAGATTGATTCTTTCAGTACTTGAACTTGATCCGAGGCTTACTATATCAACAGACAAGTGTAATACAAATGGGCTTTTCCCAACTCACAGAACGATTGCTGTTGAACAGATTTACTGTTTGATAGGCAACAACATGTAGGAAGGACTATCCTCATCCGCAATCAGAGTTGGTCTCTACTAACTCGTGTTCGAAAGAAGACATGTTAGGTCTCGTGAAATGGGAAACTTCACTCCTAATTCCGGACTCTCGCATTGAGACCTAATTTCATCTCAAATGGAATAACGAACTCGACAATTTCTTCTTGGAATGGTTTACTTCATTACTTTCACATAGAATATTCTATGGAGGAGTATTTGTATATGTAATTATATACATCTATTGTTCCTTTTATAAATTAAGAAGGCTGATCTTTCCAATGTCGTCCGAAACCACTGACACGAAGGATTTGAAGCAGAGACAGCCCTTATATGAAGCTAGTACCCAATTTCAAAACTGGCGCTTCTCACAGGAAGGTCTTGCACAAATACGAGAGAAACTCAATGAAACCGCCGTTGCTGCAATCCGAAATACGTTTGAAGTTGATGAGGTAACGCTTGCTTGTCGAATCCTTTTTTGTTCCTATTTCATCCCTCAGTTTGTTTTATTATGATCATTAGCCAGGGTCTTCCGCCCATGTTTCATTCCTACACGCAGATGAAGAAGTGACCCTGGTGAAGTTGTATTTGACCAAGATACCACAATTATGCGCCATGTTTCGATTCCCGGAAGAGGTGGAGGCTACGGCTATCTCGTATCTCAAACGATTCTATCTCAAGAATACAGTGATGGACTGGCACCCGAAGAACGTGATGTATGGGATACTCGTTATTTCTCTGATTCTTGGATCCAAGACTGATTTGAGAGGCAGGTTGACAGCACTGTTTCTTGCGACTAAAACAACGAACAATCCGATTTCTTTGGAAACCTACACCACGCATATACCGAAAACAGCCCCCTCGGATGTGCTGGACCTGGAATTTCTGGTGGCTCAAAGCCTGAATTTTGAATTCACAGTGTGGCATGCTCATCGTGCACTATGGGGAATTTGGCTGGATTTACAGGTGAGGATTATGGGTTGTTGATTTTTGTCCTTGTTCGATGATAGAGTTCGTCCAGAGCCTTACAGAGGTACAGGAGCCTCTTATCTATGACACTGCACTGAATCACATTCGAGCGTCTCGACTGACTGATGCAGAGCTACTGTATTCACCATCACAGATAGCATTGGCGGCGTTTTCACTTGGGACAGGGGAGCTGGCAGAGAAATGGGCTCGAACGAAACTAATACCTGAGGCAACGCCAGAGCAATTGTCTCTTGACACGATATTCCCGGTCTTGGAAGCAGTCAAAAGGATGATATTAGAACAAGGACATGCACCGAACGTTGAGGCGGTCCGAGAAGTTGATCGACGTCTGAGGATATGCAAAAATCCGGAAAAGATAGTTGGAAGCAAGGCATACTTGGCCAAGCAAGCCGAGGAAGAGAGGAAGACAGAGGAGAAACGACGGAAAAAGGTGCTTGAGATGCAGAAGGGACAAAGTGATCCGTTCGGAGATGAAGTGCAAGGAAGGAGTCTTATAAATTATGACGAGGAAGAGGACGATGACGACTAGTTAATACATGTTCCCATGATTGACAAGAGTTGTCTCTGGGGGGATCTGCTCAAGACATGCCCTCCAGCGGTGTATGGAATTATTTTTGGCAAGTTATTGACCTCCCGGGTGTGAATGAAACACGGAAGGCTTCGAAAATGCCAGGGTGGAGGATGCTCAAAAGATCAAAATAAGTATGTATATTAGAGATCAAAAACCTGGGATGAATTAGAGCGAGATGTTTGTGCAGAGGAGGAAACTCACAGCATTGACAATCGAATGGACACAAGGGGGTGTCTGAGAGGCAAGAATGTGAGAAGAGAGAAGAGAAGGAAGGAGGTGGGCTTACCGCCGCCGTGGGCAGTTATGCCGAGCTCGTCTTCCTTGTAAACATTCCAACCCTCTTCTGTTTTGCGTCCTGGAAGCGTGGTCAAAAGAGTTGGTGGAAGAAAGAACGAGAGGGATTCGCACTGGGGTGGGTTCCACGAGAGTCCCTGAATTGCTGCACCTGCTTAGCCCGGGCAGCAGAGGGTTTCCTGATGGGCTGTTTTTGTGCAGGGGCGGGGCGAGAGGAGACTTTTCTGGTAGGCTGTGGCTTTGGCTTTGGCTTTGACTTTGACTTTGACTTGGAGGCGAAGATGGCGTCGATTTCGGACATTGAAAGAGAGGTGTGACAGATTGTGACAAGGGGAGGTGGTCCACGTGATTAGGACGATGACCTCCCTCCATCACCGCCAGCAGTCGTTTCTCAATGGCCTGGCCAGCGTCATGGCGAAGCGCAATACGCCGTTGCCTCCGTCGCTCACTGGCGTGCCTTCGCCCGGCTACGATCCTGCAAGCTCTCCCTGGTCCTACATCGAGCCCTCCTCCCAGATAGGCTCCTTCCGCCTTGCAAACCACGACGTCAGTCTCTTCAAGCTCTGGGGTCTTGCCATGCAGTACGGCGGTGCACATGCTGTACGTATTTCGCTCCTCTCTATCCTTTTTTCAATTTTTCCCCCTCACATACAACCCCTAGCTCAAGGCCAACAACGCCTGGCCTGCCATCTGTGCAGAGTTCAACCTCCCCCAAGACTTCTCGCACGTCCAGCCAAATGGCTCCACATCCGTCGCTCTCATGCTCGAGCAGATGTACACCGCCATCCTCTACCCATTCGAAGATCTGTACAAGAAAAACATCCAGGATCAACAGCGCAAGGCCCAAATTGCCTCCAGACAACTTCCCATCCCACAACAGATCCAGCGCTCCATCCAGAGGCCCCGCTCAGCAGCTATCAACCCCCCTCCTGACTACAACCTCCTCAATAATGACATTCAGCCAATCAAACGCAAACTCGACATCGATGACCCCGAATCTAAGCGCACCAGACAAAAGACTGGTGAGTTCTTTTCCACTCTTCTCTCGCCTCTCTTGCTTTACTTTTTTTTCATCAGATCCCATTGACAGCGCTCAGTCCATTCCTGATTCACCCCTTCAAACGACCGCCCAAACACGCCTGCGCCAGCCTCTTCGCCGCAAGATCGAGTACATCCCCTGGGCACGCCAACTGGAAACCCATGGTGGCCGTGACCTCCGCACCATTGATCACGAATACAACACAATCTCCCAGAAAAGGCCTTTACGTGACATCAACGACTGGGGAATGATTGACATTGAAGCTCTCCGAATGTCCCTCTGTTCAAATCTCCCGACAGAGTTATCCTATGCCCTTACTACCCTTACCATATTCTCAACAATGCGTGGTCAGAGCCCTGGTTCTGGCTTCCCTATTTTCCAATGTCCTGATCTTTTTGACGACCTCCTCGACCTCTTGGAGCAACTTGCCTTTGCTGACTTGCAGGATGATTTCTCGGCCGGCGCGCTTCGGGAAATTACAACTCATCGCCAACTTGTCAATATCATCTGCGACGTCCAGCTCGAGCCCTTTGCTGCCTTGGCTCTCCACCAGGGTTCCAAGAACCACAATGCCGGTCCCGTTCCCCGACCAGCAGACATCATCCTCACCATTATCAACGTTTTGCGAAATCTTTCCGTAGTTCCAGACAATTGGCAATTCCTTTCTCGTCATGGCAGACTTGTCCATGTCATGCTACGCACATGCACCATCCGCCAAGTTAATGGTCTCCCAGCTCCTGCCTCAGATGCCCTCTCCTTGTCTGATCTACTCCAGATACGTAAAGATACCCTGTATACTCTCGTCAACCTTGCCCCTTTGATCCCTCTTGCCCCCTCGTCATCGTATTCGGCAACTCTATCAAATCGTGTATTGGAACTGGTCGCATCATATCTTATAGATCCTACTGAGGCTGTTTCCCCTTTCGTATCTGTCCAGATCGCAGGACAGCACCCCACTACTCCACCACCAAAGCCCCCGTCTCTGGCTGATGCAGCTCTTGATGTTTTCACACGCTTCAGCCATTCCGATGCCAACCGCCAAATTCTTGCCCAAACGATACCCGAAACGCACATCCAACGATTGTTTGAGGCTCTCATCCATCGACTTCCTCTGACAGACATGGACTTTCAGATCTGTGGACGAGAAACTTGGCTGAGTTATCTAGAGAAAACAGTGATGGCCCTCTATTGTCTCGCTTTTCTTTCTCCACCCTCACTCAAACATCGTTTAAAAGCGGATCGGAAGATCGGCTTCAGGACTGTGATGTTCCGGCTTGTGCACAAGTCTTTGTCAAACCCAAATCCCGAGATGCGATCGTTATTCTCTCTATGCTGCCGTAGGGCTGTTGAGACGATGAAAGTTCTCGATGATGAAGGTGATTTATTTGATACTACTAAAACGACCGCTGGAACTTTGTCTTTTGGCATGGGCTTTGCGGATTCCAGTGATAATACGATAGAAATTGGAAGTGGTCTGCTCGTGGGTCGGCGAGATGCCACCTGGGACATTCTCATGACAAGAGAAGTTTTTGGTGATGAGTGCATGTTCAAGGAACTTGACAGCCTTGCGCGTGTAGAATGCCAATGAGAGTGTAGTTTTGTATTAACTGTCACCACGTGACCCAGAAACGCAATAGGTTAATTAACTAATTCTGTGCCCCGGATCTATCCTTCATGGCAGATCCACACCCCCCTCCCATTTACTCACAACAAGATCCCACTTGTTTTGGTCAAGGAGCCGCCCAGAATAAACCCCATTGTCCGGAGATTCTCATATTGCCGACTATTGACTCTGTCAATTTCCAGAAGGGTTATCTGGGCGTTGAAGAAGAGCGGGCAGCTATCGAGGGAGAAATTCAGGTGAAAGATGCTGATCAACACCACTGGTCAAAGCTGTAAGCAAATCTGGAAAATAGAATTCCGCGTCATTTGATGCTTGCGCTAGCACCGTGTTGCTGAGGACTTACGAAGCTGCACACGACGAGGAAATCGAGCTCAATTCGACAGAACTGGTTCTGTACACCCAGAGAGCTCTTGATCCTTTCCCAACGACCTTTTCTTTTTCAATCCCTGTTCCTCCTGACACACCACAGTCAATCCAAACACCCCATTCCTCACTGGCGCACACCTTGACAGCTTGCCTACATCCTAATGATGAGTCTGCACCCATCCTCTCAACGAGTATCACAGTTTATACGCGGCGCTACATTCCCCATGCACATACACTCCCTGCCTCTCCCGAAACACATTTACTTGAAGACCCAACGCGCGTGGAGGTTCAACTTCCTCGTTCTTCTTTCACTGTTGGAGAACTCATACCAGTCTATGTTACCATCCCCCCTCCGCCCACAAGTATTGTCGTGGACAGGGGCCTTAGGCTGAGGAACATGCGTATTGAATTGATCAGGGTCATCAGAGTTAGGCGTGGGGTCGCAGATGATATGGGCCTTGAGTCAGAGCAAGAAGAGGATACCAATATGCTGATGATTGGTGGCGGTGGGGTTGAAGACCATGTAGGGACTTCAAACAGTACCTTGGGCGTAGGCCTTTCTGTGCAGTCGCCGTCTGCCAAGTCTCCTTTGTTCCCTGGATTGTCGTACAAGACTGTGATCGCGCGTTCTGGTGCTTCTTGTCGCTTTCATTCATCTCGGTCTATCCGTCTTCGGTTCATCCTTCACCCCTCCTCAACCATAAGATCTCCGACGGTGACTCAGAGTAATCTTCCTGGAAGTGATTACGGAGAAATGGGATGTGATGCAGATATTGGATCAATAACTCAGACAACGTTGCTCCATTCTGTCGTGTTCTTTTTGAAGACGCATATCTCATTTCTTGATACAAAGGAGCAGTCAGAACGTACATCTACATTGACGATTCCGCTCAGTGTACTTCCACCACCCGCCCGTTTACCAGAAATTTCTCAGACTTTTGATGAGGCCTATTCCAAGAAACACGATCGACCTCCCGCCAAGACCAATCGGTACGATGAATTTGAGAGGGCAGCTCCCCATTATTGTGAAGGTCAAGCGGGTCCAAGCATGATCTCCACTCTTGCACCTCCACCATTTGAAGAAAGAGATGCACCTCCGCCCTTTTCCAGTCCCACAGCGGAGGCCTCAACTTCAAGCAGATTGCCAACGTTTCTCGAATCTGAAACAGAAGTTCTCTTACCAGACTCGACATTTACGTCGTCTGATAATTTTACGTCGATGTCACTTGCGATTGAAGGAGAAGGTATAAAATTTGGTTTTCATGCTGAAGATCAATTCGATGGGCATTCGGAGGATATGCAGAGATCCATGACACCGCCACCATCGGTGGAAATGGCTGCAGGAGATGCTGATTTAACTGCGTTGACAGAGATACAAGAGTCGTCACAAGGGTTGGCATTGGTTTTGGATCAACGTGAAGAAGATATGATTTTGGAAGAACAACCACCTCCACCTCCTGCTATGGACGATCCTTCGGATCCGCCACCCTCGATAGATGATTCTACTTTTAGACGACCCGATCCTCTCGAACGTCCTCGTTCTCCTCAGGTTCTTCCACCGCCGCTGCCACCACCACCACCACCACCACCTTATCTGAATGCAGATGTCCATCACGATCAAGAGAATGTCATTAGACCACCACCTTATTATTATATCGATTGATTTATTTCATTTCACCAGTGTGACCATTATTCCTCTCTAAAAGACATGTATATTTGGAAGGATATTACGTGGACCATTGTAATGGAAATGTGACACAAAAGCAATAATAGAACAGGAGTGCATATGGGAAGAGGATTTTAACAGCTGCAAGCGTCCTTCGCCTTTGCTTGATCATCTTGCAAACTGATGTTCTCCTCTCTTGCACCATCACCGCGACCACCAGCCCCTGGACGGCCAGATGTATTGCGAGATGCAGCAAGGATATGTTCAATCGGTATTTTCTTGGCTAAACACCCCCGATCATATCAGAGGGTCATATATCCTTGATGAGTATTGATTTTCCCACTCACCAATTTCCGTAAAGACCTCAACAATTCCCTCTCCAGTTTTCGCACTAGTTTCAAAGAACAAGAGGCCAGCCTCCTGAGCATATGCTTGAGCTTCCTCCCTTGGAACTTGACGCAAACTCTCAGACTCTCCTGGGGGGCTTGAAGATTCTTCAGGGATGGCAGTGGCATCATCAGCTTCATCTTCATCGTCGGGAGGACCAGAGGAGGAAACGGATTGTTGTACAAGATCAACTTTGTTACCAGTAAAAGCAATGACGATGTTTGGGTTGGCTTGCCGTTGTAGCTCCTTTACCCAAGACTTGGCCTTTTCTAAACTGGCAGCTTTGGTGACATCGTAGACTACAACTGCGGCTTGAGCGTTACGGTAGTACATAGGCTATTGTCGAGAGAGAAAAGTGATTTGAGTCGGACGGAGTGGATTCCAGACGAGATACATACTGCAAGAGAATGAAAACGCTCTTGTCCTGCAGTATCCCAAATCTCATACCGCAGAATACGATCCTCCAAGCGGCATTTCTGAGTGAGGAAAGCGGCACCAATGGTTGGTTCCTTGTTTGGCTGGAATTCATTAGAGACCTTAACCGTAGGATAAGTTGTAGAAGCAGTTTTTGCTGAGAGACTCGACGTACAAAGCGAAGGACAACTGAGGATTTCCCGACAGCTGCTTCACCTATAATGGATTAAGGTTGGCATTTAGGTATGGAACAGAGAATCGTGGCAGCGGAAGGAAAAAGTGCCCACCTAAAAGCACAAGCTTGACTTGAACGGACTTGTCCTGTGATCCTGAAGCGGCCTCAGCCATGGCTAAAGAGGAGGAGGGAACTATTGATTGAGTGCGGCGGTGTGACTACTAATGTTTGTGACTACTGATGTTTGTCTCTGTGTGTTGTGTTACTTTTCACTCATGTGTTTTACATAAAGCTGATGCCAAGATTGGACAAGACAGATCCCAAGGTATAGCCCAATGACTGCCTATAGCTCAGGAAAGTCTTTGAACACCATGTTACCAGCAGTTTTATTGACTATTGATGAACTTGGGTTTAACAAGAGATTGCAAAGTAGATATCCAGATAAGATAATTTATTTGTGTTATGGCAACTACTAATCAAAATGATCAATAGTGCACTAAGTAGTCTTATAGTGAAAGAGTCTTGTGAGAATTACAAGAGAACTCAACAAAGAAGTCTCCAATATATTGCTACCTTATTTATTTTACAAGTACATGGTCAGTGCTAGCAATAAATAACCCTATCCTGAAGTCCATGTTGTCAAGATCGTTGACGATGGACTTAACTTTTATTTTCATTTTCATTTCATTTCATTTTCTATTTTTAGAACAACTTGGGTTAGGGGTTATCAGTCACACTGTCACATCAGTCACAACTTGATGGCGTAATCATAAGACTGATTACGGAAGATAAGAGAAGGAAGTAGAAGGTTCCAGAACAAAGTGACGTCATACAGCATGGACAACACA
>Ga0157368_1000712_pt1 | contig 15259 bp, 9 predicted proteins | sample AttbisABBM3_FD_113146 | JGI IMG/M metagenome (GOLD analysis project Ga0157368, IMG submission 113146) | Fungus gardens microbial communities from leaf cutter ant in Botucatu, State of São Paulo, Brazil - Atta bisphaerica ABBM3 | ecosystem: Host-associated > Fungi > Mycelium > Unclassified ...
CACCTCGATGCCCGCTTCGTCCGGTTGGGCCAGGGCGCCACTCATGCCTTCCACGGTCACGAAACGCGCGCTGCCGGCCTGGGCACCGACGGCGGCCTGGATCACCTCGGCGGAGCGCCCGCGTAGGTTGGCGCCCGCCCGCGCCGCCAGGCGCGGATCGGGCTCGATGGCGATCACCCGACCATCCGGTACAGCCGCCAGGTAGGCGAGGGCAGTGTCGCCATCGAAGCCACCACAATCGATCAGCAGCCGGGTCGCGGTCTCGAGGTAGTCGGGATCGAACCACTGCTGCTGAGCGCTGCGCACCTGCCAAAGGGCCGTGTCCTCCAAGGTCCGGCGGAACCTGAACAGCCCGGTCAGCACCCGCAGCGATTCCACGCCATCGAGCCGGCCGCCGAGCGCCAGGTAGTGGCCTGGGCGGAGGAGGGCATCGGTCTGCCACTGGTGCTCCGGCTCGCGTGTTTCGCCAGTCGCCAGGTGCAGCGTCGACAGGCCGTAGGCGGTGGTACCCCGTGCTGCCAGCCAGCATTCGCCGAGTACCTGGGCCACGCCCGCGGCCAGCACCACCGGAGCCTGCGGCGCGCTGGCCGGCGTGTGCACCAGCAGGCCATCCTGGCAAGCGTCGGCCCCGGTTGCCTGGCTGTCCACCCAGAACCGAGTGGCCAGTCCGTGTCGCTCGGCGCAGGCCCGAGCGGCCTGGCCGACCATGCCGCGGCCATAGATACCTATGCCGCCCGCCGCACGGGCCTCGTCGAGCAGGCGTGCGGCTCGCTGCGCGCCGCTCCAGTGGCGTTCGTCCTGGTAGGCTCGACACTCTTCGAGCCATTCGAGAACCCCCGGGATAGCGCAGGAGGGTGGGCCCATCCGCCAGGCCGGGGCCCAGCGTCCTACCGGTTGCTGCAACGCCGCATTGAAGCCCAGGGCGCCGGGTGGTAGTTCGGCAGCGAGATGATCGGCCAGTACCAGCAGCCGTGATGTCTCGGCCGTGGGAAGGGTGGCCGCCGCTTCGAGCCTTTGACGCTGTGGTCCCGACAGCTGCGCTCGGGCGGTGGCGGAAAGGTGATATTCGAGCCGGTGCCCGGCCATGCGCCAGGCGTTCAGCGCCGCTTCCCAGGCTGACAGGCGGGCGCCGGCGGTGGCTTCGGCGAGTGCCAGGCGCAACGTCCAGACATCACTCATGGTTGCTGCTCCAGGCAGGCGGCCAGACGCTGCGCCTGTTCGGCGCCGAGTGGCACGGGGCACTCTTTGTCGCACCAGACGCGATCGTCGAGTATCCGACGGGTGACGGCGGCCTGCGCCGCCGCCAGGTTGCCGGAGGCGGCGAGACGTGCCAGCGCTGCGGCGAGCTGGGCACGACTGCCGGTGCGCCCCAGCAGCTCCTGCCAGCCGTCGAGGACCTCGGCGAAGGTGGCGAAGCCCATGGTCCGGGCCCACTCGGCCTGTTGCGCGCGTCCAGCCTCGCTCGCAGCCGTCTGCTGTAGGCCTTCGCGCAGGAACAGCCAGAGCGTCTGGGCGTGGCTGACGCCCTCCAGCCATTCCAACGCCGCTCCTCCGGCTTCATGGACATGGCCGGTACGGGCATTGGAGATGGCGGTCCCCGCCAGGGAGGCAGCAACCAGCAGCTCGGTCGCCTGGTCGGCGTCCAGTGCGCTGTCTGCGAGCAAAAGGCGCAAGGTCTGGCCGATCACCTGGAGTGCTTCCCGACACAGAGCGCGAGTGAGGAGATTGGCCTCGCCACGGCAGGAAAAGGATTCGCAGGCATGCACGAAGGCATCGAACGCCGGCTCCACCACCACCCTAAGCGGCGCCCCCACCAACAACTGGCCATCGAGCAGGGTGACGTCCGCCGTCAGCTGCCAGCTCTTGCCATGGACCTTGCTCCAGTGCGCGCCACGCTTGTCGTAGGTCACCAGGTAGCGACTGCTGTCGGCACCACTGCCGGCTGTGGAGGGCACGGCGATGAATAGCGGTTTCACCCGTTCCGGGCGGGCCGCTTCGCCGCGCCTGCTACCCAGGCCGATGCCGGCATAGCCCTCGGCGAACAGATAGTCCCCGAGCAGGGCCTTGGCACTGTCCAGGGCGCTGCCGCCACCGATGGCGACGATCGCCGCCAGCGTCGACCAGTCGAGCGTGGCGGCAGTCTCGCGCAGGGCCACGGCGTCCGGCAGGGGCGCCGCGGTCAGCACCTGGGCGCGCGCGCCGAGCCGGGTCAGCAGGGTGCGTACGAGCCGATGCTCCACCAGTGCGGCGTCGAGCATCACCAGTACCTGGCCGGTGAAGCCCTCGGTCAATCGCCGCAGGTGCTCGTCTGCGCAATCGGCGCCCCACAACAGGCGTGTCGGACTGTAGAAGCCAGCCGCGTCGCGTTGGCCGAAGAAAAGCTCCAGATCCAGCCAGGCGGCCTGTCGTGCCTGTTGCTGCACGCTAGTCATAGGGATCGCTCCTGTCGTTCGATCGGGACGCCACGCGGGGCGCCATTGTCCATCATGATGAAACGGGTTGCGCCGCGACGCCACTCGCGTATCTTGAGGGCGCGTCGAATCCCGGCTGGGGCGGTGCTCCAGGCGTGTCCGTGGCAGGACTAGACAGGCTTCGACCAGCCGCACGCCGCCCCGGGTGCTGCCTGCGAGGCGTGCTTGCCGGGTGTACCAGACACTCGGAGTTCGCCTGCGTGACCCAGCCGCCGCTACATCTCGACCATCCCGGCATCGCCACCGCCTTCACCCGCCTGGCCACGCCGCTCGCCCACTGCCGGCTGGAGCGCCTGGCCGGCCGGCACCTGCTGCTGACCGGCGCCACCGGTTTCTTCGGCAAATGGGTGCTGGTGCTATGCGATTGGCTGAATCGCCAGGGCATAGCGCTGCAGGTCAGCGCGACGTCACGGGCACCGGAACGCTTCCTGCGCGACCTTCCGTACTATGCAAGCTGTCCCTGGCTGACTTGGCAAGCCGTCGACCTAATGCGCGCCTGCCCCGACACTCGCGGTATCGATTACCTGCTGCACTGTGCCACCGACAGCTCGGCCACGGTGCAGGCACGACGCTTGGAGTTTTTCAGAGACCTGCTGAGGACCACGGAAAACGTTCTCGCAGCGGCGGCAGCCGGCGGTGTTGCCAGAAGTCTGCTGGTGGGCTCTGGAGCTCAGTACGGCGTCCTAGAACGGGGCTGTCCCGTGGCTGAGGATTGGCGGCAGGCCTGTCTCAGCAACCGGGCTCAGGACGCCTATGCGGAAGGCAAGCGGGTACAGGAAATGCTCGGGGTGCTGCATGCCGAGCAGTATGGGCTGGAGGTCGTGTTCGCCCGGGCCTTCGCCTTTCTCGGACCGGGCTTGCCCCTGGACGGCCATTTCGCGGCAGGCAACTTCCTCCGCGACGCCCTGTTGGGCGAGGCGATCGTGCTGCAGAGCCAGGGGTCGGCGGTACGTTCCTACCTATATGGCGCGGACCTGGCGATCTGGCTGTTGGTTCTGCTACTGGACGGCGAGTCGGGACAGGCCTACAACGTCGGTTCCGACGAGGGTATCTGCCTGTTCGACCTGGCCTTGCGCATGCGCGATCTGCTGGCGCCGTGCAAGGCCGTGCACCGACCGCCGGCCAGCGCGGACGCCGAGCGGGGTTCGTTCTACGTCCCGGCCATCGCCAAGAGCCGAGCGTTGGGCCTGGATATCTGGACTACGCTGGATCAGGCGATCCTCGAAAGCGCTCGCTGGCAGCTGAGCGCGTTTTAGCCTTTCAAAAGACCCGACCGGTATCGGTCACAAGGACAAGTTCTCGGAGGTTTCGATGCGTTCGCTGTATGCCCCTCGGCCGGCTCCCTATTACATCTATGCCTACGACTATCGCCGCACCTCGGCCGGCGTACGCATCATGCACATGCTGGCCGACACGCTCAATCGCTCCGGGCACGAGGCCTACGTGGTCGCCAATACGGTCAGTCCGGACCTGCTGACACCACGGCTGACGATGGATGTCGTCAATCTCCACCGCACCTTGAACATCGAGCCGATCATGGTCTATGCCGAGGTTGCCGAAGGCAATCCGTTGAACGGCAACGTGGTGGTGCGCTATTTACTGAACAAGCCCGGCTTCCTGTTCGGTTCGGGCCAATATGGCGCGGACGACATCCTGTTCGCTTTCGCCAAGGAATTGATCCAGGACGGCATGCCCGAGGATCAATGGTTGCACCTGCCGGCCTTGGATCTGCAAATCTTCCAGCCGCCCGTCGACCCTGCTACTCGAGTGGCGGGTCGGACGTGCTATTACCAAGGGCGCGATGGGGCGGCGAGGATAGATCCGGCACTGCTGTCGCCCGATGCCATCGAGATCACCCAGTTGTTTCCCAGCTCTTGGGAGGAGTTGGCGGGGATTTTCCAAAGCTGTGAAACCTTCTATAGCGGTACTGCCTCCGCCCTCTGCGCCGAGGCGGTACTCTGCGGTTGCCTGGCCGTGGTCATTCCCAGCGAATGGGCCCCCGACCCCATCGCCAGGGATACGACAGGCTCCTATGGTTGCGCCTGGGGGATGGACGCCGAGGAGTTGGCGCGTGCCAAACGTACCCTGCCTCAGGCGCGCGAGCGTTATCGGCAGCTCGAAGTTCAGTTCTGGAAGCAACTGGACCACTTCATCGACGTGACTCAAGCGGCTGCCAAGCGCTTCCAGCACGAGCGCCGGCACAACCTGGCGATCGCCCTGGGTTCGCCGTTGGCGCCGCTGCCGCTGGCCTCGCTCCGTCTGCGACGCTTGAACGCCATCGAGGACACTCGGCACTACCGGGCCAACATGGTCGTCCAGACACCTGTGCGCCGCGAAGATGAAGCCGCCGTCCTCGGTGTCGTCCTGCATGTGACCGATCTGACGCTTTGCCAGGAGATCCTGGTGAGCCTGGGGCAGCTGGGGCAACCGCTGCACCTCTACGTCAGCTGCCAGGACCGGTTGCTGCTTTCCGTAGCCTATCTGCTCCAGGAAAGCGAATTGCCGCACTCGTTGATGCGTGCCGACCCGCGTGGTCGTGATCTCCTGCCCTTCCTCAAGGTGCTGCCTCTGCTGCAGGAAGATGGCATCCACAACCTGCTCAAGTTGCATACCGATCTGGAGCAGGGGCGCACCGCCGAGCAGTTGCGCGAACGCATTGCGGGCCTGGCCTTCGGCGAAGGCGCCCGACAGGCGGTCGTGCGGTTGGAACGTGCCGAGGCCCATGTCCTTGCCTCCCAGGCGGCGCATTCACGGCTATCGGTCATGCAGCAGGTCGGTGAGGCCCGCTCCTCCATGCTGGCGCTGGCGACGCGGGCGGGGTTGTCCGAAGGCAGCGTCCTGTCCAGTGATTTCATTGTCGATGGCATGTTCTACGCGCGGTTGGAGGCGCTCGCGTGTCTGGAAGACCTGCATCTCAGAGACGAGGAGTTCGAAGACGACGACGTGGCGTACGGCGGTAGCTTCACCCGGGCGCTGACGATGTTTCTCAGTGTTCTGGTGGAGGCGCGCAACGGTAGCGACCTGGCGCTTTCCTACCATTGCTGGCTGGAGCGTCGCTCCTTCGCCGAAGAGCGATTCCCGGCCTTGCAGGGGCGTGTCGATTCCTGGGCGCGACAGGCGACCCTACTGGTGGTGATCCTCGACCCCCATGGGCAGGTGGAGGAGGTGAAGCGGACCCTTAGCCAATTGCAGGAGCAACTCTACGGTGCGGCGGCAATCGTGGTCTTGTCGAGTGCCACGCCCGATGGCGTAGCGGCTGCCGATAACCTGCTCTGGCAATCGATAGAAGGCTCCTGGCTCGACCAGCTCAATGCCCTCGTAGCGCAGATCGAGGTGGACTGGATATATCTTCTGGGTGCAGGCGACGAGCTGGAGCCGCATAGCCTGCTGTTGCTCGCCGAGCGAATCGATGCCTTCGACCAATGGACCGTCTGCTACAGCGATGAGGATTCGCGGCTCGGCGACGTCTATCAGGCGCCGGTGTTCAAGCCGGACTTCAACTTGGATCTCCTGCGCAGTTATCCCTATATCGGCGGTACCCTGGCGTTCGCTCGCCAGGCCCTGCTGGAGGTTGGCGGCTTCGACGGGCGGTTTGCCGGGCTGGCGCCTGTGAATGCCGCGTGGCGCCTGGTAGAGGCCCATGGCGTCGGCACCCTTGGCCATATCGACGAGATCATGGTGCACAAGCGCGAGAGTCTCGGCGAATGGCTGGTCAGAGCGGACGTCGCGCCCTATATCGCGGCCGTCACGCGGGCGCACCTGGGCCGCCTGGGTATCGCTCACGAGGTACGGCGCGGCGTCATCGACGTCATCAACAGGGTTCACTACCGGCACGCGACACTGCCGCGCGTATCCATCGTGATTCCGACCAAGGACCAGCTGCGCCTGCTGCGCCGCTGCGTGGAGTCGTTGGTCGAGGTGACCCGCTATCCCAATTACGAATTGCTGATTGTCGACAACAACAGTGAACAGGCCGATACCAAGGCCTGGCTCGCAAGAATGGCGGAACGGGGCGGCGAAAACATCCGGGTAGTGCGTTACTCGCATCCGTTCAACTATTCGGCCATCAACAACACCGCCATCGCCCAGGCCCGCGGCGAATACGTGGTGCTCCTGAACAATGACACCGCCGTGAACCAGGCCGACTGGATCGAGGCGATGCTCAATCACGCCCAGCGCCCCGAGGTCGGCATCGTCGGGGCAAAGCTGCTGTATCCCGATGGTCGTATCCAGCATGGCGGTGTCGTTCTTGGCCTGCGCGGACCGGCCGATCACCCGTTCGCTGGCGAGGAGGCGAACGCGCCGGGTTACATGCATCGATTGCATGTCGATCAGAACTACAGTGCGGTGACCGCTGCCTGCCTGATGATCCGCAAAGCCGTCTATGACGAAGTGGGTGGGATGGACGAGGAGCGCTTCAAGGTCTCCTTCAACGATGTAGACCTGTGCCTGAAGGTAGGCGCCGCCGGCTACCTAACGGTATGGACGCCCTATGCCGTGTTGTTGCACGAGGGCAATGCCAGCCAGAACACCGTGGATACCACGGCCTTCGACACCAAGGTGGTGCGCTTCCAGAGCGAACAGGCCCTGATGTACGAAAGCTGGCTACCCAAGATCGCTCGCGATCCGGCCTACAACAAGAACCTGGTACTGGAGGGGACCGGCTTCGCTTTCAGCAGCACCTCGCTGACGCCTTGGTATCCCTTCGTCCAGCGGGCCCAGCCCTATGTACTCTGTCATCAGGCGGACCCCTACGGTTGCGGTCACTATCGGGTGTTGAAGCCGTTGCAGGCCATGCAGAATGCCCAATTGCTCGAAGGTGCCGCCACCGAGATGCTGCTGACCCCGGTTGAAACGGAGCGACTTTCGCCTGACTCGATCGTGTTCCAGCGTCAGCTCTCCGAGTTGCAGCTGAGCGTCCTGCGTAACACCCGACGTTTTTCCAAGGCGTTCAAGGTTTACGAGCTGGATGACTACATAGTCGACCTGCCACACAAGAGTCTGCATCGTTCGCAAATGCCCAAGGATGTCGTCGAGCAACTGGGCAAGGCGGTAGGCCTCTGCGATCGCCTCGTGGTTTCGACACCTGCCCTGGCGAACGCCCTGAGCCATCTGCACACCAATATTCGCGTTGTCGAGAATCGCCTGCCGACGGACTGGTGGCATGGCTTGCAGGGCCGCCGCCGTGCCGGCCACAAGCCGCGGGTCGGCTGGGCGGGCGGTTCCAGCCACAGCGGTGACCTGGAGCTGCTCTTCGAGGTGGTGAGATCCTTGTCTGCCGAAGTCGAGTGGGTCTTCATGGGCATGTGCCTCGAAGAGATCCGACCCTATCTGCATGAATTTCATGCGGGCGTACCCATAGATAGCTACCCAGCCAAACTGGCCAGCCTGGACTTGGATCTCGCACTGGCACCCCTGGAGTTCAATCTCTTCAACGAGTGCAAGAGCAACCTGCGCCTGCTGGAGTACGGCGCCTGTGGTTTCCCGGTGATCTGTACGGACATCGAGTGCTACCGCGGCGGACTACCTGTCACCCTGGTGGGCAATCGTCCCGAGGATTGGATAACGGCTATCCGTGCCCACCTGAGCGATCTGGACGCTACCGCTCGGCTGGGCGATGCACTGCGCGAGGCGGTGTTGCGGGATTGGATGCTCGAGGGCGAGCACCTGGCACGCTGGAAGCAAGCCTGGCTGGCGGACTGAACCGGCCCCGCCATGACCCGTGCATGGCGGGACTCAAAGATTGCGGAGACCTGCCGATAAGTTATTTGCGGAAAGTATTTCTTGGCAAAAGGGAAGCTCGTTTTTGAAAACCCTGCAAAAAGAGCTCAAGAAATCTCCAGGCAAGACGATAACCATATCGAAGGTTCTCCAGGTCACAACGGGCGGTTCCCACGGCCAGGAGCTAAAGCAGTAGCCTAATCCACGAGGTTCTCCACCATGTCCATGACCGTCAATACCAACATCGCTTCCTTGACCGTTCAGAAGAACCTGAACAATGCGTCGAACAACCTGACCACCGCCATGACCCGTCTGTCCACTGGCCTGAAGATCAACAGTGCCAAGGACAACGCCGCTGGCCTGCAGATCTCCAACCGCCTGACCAGCCAGGTCAATGGCCTGAACCAGGCCGTGGACAACGCCAAGGATGCCAACGCCATCGCCCAGACGGCGGAAGGCGCCCTGCAGGAGTCCACCAACATCCTGCAACGTATGCGTGTCCTCGCCGTACAGTCGTCCAGCGGCAGCAACAGCAGCGATGACCGGGCCTCGCTGAACCAGGAATTCAAGTCCCTCACCTCGGAACTGACCCGTATCTCCAGCACCACCACCTACGGTGGTGGCAGCAACGGCATCAACCTGCTCGACGGCACCGCCGGCACCAACGGCACCCTTACCTTCCAGGTGGGGGCCAACGCCAACCAGACCGTGAGCTTCACCCTGAACAACATGAGTGCCAACAGCCTGGCGGGCTCGTCTTCGGTGGCCACCGGTGGCCTGGACCTGAGCAGCCTGGGCGTCTCGGCTTCCGGTGGTACCACCAGCTCCAGCGGTACCCTGAGCATCGCCGGCCAGTCGATTACCTACGCCTCCGGTGCCAGCTTCAACGACATCGTCAGCGCCATCAACACCAACATCAGCGGCGTGTCGGCCACTGCGGCTACCTCGGGTAGCTCGACCGTCAACCTCACCTCCGCCAAGACCATCGCCATCGGCTCAGGTACCGGCGGTGCCACGGGTGTTTCCAGCGGCTCCTACGCGGCGGTCACCACCAGCGGTACCATCCAGTCGCTGGATATCACCACGGCCGCCAACTCCCAGGCCGCCATGCAGGTCATCGATGGCGCCCTGAAGCAGATCGACACCCAGCGCTCTTCGCTCGGTGCCGTGCAGAACCGCCTGGACTCCACCATCTCCAACCTGCAGAACATCTCGGAGAACGCCACGTCAGCCCGGAGCACCATCCAGGATGCGGACTTCGCGGCGGAAACCGCCGAGATGACCAAGCAGCAGACCCTGCAGTCGGCAGCGACGTCGGTACTGGCCCAGGCCAACCAGCAGCCCGCCTCCGTACTGAAACTGCTCCAGTAATTCTGATCAGGACGAGGGAGGGCGCTACGGCGCCCTTTCCTCGTTGTTAGGTTTTTTGGGAGGGTCGAGAAATGAGTATCAATTTGAATACGGGCGCTTCGGGAGTCGGTCTGATTACCACCGCGGCGGGGACGCAGCAGGGCAATGGAGTTGTCGACCCCTCTGCTGTGGCAACCGCTTCCAACGCTGGCCAGTCCCCGGACGACAAGAAGACCGCGGCGTCGAAGCCGCCGACTCGCGAAGAGCTCGACAAAGCCGTCAACGACATGCGCTCCAGTGCGCAGAGCATGCGTCGCAAGCTCGAGTTTTCCGTGGATCAGGAATCCGGCATCACCGTCGTCAAGGTGCTCAATAGCGATAACGGTGAGTTGATTCGCCAGATTCCCTCCGAGGTCGTGGTCAAGCTGGCCGAGGACTTCAAGGAATCCAGCCATGTACTGCTCAGCGAGAAGGCGTAGCTGGCCCGTCTTTTGCTTTGTACGATGTCAGCCCCGCGAGCCGTCAATGTTTTGAGGACAGATCATGACCACCATATCGTCAACGTCTTCGCTTTCGAGTACCTCGACTGCTTCGAATAGCTCGACCTCTTCGACAAGTAGTAGCTCGTCCTCGGGTGCGTCGGCTACCTCGGGCCTCATCAAATCCTCCCTGGGATTGGGCTCGGGTATCGATATATCGTCGATCGTCAACGTGCTGGTAGATTCGCAGACGGCGGCTAAGCAGGAGCAGATCAGCAACCTGAGGGCTTCGGAGCAAAATCGTCTGACGGCCGTCGGGACGCTGACGTCCGCGCTGGGGGACTTCCAGCTGGCCGTCGCCAAGCTGAACACCACCACGGCCTTCGCCGGTTTGACGGCGACGTCGAGCGCCGACACCTACGCTACGGCGACGGTGGATGCCACCGCGGTGGCCGGCAACTACTCGCTTAACGTCAATCAGCTGGCGACCGCATCCAAGGTGGGTACCCAATACATTTCCTCGGGCACTACCTTCGGCTCCGGCAGCCTGACACTGAGTCAGAACGGCAAGAACTACAGCGTCAACGTGAAGGATGGGGCGAGCCTGGCCAATATCCGCGACAGCATCAACCTGCAGAGCGGTGCTTCGGGCATATCGGCCAACGTCGTTACCGACTCCACGGGATCCCGTCTGGTGTTCAGCTCCACCAGTACGGGCGCCAACTCGACCATCAGCGTCTCGAGTTCGGGTAGCAGCTCCCTGTCCTCCCTGAATATCGACGGTACCAAAGCCTATTCGACTTCCAGCGGAGGCTACCTGGTTCAGGGGCAGGATGCCCAGTACACCCTCGATGGCTTGAGCCTGACCAGTTCCAGCAATACCGTCGACTCGGCCGTTACCGGTGTGACCTTCAATCTGGTGGCCAAAGGTCAAACCAATATTACCGTCGGCCCCAACACCAGCGCCCTGCAGACCAATATCCAGACCTTCGTCGATGCCTACAACACGCTGGTCAATACGGTAGGAACCCTGACCCAGGTCAGCACTTCGACCGGTCAGAACGGAGCCACGTCCACCACCTCTGGCGCCTTGACCAGCGATGCCATGACCCGCTCGCTAATGAATAAGTTGCAGAGCACGGTATTCGGTACTTCCACCAGCAGCGGCAGTTTGAAGAACCTGACGCAGCTCGGCATCTCCATGACCAATACAGGAACCCTGACGCTGGATACGTCGGCCTTGTCCACGGCCCTGGCGAGCAATGCAGGCGACGTGCAGAACTTCTTCTCGGCCAAGGCGGGATTGCTGAACAACGTCAACGATCTGGTCAATACCTATACTAAAAGCAGTACCGGTCTCATCGCCCAGCAAAAAACCACCATCCAAACCACCCTGACCAGCCTGACCGATCAGCAGACCACGCTGGATACACGCAAGGCCAAGCTCACCGATATCCTGACCGCCAAGTACAATGCCATGGATAGCCTGGTGGCCAAGCTGAACAGCACCAGCAGCAGCGTCCTGGCAACCCTGAATGTCTTGAACAAGAACTCTTCGAGTTGATGCCCGTCGCAGAATACGGCTAAAGATTGCCGGGCGCAGGCCGATATCTTGGATATCCAACACAGCACCATCTGTTGATTCCAAGGTAGCGAGATCATGTACGCACAAGCCGCAGCGTTGCGCCAATATCAGAACATCGGTGTCCAGTCGGAGGTCTTCGAGGCTTCGCCGCATCGCCTGATTCAGATGCTGTTAGAGGGTGGATTGAGCCGCCTGGCGCAAGCCAAGGGTGCCATGCAGAATCAGAAGTACATGCTGAAAGGCCAGTTGATCGGCAAGGCGCTCAATATCATTGCCGGCTTGCGTGAAGCCTTGAATTTCGAAGCCGGTGGTGAACTGGCGCAGCGGCTCGATGCGCTGTACGGTTACATGGCCAAACGCCTGGCCGAGGCTAACCGTACCAACGACGATCGAATTCTCGATGAGGTAGCCCAGCTACTGCGCAGTATCAAAGAGGGCTGGGATGGCATCGCCGCCTAGCCGAGAGGTAAGAGCCATGGCTACCACCGCTGTTCGTATCAATAAGTTGCGCAGTTTGCTTGAGCAGGCTCTCGTCGAGCAGGACTGGGACGCCATAGGCCGTCTGGACCTGGACTGCCGCCTGGCAGTGGATGCCGCCATGCAGGAGGCACCAGGTGCAGAGACCGAGCTAAGGGTCTCATTGCAGAATCTGCTCAGGACCTACAAGGCATTGATCGCCGCCACCACGGCCGAGCGCTCTACCATCGCCGTTGAGCTGACGCAGGCGCAACGCGCCGACAAGGCGGCCAAGGTCTACCAGCTTTTTGGTTGATCGTCGACATCTGGTCGCCACTTCAAAGTTTCGACAATACAACGCCATAAAATTGACCCCGCCGCACAATTTGTCTTAACTTGCGCAAGATGCCGACCAGTTGGCACTTGGATGCAGGCGACACCTGCGCGTAGCGAACGACTAGCCGGATGGGGCAGGGACATGTGGCGTGAAACCAAGATCCTTCTGATCGACGATGAGGCCGAGCGGCGCAAGGCCGTCTCCATCATTCTCGATTTTCTCGGCGAAAGTCATCTCGCCTGTAGCAGTTCCGCTTGGCAGTCCTCCCTCGAAACCCTCGACAGCAGCCGGCAGGTCAGTTGCGTGTTGGTGGGGCGCGTCGACAGCCGCGGCAACAGCGTCGAACTGCTCAAACAGGTCGTGGCCTGGGACGAGATGGTGCCGCTGCTGCTGTTGGGCGAGACGGCACAAGCGGAGTGGCCGGACGATGTGCGGCGGCGGGTGCTGGTCTCCCTCGAATATCCGCTGGCCTACAACAAGCTGCTCGACTCCCTGCACCGGGCCCAGGTCTATCGCGAGATGTACGACCAGGCCCGCGATCGGGGTCGACAGCGTGAGCCGGAATTGTTCCGTAGTCTGGTGGGTACCAGCCGGGCCATCCAGGGCGTGCGCAAGATGATGCAGCAGGTGGCCGATACCGAGGCCACGGTGCTCATCCTCGGCGAGTCCGGCACCGGCAAGGAGGTGGTGGCGCGCAACCTGCACTTCCACTCCAAGCGCCGCGAAGCGCCCTTCGTACCGGTCAACTGCGGTGCCATTCCGGCGGAGCTGTTGGAAAGCGAGCTGTTCGGGCATGAGAAGGGCGCCTTCACCGGCGCCATCACCAGCCGTGCCGGCCGTTTCGAACTGGCCAACACCGGCACCCTGTTCCTCGACGAGATCGGCGACATGCCGTTGCCCATGCAGGTCAAGCTGTTGCGCGTGCTGCAGGAGCGGACCTACGAGCGGGTGGGCAGCAACAAGACCCAAAGCGTGGACGTGCGTATCATCGCGGCGACCCACAAGAACCTGGAGCAGATGATCGCCGCGGGTACCTTCCGCGAAGACCTCTACTACCGTCTCAACGTCTTCCCTATCGACATGGCGCCGCTGCGCGAGCGGGCGGAAGACATTCCCTTGCTGATCAACGAACTGATCGCCCGCATGGAGCACGAGAAGCGTGGCTCCATCCGCTTCAATTCGGCGGCCATCATGTCGCTATGCCGCCACGAGTGGCCGGGCAACGTCCGCGAGCTGGCCAACTTGGTGGAGCGCATGGCGATCATGCATCCCTATGGCGTGATCGGCGTGGCCGAGTTGCCGCTCAAGTTCCGCTATGTGGAAGATGAAGCCGATCCCATGGTCGAGTCGCTGCGCGAGGAACTGCAGGAGCGCGAGGCCATGGCCGGCATAGGTACCCTCGAGGTGTCCTCTTCGGCGCTGTTGCCCAGCGAAGGCCTGGATCTCAAGGACTACCTGGCCAATCTGGAAAAGAGCTTCATCCAGCAGGCGTTGGACGACGCCGGTGGCGTAGTGGCGCGGGCGGCGGAACGGCTGCGCATCCGCCGGACGACCCTGGTCGAGAAGATGCGCAAGTACGGCATGGGGCGGCGCGACGACGAGTTCGACGACGATATCTGACGCGAATCGTAGGTTGGGCTGAGCGTAGCGAAGCCCAACGGTATCCAACTCGGCCATGCCTGTTGTGCTTCGACGACAATGTCGTCTCAACCCAACCTACGCCGTGATGCCAAGGCGCCCCTGATCTAGAACGGCATGGGTCTTGCTCTAGCCCGGATAATGTCAATTGTCCGTCGCGAGCCGCCACCGATGCCTGCGCAAGCCCTTTCTTCCCCCGTACCCAGCGAGCCCACCGCGGAGGCGTCCGCCTCGGCGCAGGCTCGTGAAGCCCTGGGCCAGATGTCGCGCCAGTTGAGTGAATCCTTTCAACTGCTCGAAGCGCGGATGAATTCCCTGCAAGGCGAACTGGAGTGGGTGTCCGCCCAGCGCTTGCAGGAATTGGCGGAAAAGGAACGCCTGGCCAGCCGCCTGCAGAATCTGCTCGACGTGCTGCCCGCCGGTATCGTGGTGGTCGATGACGCCGGACGGGTACGGGATACCAATCCGGTGGCCGTGGCCCTGCTTGGCGAACCTCTGGTAGGAGAGCTGTGGCGCGCGGTGATCGCCCGGGCCTTCGCCCCGCGGCATGACGACGGCCACGAGGTATCCCTGCGTGATGGTCGGCGTGTCTCCATTGCCACCCGCTCGCTGGACGGTGAACCGGGCCAACTGGTGTTGCTCAACGACCTCACGGAAACCCGTCACCTGCAAAGCGAGCTGGCACGCCATGAGCGGCTGTCGGCGCTGGGTCGGACCATGGCCTCGCTGGCCCATCAAATCCGTACCCCGCTCACCGCTGCTTTGCTCTATGCCAGCCACCTGGAAGAGGGCGGTCTGGTGGTGGCGCAGCAGCAGCGTTTCGCCGGTCGCCTGAAAGAACGGCTGCACGAGCTGGAAAATCAGGTACGCGACATGCTGGTGTTCGCTCGCGGCGAACTGCCCTTGGCGGATCGCCTGGCGCCCAGCGCCTTGTTCGCGGCCTTGCGCGAGGCGGCTGCCCCCCATCTCGGTACCTGCCAGGTTCGTTGGCAGGCGGATGCCGGCAGCGGTCTGCTGGTCTGTAATCGCGACATGCTGGTGGGGGCAGCGCTGAACCTCATCCATAACGCCTTGCAGGCTCTGGCGGGCAGTGGCCGGCCGGGGCGGCTCAAGGTGCATCTCTATCGTCGTGAGGCCGAGTTGCGCTTGGCGATCAGTGACGGCGGCCCCGGTATCCCGCTGGCGGTGCAGCAGCGCCTGGGCGAACCCTTCCTCAGTACCA
>Ga0157368_1000714_pt1 | contig 15236 bp, 14 predicted proteins | sample AttbisABBM3_FD_113146 | JGI IMG/M metagenome (GOLD analysis project Ga0157368, IMG submission 113146) | Fungus gardens microbial communities from leaf cutter ant in Botucatu, State of São Paulo, Brazil - Atta bisphaerica ABBM3 | ecosystem: Host-associated > Fungi > Mycelium > Unclassified ...
ACAACATCCTGCCCACGCCACCTACCCAAAAAAAAAATAAACCCAAAAAAATTAAAAAAAAAAAAAAAAACTAGACTTCATCCAACCACCCTTCCCTCGCTCTAAAGTCACTATGATGATGGACAATCCTAACACACATTCCCAGCATTTCCAACACCCTGAGCTCATCCTTGACCAGGGTTTCTCCCTCCACCAAAAACATATTGCTACATGTCAATGCCAAGGTGACTTGGTTCAATCTGGATGGGGATGGACCTGTCTTGGTCTCCAAGTCCCACCGCTTCTTCAAGGTGTCGACGATCCATTTGACCCATGCCACATCGACCTGGTGACAATGGCCTCTTAGTTCGAGTTGAGTGAGTCTAGGCAAAAAGACGGAATGGGGACCGGTAAGGGGTGAGGGTGGCGAAACCAACGCGTTGATCATGGTATTCACGATCTGGGAATCCTGTTCGTCGACCCATCTGAGGACGCGGAGACCCTTCAAATCCCTCAAGATGTCGACGACGTCTACCCAGGGACAGCCCAAATCCCAATCCAAGGTGTGGACGTGGGTACTGGAGTGAGCGAGCATTCGACGCAAAACGGAAAGGATAAAGGTAAACTGGGTCAAATCGTACCTCAGCTTCAACTTGAAAACCCTGAGGTGGGGGAACAGGATTCGGTCAAACAGCTGAAATTCCCAGGCATCGCCGGCGTAGGACCAGGCCAGGGTGTGAAGGGATTCCAAAATGATGGGAGCAGCAGAAGGGTCTGTGTCGGAGGCAGCGTCGAGAGGGAGGGAACGGGGAAGAGGGTGAAATTCTGCGTTGGAAAGGATGCGAGAAAAGTCACATTCGACGAGAGAGGGACAGCGTCTGAGCATTTCAGCACATTCGTCGATGGAAACCCAAGAGACTTTCAAATGAGTGAGACCGGACCAAGGAAGGAGGATGGCGGACAAGAAGGTGTTATCGAGGGTGACGCGACGGAGATGAGGAGCATGGGTAAAGATGTCGAGGATTTGCTGTTCTCGACTGTTGTCATAGGGGCAGAGCCAAAGGTGGTGAATACGAGGGGTGGCGTTTCTTGCCTGTCTGAGGACAGGGATCCATTCAGGAGGGAGACCGTCGATTTTGAGAGAGCCCCATCTTGTAGAGTGGGAGAGAAAGACACGCAAGACGTCGAGGGAAGGGGGGATGTCGTTTCCGAGTCGGTCTCTTGCCTCGTCGGTGGTGGCAAAGATGAGGGAAAGGGACAAGGGACATGGTGCGGAACGGGTGGCCAAGGCCTGCAACGCGCGAGCATTGGGGATGTTTCTAGACTGGTAGAGAGTGAAGGCAGCGGAGGACCAGAGTTGGGGAGTAGTGAGGGCAATATCGCGCCACTGGGAAGAGACGGCAGCGAGTGTCAGGGGCATGGTGGGGTAGGTGAGGCCACCATGCTTGGCCACACTGTCAGTAGGAGTACTGGTAGAAAGCTCTGTAGTGGCAGTGACATCGAGTGGAGGACAGACCAGCTTGAAAATATGAGATAGGATTTCATAAGGGAGGACGACGGTGGTGGCAGCGATCGAATTGAGTCTGCGCTGGAGGAGGACACGTTGGGCCGAGAGACGTTGAATTTCATGATCAATACGTTTGACCTGGGACTGAACAAAGAGAACCTCGTCTGTGGTAGACTTGAAAGCTCTGTTATCGCGCTGAAGACGACTACAACGATCACAGAGAGCCATGTTTTCCGGGGGGAGGCAGTGCACTGGCCGTAGTAGTAGTAAGTAGTAATAGTCGTAGTAAGTAGTAGTAAGTAGTAGTAGTAGTAAGTAGTAAGTAGTAGTAGTAGCACCATGGTTCACACGTGGTCTCTCTTTCCAGGTGTATAATGTCAAGTTGGATGATGGAGTAGGCTAGGACCCAACCCAACACCACCGTCCTCCTGGCTGCAGGAAACCATTCCCCGTAACCCTCCAACATCCTAATCACTATGAATCCTCTGAAACACCAACCACTCACCCAACAACAGCGTCAACATCGAGGAATCATGTTTGTGTGTGTGTGTGTGTGTGATCTCTCTCTCTACCATGGACGACCATCTCCATTCCTTGCAGTCTTCCGCTCTCACCGCAACACGCCATGCTGCAACCCTCCCCACTGACCTCCCTTTCTATCGTTCAATCGATCCTGGTGTTTCACAACAGATCGACTCTATTTCATCCCGCATTCTCCACTTGACCCATCAACTCCTCCAACTTTCTTCCTCTCTCAACCCCAATCTCGCCGTTCATCCAAAGGAAACCCTCCAGGACCAAGACTGCCTCATGTTCAATTTCCACTCGTCGGTCGTCGAGGTCATGGACCACTTGTTCGAACGCACCGTCAGTTCCCCATCCTCAGTCGAGACACACACACACACACACCTCACTGGCGTTTCAAAAGGATTCCTGCCTGGACCAAGCCTTGGGTCGTAACAAGGCCCCTGCCATCACCATCAACGAAGATTCAGCACCAAAACCCCGCGTGAGTGTTCTCATCTTTGGGGGTTCATGTTTGACCAGAATACATTCAGAAAACGATCATCTCCAATGTCGTCTATCACGCCCCCCATCTCAAAAAACCCCAGCTTTCATTCAAACGAAAACCTGACAACAGCGATACACCCTGGTACCCCTGCCTCACTCACAAATACAACGCAAAAGTCCCTTTGGGTTATCTGGATGCCGATGATGAATCTTTCGCGTAAACCTTCGCTTTTTCCCATGTCTCTTACTCACGACGTTCCATCATAGCATCCACCATCCCTACCACTACGAAATCAACCACCTATCCTACCCCTCTCACCTCTACACCCCCACCAATCCAGATCCTCCACCTCCTCTCTCTCAAACACCATGGACATGGGTCGAAACCCCACAAACACTCCACACCATGCTTCAGAAACTCTCTTCCGTCCAAGAGATCGCGGTCGACCTCGAACACCACAGTTATCGCTCTTATTTGGGTTTCTTGTGTCTGATGCAGATCAGTACAAGGCAAGACGATTTCGTCATCGACGTTCTCAGCTTAAGGGACGACATGGAGGTCCTCAACGAGGTGTTCACAGATCCAACCATCATCAAAGTGTTCCATGGAGCAGAAAGTGATATCCTATGGCTACAACAGGATTTCAATCTCTATGTGGTCAACCTCTTTGACACTTTCCATGCTTCCAAGTTACTCGGTCAATTCCACTTTCTTCTTTCCTCACACTTGTCTGATCCACTTTCAGAATTTCCTCGACACGGTCTTGCGAACCTCTTGGAAATGTATTGTGATTACATCCCTGACAAACGATATCAACTAGCAGACTGGCGTATACGGTCAGTTTCCTCCCCATCTCCTCCTATCCACTTACACACCCACATCGACCTGCTTTAGACCTCTCCCTGACGAGATGCTCCAATACGCTCGTTCCGATACCCACTTCCTCCTCTTCATCTACGATCATCTACGAAATGCCCTTATCGATCGTACTATCTCTCCCTCTTCTTCCAACGGACCTGTCATCTGCACACCTCCCTCCACCGCCAACGTCTCTACAAATCCTTCTCATGCGTTGATCAATCACGTTCTCGCCAAATCCGCCGAAACCTGTCTTCGAGTCTACACAAAAGAACCGTACGACCGTCTTTCAGGGAGTGGTCCCCATGGTTGGGATACGCTAGCCAAAAAATGGAATAAACCGTTTTTGACGGCGAATTCAAATTTCTCCTCTTCTACCATGGACATACAGCAGCAGCAGAAATCAGTGTACCAAGCTGTTCATGAGTGGCGTGAAAGGGTGGCGAGAGAGGAAGATGAGAGTACACGATATGTGATGCCGAATCCATATCTGTTCAAAATTGCCCAAGCGCCTTTTCCTAGGGATGTATCTGACTTGATGAGGATTTTGGGAGTGCAACCACCCCCTCCGGTGGTCGTGAAGAGGAGAGTGAACGAGTTGTTTGAGGTGATGAGGCAAGTTGTGGTTTTGGAGTTGGAACGAGAAGAGTTGCTGGTAGATGATCATGATGGGAAGGATGGGTCAAATGAAACACTCTGCGGTCATTCTCTCTTCCTTTTTGATAGAGTCAACGAGGCTCAAGTAGGTTACAGATACGACGACGACCGCCACCAACCCATCAACATCGTCGCTTTTCGGGAAAAACGAGTTTACTGAATATACTCCCTTGATCGCCCAGCAAAGTGTTCTTTTTGGTCATATCAACAACGCCAACCAGAGCCAAGGGAATATCGATTCAGAACCAATGCAAAAATTTCAAACGCTGATGATGAAGATTCATAATACGTTGGTGATGACGCCTACATTGTCAAAAGTCAGTCTTCATTCATTTCCTATTGGTTTGAACGTATTTTGTATCTCTCGCTTTGTAGGTGGTGGGTCATTCACCTGCATCCATCTCGGAGGAACAAGAACAAGCACCACAAGTACGAGAAGAAGAGGAAGAAATGGGTTCAGAAATCCCTTTTGTTCCTGCTTCACAGCGCCGCCACCATCACCCAACTCCTCCCGACACCGATACGGTGGTGATGGTTGGAAAAAAAATAAAGACGAATCGTCGTCAACGAGGGAGAACGACAACGACAGCGACAACAGCAGCGACATCCAAAGATCAACAAGATCAACAAGATCAACAAGAAGAATTCGATTTCACATCGGTATCGAATCTACTAGATGTCGACGACGATCATCCAACGAGGCCTGTGCCTGTTAAGAAGAAACAGAAAAAAGCGAGTGGTCAAGGTAGGTCAACCCTTGTTATAAGAATTTTTTTTTTAAAAAAACGCTTTCTCGCTCGCTCGCTCTTTTAGGTGGACCCTTCTCTGGTCATTTCCCGGCGCCTCCTAGAGCTTATCGTGAATTGAGAGGAGGGAATCAGTCACATACGTTCAAGTAGTAGTAGTAGTAGTAGTAGTAGTCTCATTCTTTTGAATGAAAAAAAAAAATTCTCGTAGCAAACACACCCAGACAAATGATGATGATAGCCATAACTGAGCACAATGGAAAGAGGACCCGTAGCTCAGTGGTAGAGCGTGAGATTCCAGTTTCAGCTTGTTTCCTCAAGGTCATCCGTTCAATCCGGGTCGGGTTCACTTTTTCTTTTCGGAAATGAGTAATCCATTACTGTAACAGAATTTTATTTCTAGGAGAATGGGTACCCTCAAATCACATCAAACCAAACCCTTCTTGCTCAACGTTCTCGACAAATTGTACGCAGCCGAAATAAGCGTAACATGGCTTTGTTAAATAAATAAAAAGCGATTCAGGGTCAATCGATATATCAATAAGAATAGTACGTACGTAAATCCTTGAACAGCATTACCCAAACTACAAAAACAAAAATCATGCAAATGAGTGAAAGAGGTCCAAACCATCTTTCATATTAAACCACACAACGTACCCTTCACCCGACTCGGAAATCTCTTCAGTGCACAACCCAACATGGTTCAGGTATAACAAAAAGTCCTGTAAAAAAAAATCATATGCAATCATTTAGGGAACCATTCTGTAAAAAGGAAGGAAATCATACCTCAAACATCGAAATAGCCCTTCGCAAAAACACTCTATCCGTCTCACCAGCTCTTGTCAATGCTTCTACACACCATAACGTACACAAACAGAATGTGCCTTCTTCACCTCCCACTCCATCTTCAGTCTTTCGAGTGTCATAACGATACACGAGATTCTAAAATGGGTCCAAGCACAAACAACCATCAGCTTTCGGTGGGCTGTTGTGAATGGGAGGAGGGAGGGGGGACAAGAAACGCACGTTCGATGTCAATCCACCTCTGGCAGGAGTCTTCAAAATCTGTTTCAAGGTTGAAACAAATCTCGGATCGGACGCATGCATGAAGAACACCAAGGGCATAATCAACACAGCAGAATCGAGTACATTAGTATCTTCATAGCTTTGCCCAAAGAATTTCTCCTCCTTGTTCCATGCATTGTTCATGATCTCTTCATAGAGCTCATCACGGACTGCGATCCACTGGGAACGATTAGGACAAGGAAGAGAACGTTTATCCGCGAGGCGAAGACCTTGATTGGGATTGCTAGCTAACGATGACAGAGAAAGCAGAAGAATAAAAAATTTACCTCGATCAATAGCTACCCATATCATGATCTACGGAAGGTCAGACTCGCCAAGAACAATGTAATTTGAGAAGATACTGTCATACTTTAGAATACTGTAAAAAAAATCAAACTTGTTGTCTGATGCAAATATCAATGAAAAGAAAACACTCACGGTAAAGTTCCTCTCGCGGTTTCTTACTTCCCTGAGGATGTATTGATCTTAGTATTATTAGACAACACAGGGCGACGAACCAGATAGACCTGTAGAGATACTTAGCCGCTTGAATCACGGATGCAGTTGGGTACTCACAAGTCCGACTCCTTGGCATGCTTGACGACGTCTGCCCTAGTGTGTAAATTCCCTTTGCCTCATGATGTGAAAGACAACTTACAATCAACTCTAGAGACGAAAAATAAATTATGTTCCATGCAAAAAAGTCATGTCAGGAGGTACTCACACACCGCGTACCAACACCCTACAAAATCTATAAGCATCTTGTCGCACTCGAAGAGAGCGGACATACCAATCATCGTAGCTCTGATTAGAAGCACAAAAAAATCAGGAGACATCCCCTCATCAGATGACCACATTACGCACAAGGGGTTTTCCGAACTAATTAAGTCAATATTGAAGCTCTATAATACTGGACCCTACAACTCACTTTCTGACCAAGATATATACAATCCATCCTGAAGGAAAACCGCGCCGTAACAACCATTGATCAGCACGACGTCAAGGGTTTGGTATATCTATAAGACTCACAGTTCACCATAGATATCCTTGTGGACCCTCTCTTCAGTACCGACTTGTGTAAAGCATGAAAATACAATACTTACAAGCTGTTTATGATCTGCAGCTCCATTCCCAATCCGGACCGGTTTCGAGCCTTTATGTCCATCCAAATGAGTTAACTCGATCTCAGGGATATACTTTTCACCTGATTGGGGAAGAACATCAGGCACAGACGTTAAGCCAGGAATATATAAGGGAGCTTACCGTGAATGGTATACATGATCTGCAAGCTTCCATCCGGATTCCTGTCCCTCAAACGTTCAAAGATGAACTCGAGATACGCTGAGGAGAATGTGGCTGAGGCCTAAGTAAAGGAGATGCATTGACAAGAAGATCGTAGGCACCGTTAGCTTCCTCGGTGAACCCGAGCCTGATCAACGCATATAATGTAAACGAAGAATCACGAATCCAGGAATACCGGTAGTCCCTAGCATTCAAGCATCAGGTAACTCGCCCATCGATCATCTGAAAAGGACATTACCAATTACGCGTTCCACCAATATATTCAGGCAAACTGAACGTTGGGCTCGCCACAACAGCACCTACCGAAAACCAACCCTGGATCAGCGATCAGGCACTGGGAAAGAAGAACTAGATTATAAAAATTCAATTGTTTGAGATGGGCATAGAATAAGAAGCAGGGTAGAGAAAAGATGCGATCTACGAGACAAAAGGACGAACGGACCAGTTGGTTCAAAGATGAGAAGTTTGAGAGCGAGGGCGCTGCGATGGACTGCTTCTTTCCACGAACCCGTGTAGGTTGAATTTCTGACCCAGTCGTACCAGTACCTGATTGTAGTCTACACCCAGTGTGGGTCATGCTCAAAAACATTCACTGGGTGAGATGGGAGACTCACGTGAAGTAACGAGTGGATGAGCTCCTAAGGCAGAGGGAGTATGAGAATATAGAGGTTGAGATAAGTCAGTTCAGATCGCGCATACCTTGGTGAGCAAAGGATCATCTGGCAATCTTCTAGGAACTATCCCCCTGTCGGGATCCACAGTAGCTATTGCAGTATCGACATTTTGAGGGATATCGGGGTTCAAATTTGGTTGAGGGGGGTTCCTTAAAATGAAAGTCACAGCTTGTCCCTCGATAAGGTGGACGAAAGCTTGGATTGCAAGCCCTTTATGACCTTTTGCAGAGAGATCCAAGGTCGTAAGATGAACGACCGGCAAATCGACATCTTCTGTGGTTGTCTCCGCAAGGTAACGCAAGTCGAGGGTCAGATCTGTTGATTCAAATAAACCTTTCTTGTGTTTGGAACCGGGAAGCAAAACGGTGTCGTCATCAACAATGGTGGTGACATGAGCGTTCCTTGCGTAATTGAACGCGGGCGCACACTCGACATTGACAGAGAGTGACCCCCGAATACATTCAACTCGACGGATGAGCCAGGGTAAGAGAGGCTTTTGGTTGGTCGAGCCAGAGGCACTGTTTATGAGCGGACGGGGGAGGAAATCTAATACGCCACAAGATGATCAGGGTGACTATAACGGTGAGGCAATGGCTACAGTACCAGTGACGCTCACAACACCAGCGTCGTTCATGAACTTGGTTTGGAGTACATTCGAGCTTGGAAGATAATTCTGTTTCGAAGTGTAGGGTATGGTAGGTTGGATAGAGAAGTGGCCACCCTTGTCCTTGTCGAGAATGCGAGCGAACACAGATGGCGAGTCGAAATGTGGCACACAGTAGCTCTCGACTGAACACGACTTAGTGTCAGCCACCAAAGACGATGATACGACAAGAATGCTAACCAGAGCCATCGAGAGAAACAAGTGCAGCAGTTCTGAGATTGCCAATGCTAGCAGACATAATATTGATATGTTCCTGATGTCATTGTAAGCAGAGTACTTACAGACCATGGTCGGCAAGAGCCAGGTATTCTCGCTCCTGGGAGGGCTGGTAGTAACTCATAATGGACCGTCGCAGATGGTGGTTAGGACAAAAGACTAAGGTTTTGTATCGATAAACACCGAGGCCTTTATCAGCACCTCGAAGTATTCGCATCGATTTATATGTTTCAATGTTGCCAGTCTACGCCATCACTTAGTCAGCGAACCTCGTGATCTAATTTACCCGGAGTCATCAAGCGAGGGTCCAACTTGCCGAGCCTTTCTCCTTCCCGGTTTGGAGTGGATTATGTATCATATTGCATAAATTTATTCTATTCCACTCCCACTGAATGCCGGGAGATAAGGAATTCGATGACGGCAACAACATTAGAAACTATCCTCTGAAGCACTATACCATCCATCTGGTCGGGAAGAGGTTGCACACCTCTTTCTACGCCCTGAAAGAGAGGTACATAATCGTGCATGCTTGCCGAGGTCGCCAATCGACCGCAAGCGTCTGTCACCTCCGCGGGTTTTTTCTGATGGTACCAGTCGCTCCGAGGTCAAATGGAAATGCAATTGATGGCGCTTCGTACAGTTGTATCCGAGGCAGGTATTACCGAAAGCCATGTCAGACAGAGAAGATGAAAAAGATCCGCCACAGTCTACCGGTCAGGAGCTGCTGATGCGGTCAACTATTTATTCATTGCGCAGTCAAGTCTATTGGTTATGGAAGCCAGACCCTAAACGTCTGCTGTATCCCCCAAACTACGTCCTTTTCAACCGCGCACAACGCAAGCAATTGCCCAAACTACTATAAATCAGATTGGACGAGACACTGCGCCCTACCTTACGTGGGAACGGCTTGTATGGCTATTCCACACTATGATCAGGATCCAGGGCTAATTTTCAAGTATCTAGTACACTATCTTTGTCTGTGTGGTTGCGCAATTTCCTTGGAATGCATCTACACGAGCTGATTTGATTTCGAACAAATAACCAAACACCGCGCAGAATTTGAAAAAAGACCTTGTTAATTAGATGCAGAATTTGTAGAGGGCCGACTCTCTCTCTCCACCACTGGCGTAAGTGACCGGATGTTGTGTGTCGTGTGTTCGGCGCTAGGCAGACAAAGCTTAGTAGTGTCTGAATCTCAGCTAAGTTTGTACAAGGGCTTTCGAGACTCTACTTTGGGCAAAGACGTCAGGGTTTCCGCCTTTGGGATATAGGCTTCCTCTAGCTAGGAATGGCTCTTCGGTTGGGACACAGGCTACTTCTGTTTGGGGCAGAGGAACTGGTTTCCCTAGGTTGTGTTTCCTAATATCCGGGCTGGTCTGTGTCTTTACCTGGAAAGCCCGGTACATGATCAGCTTCTCATATCTTTAACTGGGACACATCCCCCATTATCTGCAACCGATCGTTGGAAAGTATTTAGACAGAGCAGCTATATGTTCTTAACCATTACTTTTACCTGGAAAAATGCCAAACGACCCTTGTAGCCCAAGCTATTAGTTCATACCATTTGAGATCTTGATAGAGAAGTAAGTGTCCATAAGTTGACGAGGCTCAACAACATCTTGCTCTAGACAAAGCCTAGTTGAGAAGTAGTGGAAATGTGGGTTTTATCGCATCTTGCCAAAGCGCGATGCAATCTGCATCTTACGAACCATGCCAAACGGTGGAGACTGTCGTGTTAATGACAGGACTGAAATCTAGCCAGGTGCTGGAACACGGCACACTCCTGCTTTATTCTGTGAACATTGTCCAATTGGCTATGGAACAGCGCAGTATTTTGCCACGTAAATCACACCTACTGCGCTAGGCACGTGGCACCCCAGGCATGGTCAGCGATACAACTAGTTTTTTTCTGTGTGGCTTATCAGAACAAGATACACAAATGGTATATGACCAGACTGTTTTAAGCTGCCTTGAGGTTTTTCGGCGAGTCACAAAGGTTTGAGTCAGAGGTTTTTTGGTGGATGGTGCCTCCCTGCATGTATGCCAAGCGCAGGAGCATTTAGTCACTAACAACCCATCTCTGAAACCATGCCACATCAACCATCCTCCGGTGGCAGGACAGGCGTCCTGGACGGCTTTCCGGGAGCGGACAAGCTCACCATTCTCAAGCATGCCAAAGAGCTCCTGCCCTTCAATAAGACCCGTCTACTGGACAACCACCTCTCATCGACCCTGTGCAAGCAATCTGCCCTCACCAGAATCCGTGTTTGAGCCACTCAGCAAAGTCGTGGACATAATTGGTTTGATGCAGAGCAGTTGGTCTGGTTGTGGATGAACTGTTTACAATCACAAACTTACGTTCATTACAATAGCGAATTGACGGTCGAAATTTCTGACCTGGACATGTTAAACAGTCACTGTAAATCCATGTTGCTGTTGATATACCTTTCCATGGTAGTTTTTGCTGGCAGGTTTCGTGGTCACCGCAGAAAATTGTTTTATATTCAGCTCAATACGGTATTATAGGCGAACTCTTGGTGCGCAGGGTACATGCCGCAAGCAAATTGGAAGCCCTGCCAGTCCAATATACAAAGGCCTGGCTATTTACTGAAATACAAACGACTGAGGTCACCGAGATTCACGAATCCACCTTGTGATTGCTTTTTGGGATTGTCCAGATAGCATCAAGTGGTCACCGCATCTCTTAGTCAAAACACATAAAAATTGATCCCATATTCCTGGCAAAACATCATGGGAGTTTAGCAGGAAAGAAGAATGTGACACCATAGTTAAGCAATGGCAAATGTATTTCCAAGCCTCAGAGTACAAGGGAAGAAACTTCCTGGAATTAAACAACAATGATCATCAACCTATTTGTCCAACATACTCCAAGAGCAGTACTTGGCTAAAGCATTTCGGCTTATGTGCACTCACATTATGAGACTAATCAGGAACCATGCTCCTATTGGCAAGTATAGGCTTAGATTCTTCCCTAAAGAATCCTTCACATGTATGTGTGGAGAGTATCCTATTGAAATGAGGAGGCACATCTTATTTGATTGTGCATGGTCTGAAGAGGGAATCTCTCAAGGATATTTATTTTCCTTTTCTTTCTTTCTTTTTCTTCTTCTTTTCTTTTCCCTTTTCTTTTCTTTTCTTTAATTAAGTAATTACATTGTGTAGTTACCATGGTCTACCATCTTTTTTTTTTTAAATCAACAATTTATTATGCAGGGTACAAAGGCAGTTGCAGTAGCTACTTCATAACTACATACATTTAGAAACAAGCAACATGATAAAAGAAAGAAAAGATAGAGAAAATGAAAAGGAAAGAAGAAGATAATGAAAAGGGATATAAAAACTAAGTAAGAAGAACTAGGATGATAGCCAGAATGTATCAATTATGTAATTCTTTCCCCAAATGAGAACATATTCATATTCTTGTTAAACTCCAGGAACAGTACAAAATAACTGATTGTATCTCATCTTGGATTCCAATAGTTGTTATATCTTCTACACTCATAAAGGATATGTTATCTTATTTCAATTGGATAGTTTCTGCATGGGCAGCTAAAGTCTTCTCTGGGGAAGAATCTAAGACAATATTCTCCTATAGGAGCATGATTGATGATGGCTCTTGTAGCTCTGGTACAAAGTGAATTCAAATGTCCAAAATATTTGATCCATAAACCTCTGTTTGAATATGAAAGCTTAATTGGATGACTATTATTTTCAAGAAGATCAAAAAATTGTCTTTCTTTTTCATCAGATGCTTGAAACATCATTTCTTACATGTTGAGAATGTCATCACACTTTTTCTTTCTGTCAAAGTTCCAGAATAATTTACAAGGGAGAAGGGAAACAAGATCAAATCCTTTTGTTTTCTTGTCCACAATAGAATGGAAAGACTAGTTATTCTTGCTAGGACAGTCCCAGAATTCAATAGAGTTGATGAGATCTTTGTTAAAGAATTCTCTAACTCTTGATATCACTGATGATTGGATTTGATATGGATAAATTGATGAATCAAAAATCCTGCGAACAGCATATAAGGAGTCTGTGTATCATATGCCAAGTCTACCCATCTGGAAAATATATTCCCATAGTGATACTACTTTCTCAACATCTACTATACAAAGTCTGTCTTTCATGATAGCCATCTTTCTCGCAATGCATTCTCATGGCAGTAATGCAACTATTCAGATATTCCATCTTTCATAATAGGAATACTCCTATTTGACTTAGTCTCCTATGACAAAGTCATACTCTTATCAGTATTTCACTACTTAAACCTCTGCTCAGAGCAAATAGGAGCTATACCACTGAAACCCCAAGCATTTTCTATATTATCTTCTTGTATATAAGACTAGTAGTTACACTGTAATTTACTAGTCTGATAATCAATAAAGATAATTCTTATTGAACTCAATCTCTAATGTTCAACAATGACACACCAATTAGTACTTACTTCTATCTCAGACTTCTTTCTTCTATTTGAAGTTGTGACCACATGGCAGATAGATGGTGTAGCACATAAGCTGAAGCCAAGGTTGTTTTACAAGTTCATATATCTCCAAGTCAAACTTCACAAACTTTCACTTCTAATGTAAATTGCACCTGACACTGTGATGACAATTATATACTTGATATCAGTGATTTGAATAACTTGATTGATGCCACATCTAATGGCAAAAAGCTCAGCTTCTGTAATAGTGACATTGACTACATAATATAGAGTCTTTATAATGAGTTTACTGAACAAATGGACATGTGCTATGGATATAGCAATTTGATTCTTGATACCCACATCAGAGATTACAACAACTGTATTCAGATTAGTAAAAGCATGAAGAATGCATTCTTCAAGTTTGTAAATATGTGTCACTCTGTTATCTTTGCTAATTCGATTAAATAGATAGAAAGAAAAACAACTGGGAAAGATGTTGATTAATCTAGATCCAGAAGAAAATTCATTATTAAGAAAATCAAATGAAGAAAGAATCCCATTAAGCCTATTGTTGGCATCTGTGATAGGCCTCTTGATTTTTAATTGCTGATTAAAAGTCATATTCTTGAGTGATAATTGATAACAACTAGTATGTTTAGCATGTCTTTTTTCAAGAAACAACTTGACAATATAATTGTATGGAAGTGATTGTGCTCTGAGTTGATGACATCCACTGAGTTTTTGAAAATAGAGGTGAATAGGAGCAAGTTCAGCAATAGCTTCAATTTCTAAGGATAGAGATATCTAAAAAGCATCTAGGATCCATAAAGCCACTCTTTGTTGCATTTTTCTCAATTTTCTTGAGTGGATAGGCAAGTGGAGCTTTGTTGTAATACCACAGCAGAAAACAGTATAATACAATGAGAAGAATACAAGTTCTATACAGAACATATTTTTGATGGAGATTTAAATCTTATAACAAATTACCAAGCATCTTCATACATTTGACTGTGGACAATGCTTTGTTAGTGTAGAAATTGATATGTTGTCAAAAACTCAATTTCCTGTCAAAGATAAACCCAAGATAACACTATGTATCTTTGGGATGAAGAATAGGGCCTCCTAGAGAGCTGAGATCCAAAGAAGGCAGATTAAAGACTCCATACACCCTAGAAAAGTGGAAAATTTCAGTTTCCCATGTTTGATAACCAAACCAAATTAATTGAGAAGAGAAGAAATAACATTGTAACTATAAAAGAGATGAGAGTTAGATTTTTCCAAAGGTTTTTCTTGTAAAATGAAGAGACCATCATCTATAAACAAAATAAGAGAAACCAAAAATTTTATGTTTTTTAATCTTTTTTCCAGAATATGAAAAATAGGAGAGAGATATAACACTAATAACACTGGCAATAAAGCAGAGCCCTGTCTGACTCCAATGTCTACATTAAATAAGAGAGAAGAGAAATTGTTCCAGAGATAACAGGTTTTTCTGCCTACTAGGTAATCTTGAAAGAATACAGGAATCCTGGGATTGAAACCAGCTTTGTTTAGGATTAATGAAAGAAATTGATAATTGAAAGATAGGAAGAACTAGGCTATATTGAAGGCCAAAGTGCTAGTTAAGAGATTTTTAACCTATCCTGCTTGAATAAGATAAGTTAATATAACACCCACAGCCATTGTAAACTATTGCTTCAATCCACCCAATTGATATGGATGGATGAAGTTTTTTGAAATAGCCTAGAATTGAAGTCTTTCACCAATAACTTTCTCAATGAGTTTACAAAGTGTGTTCAGAAGAACAATAGGTCAAAACATTTTAGAAGAGTTGTAAGAAACCTTATTGGGCTTAGAAATGATAATAGATGACAATATTTTAAAATATGATGGCTAATATCCTTGTCACAAACTTCATTTAGCTTGTATCCCCACAACCAGCAGACTAATTTTTACAAACTAAGTTGTGCTGGAAAGCCCCAAATAAGAGCTATCTGTACATATATTGGATGTACAAAAGTGACAACAAACAACTGAGATATCAGGTCATCAGTAACTATAAAAGCTTTGTTTGCTAATATCTCATGAACTGCTAGATGGATTTGCACG
>Ga0157368_1000715_pt1 | contig 15232 bp, 18 predicted proteins | sample AttbisABBM3_FD_113146 | JGI IMG/M metagenome (GOLD analysis project Ga0157368, IMG submission 113146) | Fungus gardens microbial communities from leaf cutter ant in Botucatu, State of São Paulo, Brazil - Atta bisphaerica ABBM3 | ecosystem: Host-associated > Fungi > Mycelium > Unclassified ...
GTGTCCAATAGCAGCACTAACAATAAATCTCAAAGGAGGATATCTAGTGGGGAATACGAGTTGTGTAATTCACAAGAGAACTCGATAGGGAACCACAACAGTATTCTACTGACTATTTATATAAACTATCTATGGTCTGCGCTATGACTGTGCATCCTACCCTAATGTCCATACTCTGTCCTCATGTCCATTACTCATCTACCTTGTATCTATCTCAAGGCCAGCATGCTGTATACATGAGCTCTGATGTCATACTCTAAACCCTACTCTTAATCTCTATTGTCTATGCATACACCATGTGTATACCATGAGAAACCCATACTATTAACATGTTCCTTGACATCACTCTATTTCTAGACTTTTTCCAATCCTTCTAGACTATAGATCCTTCTAGACCACTCTAGGCCCTATGATATAATGTCATGTGACTTCTTAGTCACATGTCTTCTCTCTCTCATTGTAGACTAATAATATAACTATCTATAAATATCTCACTAGTGTCTATCCACACTTTCTCATCTTATAACAATAGGCTAGGTTTAGTATAGCATGAACCATTAGCCTAGCATATATAAGGAAGATACATTGTACTAGGAACTCTATTGAGTTCTCTTGTGTTAAACTTAATATAAGGTTCCTCTTTTGACCTTACTTTTGGTCTTAAGTTATAACAAGTGAAGATAATATGATAGATTTACTAACAAAACCATTACAAAGAAATGCTATAAGAAAATTCACTAGGGGTTTAAGACTTTGGGAGTTATTAAAAGCAAGAGAATAGGATGAGTGAGTATTTGGGAACTACATAACTATCTTGTTTAGAAGAGTGTTAGCTAAGATACAATGTCACAAAGGCAACTTCCTACAATAATGATTAATTGATCACAACTAGTTAATAGTCTGATGGACTGCCAGACAATGCATAGACCTCAACTATACAGTTTATATTTTATTGCATATAAAAGAACTGATAGTAAAATAGTGAACCTTAGCTATATTAGTACGTGCTTATTTTTCCAATAATGGGAACTCTGTTAAGTTCTCTTATGTTACTTAATACAAGAGTGTGTCTTTTGTCTAACTTTGGGACTTAAGTCATGACAATACCACTCATCTGTCTTCCAAGGATCTACCACAGATCTCATATGAACCACATTTAACAAAGTTGGTCTCTTTCTATTTATGAAGAAGGTAGTCACATATGAATTTAAAATACCAAAAATGTAGGAAAATATCCACCTGGTCATCAACAAATCATGATTATGTTCATACAGCAAGTCAACACTTAAAAAACAACAGGTTTGATCTTATACAACTATTACTCTGATCAAAATTCTAATCAAATAGCAAGGACAATTGCTGAAAGAAGCAACCTGGGGAGATTGAGGTGAAATACTGAAGGGAGCATCAATGGGTTGTATGAATTCCATAAGAAACATCTGACAGTCTCTCATATGCCTGCTACTCAACTTCCAGGAAAGCCCTACAGCAATGTTGCGAGGACACAACCTCAGGACCTGGGGTAATGTTATAAATTCTGTTTTGTATTGACAATGCTGCAGTACTCATCATGTAAATTAATCCCTTGTGGCCTCCGAACACCGGGTTAGAGGTTCCATAACAGTGACTGCCAAATATTCATCATTTCTCATCTGTTATGGATTTAATGTCCGAGGAGTTGTTTGCTAAGGAGTTGTCTGCTGAGCCTGCACCAGAATCAGGTTGTCATCTAAACAAGATTCAGGAATGCACTTCCAGCGACATGCGCTAAGCACCCTTGACACACCTGATCGTCAATATCAAATCACTTGAAGTGGAGTTTAGGCCTGCATGGTCCAATTTCTACAGTACAGATCAAACACAAGGATGAAATCACTCGTTCCCTCCCCCTATCCCCATCTCAATCACATATTTCCCTCGGGCTATCCTCCTCATCACTTCGACGACTTGTCCGACCTTCTCGTATTCATTCCAACCACTCAGGAATTCACGGCCACTGCTGGCATCTTCTTCACTAAGACTCTCCAAAGGTTCCACAAATCTGACTTTCAGGCCCTTCCATTGCATCGCTTTCACATTCTCTACAAAGTCTTCAATATCGTCTTTTGAACCTTGAGCATAAATAACTCCAGGATATCCAACTTTTGCAAACCCATCTAGATGATACTCTAAGCTCCAACGCTGTAGATTTCGGCGTTTCGTTGGAGACACTAGATGGTGTGATGTAAATAAGACGTGGTACACATCTTCGACTATCTCGGATTTCAACTGTGGTGATTCTGCTGTTTTTGATTCTTCTTCTGCCGTCGGATGTAGGAGAGGTAGAAGGTGTAAAATAAGTAATTGATATAGTGGGTACCTATCCAGGTCGGAGATTACGGTTATTTTCGTCCTGAGCAATGCAAAGCAGGTTATCGGACTTACTCCGATCTTTCTGCACCAATCCCATCCAGACCTTCTATAATTCTTTCTCTCCACCATTGTTGCTCTGCTCGACTGAGATCGTCGCCGCTTATTGTGATACAATCGTTGATACTCTTATACTCCCCGTCGTACCCTTGGCAGTCTATTTCAAACGACGCTTTAGCACCATCAACTGCTAGTTGGAACCTCGCAGGCGACAAGCTCATGTCGTTCAGTGGCAAATCCAAAACTGAATCGGACAGCACGACCCGTTCCCATTTTTCCGCTTCTGATGGTTCAAATCCCAATCCCGCATCCGTACTTGGATCGTTGCCCATCGAAGAATTTCCCGAGGTCAAATTTCTCAGTTCCAAGTTAGAAAGAAATGTGAAATGTTCCCCAGATAAAATTGAACACCGTATCAACATAAGCTCTTCCACTTGTGTAGCAAGTGAGAGACATGCTGGCATAGAGTCGAACCTGGCTGCAGGATCGGGACTTCTATGATTGGGCGTTGTGGAATACAGAACCGTGAGGTATGTTTTCAATGAAGTCAGGTGGCGGTCGCTGTCAGGTGCACTTGGAGCCGGTTATCGGACGAAATTGTTGCCCAACTTGGTTCACTTGTGGATCTTCGTCCCAAATATAAGCAGATGACTGAGTGGCTACTTGGTTGCATGTATTTACATACTCACATAAGGGCACAGCAACGACCATGATGAGTTTGAGAGCACGGAGAAAAAATCATTTTGTGATATATGTACAAATGAAGAAGTAAACTGCCTGCAAATCAACATGCATATGATACACTAGACACCATAATGCAAGTGCAAAGAGTCAACCAAGCATCTTGACACACCATTACGCCCAATGAAACAAATTTATATTCTATAGTCCTGACAGATTTGCCTGATCAGATTATCTTTACCTGATCAGCCTTTAGAATCCACCCAAACACCCTTCAAGTGCCATTGACTGATCCGAAAACCCTCCACCGAACTTGGCCAACCGAGCGGCCATATTATCGGTGACCACCTTCCTACTTCCACCACTGGTTGTCGACCTCCTCTGCCCAGACTCACCGAAGCTAGGCGGAGACGAATAGGACGTATTCTGTGGCAAGTATTGGGGCGGCTGATGAGATTGCCGTGAAGTCGAAAGATGCAAAAATTGTGGTCGTTGAGACCCATGTTGAAGAGGAACAAGCGATGAATCTAAGGGGTATGCAGATGATGGTGAACCGCCAAGTGAAAGTGAGTCTACTACGGCATGGGGTATCGAAGGAGAAAGCGAGTTACAAGACAACTCCAGGTCTGATTCGGACTCGGACGATGAAGAGGAAGATGACGATGAGTACGAAGCAAAGTATGGATTGTACTGAGCTTGTTGGTCCTTGAGACGTCGTTCGGGTTCACAGGCTTCATAGGCGCGGGGATGGAAATAGTCGCTTATGAGCTCGGGAGGATTTAAGATGCGACTTCCGTCTTGCTCGGCTTCCTCAATATCGACACTTGAACTAGGAGGATGACCGCGTCCCCTGACACGACTGGAAGACCGTTTATTTCTCAACTGGACATTGTAACACCTCCCGCCACGCTCCGGCAGAGCGCAGACGTTTTCTGCTACGACAATAGGAGCACGGTCGTATTGGACAGCGGAGTGTGTGAAGATCGTAGACGTGAGAGTCGGCGTCGGTGGAAAATGAACATGAGGAGAATGAATTGGGTACTCAGAAAAGGGCAAGGGATGATACTCTGGCATTGGTAACGGCTTAAGGCACGGTTTTGGTCGCCCATGGCTGTTACTAGTAGGCGGAATTTTGAGCGGCTGAGATGATTGGTCAAGGCGCACTGTAGACATGTGCCAATCCTAAATGATAGGAGAATAGACAGGAGAAGATACAAGGGCAGAGGCGTAGATCCTTGGTTGAACTTGGCGTAGATGCAGGCAGCAGTAGAGAGGATGAATGGTGAGAAAACAGTAACCTCGCCAGACGAGGAGCTCAAGACGCTCCCTACGCCAACGGAGGACCTGGCCAGCAAGGGCGCAAAAAAACTTGCAAGACAAACAGTTACTCTGGGGGAAATTTTAGAGACATCCGGTTTTATACCTATCCATTGACCCAAGGCACAGAGACAAACAAACCGATGTATCGGGATCATGTCAGACCACATTGATCTAGATCACTGATCCAATTAATTCCGTATGTTCCTCGTACTTCCGGTGCCGCTGCCCTTTGGGGTTTGCAAAGCTCCGCCGGAGCATTAGTATGCTGCACAGTGCAACTGCACACCGGACAAATACTGCAAGCCACAAAGCACTCCGTTGGGGGTTTGATGGTGCGTCTTGTGATCATTACAAATGGAGATACACATATCACCCACCTGCTTGTACAGAAAGATCCCCAGACATGACATGGAAGTGTGAAGTGTGAAGTTGTGACTGTATTATCTGAAAAAGACATCAGAACAATCTACTTCTTGTCCATGTCCTTCATCACCAATAGTCAGGTCACCCATTATGATCGCACTGTACTCATCGAGATCCAGGTCCTCGAGATGATCTTCCTCGTATCAGGGTCGCTTTCCGGCTCTATACGGCACTAAGTAGGAATTGAAGACAACACCTTGCGGCAAGCCGATTATTTGACGGAACGTGCGTTGACGACTATTTGTTCTTGAACGTTCGGACCCTGGAAGAAATAATCATCGAGATAACCGATAATTGAGACAGTTCTCTTACGTTACAACAGACAACAGACCCCTGATGGTTATAACCAGGTCCCATGATACCCTTCTGTCGTCATTTTCTCGTATCCCGAACAGCTGAACAATGGCTTGTGTTCCGAGTTCCGGCGTGAATGAACTGGAACACTGCTTCTAAGTAAAACCAATGAATTCTGATCAAGATGACGGTGACCGCAGTAGTACATTGTAATCTCACTATCACTTGTTCATGAAGGGCCGCCTCTCTTGCCGCCTTGATTGGCACTCCGAACATATCACCGCCCCAAAATCCATATCACAAGGCATGAATGCCTACTGAATTCATTGACTCCACAACTCTCCACTTTCGTAGGTACCGCCAACCCGTAGGTAAACCATGACTAGAACATCACCAGCAACATCCCAATCCATCTAAAATGCCTCAAAACACGTGACGATCGTGTTTCAGCATGACTTCTGGCACAGCAACAACCGTTCTTCGGCTCGTCGATGTTGCGGTGTTTTAGTTGTATGCCGTCGCCAGCAACCACTGAAGCGGGGGTTGTGTCAGTCGCAGTGTTTGGATTTAAATTTAAAAGGTAGGTATCATGAGAAAGCGCAATGTAGGCTTGTTCAAGCAAGTACGGTTGAAGTTCAAAAAGCACTCGGAAAGTCCTGCCTAAGAATCGAAAGAAACCTAATTCTAGGTTCTTTAAGGAGATGTTATTACCATTATTCGGTATCCATTTGGTATTTTGCTGGCGGTGCAGTTGAACAACATTCTTTCTGGTCTCTTCCACAAGCAACTTGAAATTCACATTCACTTACCTGATGAGTTTGTTCTGACGTCATACTCTCTGTTTTTGTCGCTGTTTCGGCCAACAATTAACTAATTGGTATGGAAAGCGAAAGTTTGTTTCGGGCCAGGCGTTTCGAAGTAGATAGAAGGGACTACTGAATGACGTAGCTAACAATGTTTTATTGTTATTGTTCGAGTCCATCGTCGGGGAGTGAAATAAGACCTGGCATTCCCGTCTGCCTGAGTGTGGTAGTCATAACAGTCCTTGATAGTTGTAGTAAGACTATCTCCACAAGTGAAGGGGGAAGATTCTTCATACAATTTATGCTCATGTGGTCCAGTGAACTCGGACCAGGTGGCGCGGAAGGGGTACAGAGAGTATATATTTCCTGATTTGAATAGAGATGTATGTAGTTAAATTATGAGAATCCAGATGTGGAAGATTATCACAGAACAACGATGAAGGAGTGGGATGTGTGTCCAAAAGGGAGTAGGAGGGCAGGGTATGTTGGTGTAAATGTGGAATCAGAAAATACGTGATGTAAGAGGAAGGATGTGGTGAAGGCCCCAGGTCCTCAACTCAATCCCAGGCCGCAGATATACAAATGGAATGGTCTTGGAAGAGCATATTCTCATCTTCATCAACAATGATGTCTAAACCCGTCATTCGTTGCCTATCGACACGGAAATTCAAGGAAATGTTGATCGTTGTGTATGTGTAATGTAGAACGTCGAAGAGCCGGAGACGTGGGGAGATTTTAACAATCCGTCGTGGAGATAGGAAACAGGGTCCGGGAAAAGATTAGCCAAGAACGGGAAGGACAGGGAAACTAACAACCAGAATGACATGTGGTTCTGGGTGATATGGATGCATGGGAGGCGGTCAGAATGGCTGCAAGGAAATGATAAGGACTCAAAAAAGAAGGGTCAAGGGTCGTCGTAGTTGATGATAGACCGCTCTAATGACATGGACGAGTAAGGTTGCCACAGAAAATAGTTGTAGTCGCTTGGATGTGAGATTGGATACAGTGTACATTATCGTAACATAACCAGGTGGGAATTTATCGCACTAGACTAGCACTGCCACAACTCTATTGGACGCCAATGCCAATTACAACGGCCCCGCCTCCCTCGTCCGCCGTCTTTGACGACGAAGATGATGGCTGGCTAGACATGCCTGTCGTCCGCGAGGACTTTCTTCATACAGATCTCGACGAAGAAGATCGTAAGAGATACCACTACCGACCGCCCTCCAGATCGCAGCAAGCAGTGAACGCTACAGGCAACCTCATAGATGTCGACAACAAGGGAAATGACTGGCGTTCAAAGGTAGAACATAATGAGAGCGAATATACAAGATTGAGGGTAAGAGAGGAAGACGAGAATGACGACGTACATCTGCGCACCAAGTACCTCTTTGATGAGGACAAGGCTATGACTCCACTTCACCAGATGCAGGCTACAAAGAAGCTCCTGACAGAGGCCCAGAGGATTGCATATGTTGGCGTATGCGCATTGACTGCAAAGGAAATGACACAGGAACTCAGGCTTCAGAAGCGGAAAGAGCTCAAGGCTGCGGTTGGCAATATGGAACTCTGGTCATTGAAAATTATGGGAAGGCTGTATTACCACATGGAACTGGAAACATCAGGTATATCCGCACTATGGACTTGCAAGTATCCTTATCTAACTCATGCGATGGACGATATACAGAACAGAAGATGATTGAACAACTGGCAGAGCATGGCGTACAAGCTATGGATCTCGTTCCATCGCTTATGACGACACACACTGTGGCTAATCCAGAATATGATCCAGAAGAAGCAAGACGCCGCAATGAAGCTGAGGCAGCTGAGGCAGCTCAACCAGACCATCCAGACTTCGACGACGCAGATGACATCTCTGTTCAAACGCTCATCGAGCCTTCACCTCAGCAACACCAGGATACTTCAATATCCGAAACTCCAGCACAATCTCTGGACAGCAAAACTCAGTTTTCATCTACGCTTCCACCTTCACATACCTTCCCTACCTCAAACACAACCTCCAATCCTACTCAAATTACTGCCAAAGTCCTTACCGACACCGTTACTACCTCCTTAGAGGGTGTAACTACTACGCTCTCCAGTGCCGACAAAGATGTCACTCTTGACATCCGTTGGACAGTTATCTGTGACTTGTTCCTTATATCAGTAGCCGATAGCGTCTACGATGCACGATCACGGGTGTTACTCGAACGAGTAGCAGAGAAATTAGGATTGGGCTGGTTGGATGTTGTCAGATTTGAGAGTAGAGTTACAGAGGCATTGGAGATTCAAGAAGACATTGAGAAACTGGAACAACAAGATATTGTCGAAGGCGCACAGAAGGCAGGAAAAAGAAGAAGGTATATGATGATGGGATTAGCTACTCTTGGTACGGCCCTGTCTCCCTCACATTCAATCATCCACTCACGATAATTTAGGTGGTGGTCTCGTCATAGGTCTCTCTGCAGGTCTCTTGGCACCTGTTATCGGCGTCGGTCTCGCAGGTGCATTCACAACTATTGGAATTACCGGTACTGGCGCATTTTTAGGCGGGACTGCTGGCGCTGCAGCTATAACCACCGGAGGTATACTCACAGGAGGGGCCATTGCTGGGCATGGAATGGCGAAGAGGACGAGGAATGTTCGCACATTTGATGTGTTGCCTTTACACAACAACAAACGGGTGAACTGTGTCATAACCGTCCCAGGGTAGGTTTTTTCTAGTGTAAGTTTGACTATTGATGATAGTGACACGTTTTGTCTGGTTAATACAGGTTCATGAATGGTATCAATGATGATGTTCGATTACCATTCAGTGTTCTGGACCCTATTGTCGGGGATGTGTTTAGTATACTCTGGGAACCGGAAATGCTCAGTGAAACAGGAAGTGCTTTGAAAATCATGACGCAAGAAATCTTATCCCAAGTCGGGTTGACTATCCTTCAAGCTACAGCCATGACAGCGCTTATGACCGCTCTCCAATGGCCAATTAGTAAGTTCCATAACTAAGAATCCATAGTGTATCTCAAATTTCTGCTTTAGTTCTTACAAAGCTTGGCTATCTGATCGACAACCCCTGGTCTAATGCTCTCGACCGTGCCAAAGCCGCCGGTCGCGTACTCGCTGATGTCCTTATCCAACGTCACCTCGGTGTGCGTCCAATGACCCTGATTGGCTTCTCGCTTGGCGCGCGAGTCATCTTCTATGCCCTCCTGGAACTCTCGCGACAAAAAGCCTACGGAATTGTACAAGATGTTATTCTCCTCGGAGCAACACTTACCGCATCCCAGTCGACATGGTGTGAAACACGTAGTATTGTATCAGGGAGATACGTTAATGGATTTGCGAAGAATGATTGGGTGTTGAATTATCTTTTCAGAGCCACAAGTGGAGGTGTTGGAACAGTTGCGGGATTGAGAGAGGTCGAGGGTGTTCCTGGGCTGGAAAATGTGGATGTGACGAATAAGATTACGGGGCATATGAGTTATAGGTCATATTTACCGCTGATTCTGGATCAGCTAGGGTTTCCAGTGTCGGCTGATTATTTTGATGAACCTGAGGTGGGTGTTATGGTCTTTCTCACTGATTTGAGTAATGGGCCTTTTGGTGTGGTTTAGGAACCAGATTTTACTGAAGATAGGATGGTAATTAGGGAGGGTGATGATGAGAAGGATGAGAAGAAGAGTAGATGGTTCGGGAGAAGTAACAAGAAGAAGAAATCATCCACTTTGTCATCAAGTCAATACGTCTCTCGGCCACCGACAGCATCATCATACGCCAAATCCACTTCTACATTCACACCCGTCACTACAACTGCCACCGCAACGGCGGCGGGAGCAGCATCAATGCCAACGATGAACGCTTTAGGTAAAGAAGAAGACCTTCCACCGCGTCTCAGCTCGTCCACCCCACAAAGCCATGTTCAGATTTGCACCTCTTCACGTACCTCGTCCGATTTAGCAATGTCTTCAGGCTCAGATTCAAGACCAACTACACCCACAGGTTCACCCGCTATCTCCACTGTACCTCATGCGACACATGTACCTAGCACTCCAGGAGAAGGTTCAGATATAGCACATATACCTAAACATGCCGGATTCGATTTGGATGCTATGAGGAGGATGATTGTGCAAGCTGTCAAGGAGAGGCCAGAGGAGTTGCAAGTAAATGCAGCTGCTGTTATGGGAGGGTCGACGCGATCAGGTGATTATGCGTTTGCAAGTACGAAGAGCGGTTCGACGTCTATTTTACCTTCCGTGGTTGCGGAAGACGAGAGGAGCCGGTTGGCAAAGGAGTTCACGAAATCCAGTCCACCGAGAGAAAAGGAGCAGGGGGGCAGACGGTACGGAGGGAGAGGAGATTTCTCTTCGTCGTCGCCTTCGTTACCGCATAATTTTCCGACAGGCGACGAATTTGATTCAGTTACTTGGGGATCATCAAGGTCCTCCACCTATCTACCACCCTCGACATACCGCTCTTCACCAACCGTGTCACAACCATCACCGTCCTCACCAGGCTTCTCGCCTCCTTCATTTGTCGGTGGCAGTCTCCACTACAACCCATTTGCGGTGTCGAGCACAACTTCATTAACATTTAATACATTCCACAACAGTGATCACCGTTCTCACTCTTATGGATATCATCATAATCAATTTAGTGCAAGCGGAGGATTGTCATCCGGTTCCCTTGATGGTACAATTATGAGTGTGGACGAGAATGAGAGCAGCGGTGGGAGTAGAGTAGATGCTTGGGTTGTTTCTGGTGATAATGGAAGGCAGTCCGGGACGGGTATGACAGCTTCGGGAATTGGGGTGAATCCGTGGGCTTGAGCTGAGGGTGATATTTCCGTTATCATAGTAGTTACATTGGAGGTTCCTATCTTGGCGTTGATGTCGATCAACAGCAGGTGTTTAGTCGTCAGTTCTTTTGGGCTCGGAGTCTACAGTTTGTCCACACATTACCTTACTAGAATTCCTTTACAAAGACATTATGTCCATTCTTACTGTTTTGAGTACATGTATCCCAGATTCCTGAACAAGAGTCTAGTTTGAATTTGGACAGTAGTTCCATTCAGACTGCTCTTTAGTAGCAGCAATATTTTTGTAGTGATGATTGTCAGTTTCTGAAGGCATGAAAATTAGTTTACCTGTTTACCTGTCAAAGAAAAATCAACTACCACTGAGAAAGTTTCAGACACTTATGGTAGTGACTTGCTTCTAGAGATCACTATAAATTTCTAAAGGATGAATTGAATAATTTAGTATATGCCTTTGATCAGTAGCAAGTGAATAAATGGGAAAAATCTAGTACAATGGTAACTAGTTCTATTACTAGTTCTATTTAGTAGATGGTACCTGGTCACATGCTTCAGTAAATTCCTCTCTCCAGTTGAGTGCAATTATGAGATACATAACTGGCAATTATTGTTGGAAGAACAGAATGCACAGCAGCATGGTGCAGTGCAGACAGCTAATGACCACTTACCAATAGTAAGTCTGTAGTGGAGAGCTTAATAATGTGAGTAAGGTAAAATAGGTAATGGTATTGTGTTCAGCTCAAAGTGAAATTTTTTATATTGATTGCTATATCAGTCATAATTGATTGTGGTTTGAATTCTTACTAAGTGGAATACTTTACAATACTCTCCCTTGCTTAAGATGTCAGCTGTTAAGTAACAGAAGTATAAGCAGATAAACTTAGAGTATTTCCAAGCCAAGCGATGGATGGAAACAGTTAAATAGGACTTGACTAAGATTCTCAGTCAAGATATCAGCAGGATTCTTTTTCCTATCAATATGATAGTGATAGTGAATATTAATATGTTTGGAGCACTTCTCTTGTATGGGGTTAGATCTCCAGAAAAGTGAACTAAAATTATTACCATGGAGATGAAGAGTTAAAAACATCAAAACAAATCTCATTGAGGAGATTTCTTGTCCAGATAAGTTAATGGCCACAATATCATATGCAAGTCCACCCATCTGGAAATTACATCCCCATGGTGATATCATCTCCAAATTATACAAGCCTGCCTTCCACTGCAGCCACCTTTCTTGCAACACATCTTATGGCAGTGCTACAACCCTCTGGGTATTCCATCTTCCATGGCAGAGATACTCCTATTCAACTCAGTCTTCCATGACAGAGTTAACCCTGTCAGTGTTTCAACACTGAAACCTCTGCTTGGGGTAATAGGAGTTTTACCACTGAAACCCCAAGCATCTCCTATAATATTTGTTTGTATATCAGACTAGTGAATTACAGTGTAAACACTAGTCTGATAATCAATGAAGATAATTCTTATTGAACTCAATCTCCAGTATTCAACAGTAACACACCAAATAAGCACTCACTTCCATCTCAGACTTCTTCCTATCATCTGAAGTTATAACCATGCAGCAGACAGACAGTGCAGCACATAAGCTGAAGCCAAGGTCGTTCTACAAGTTTGCTTATCTCTGAGTCCATTCTGCAGACTTCCACTCCAGTGTGAACTGCACCTGACATACAATTAGAAAGAGTATTAGACATAGTTTATACCTTATTATCTAAGATCTGATAATGGGCTCTTGAAAGTTCAAAAAAGTGATTTATGCATTATCTAAGTATATGGAATGTAGAAGTCGGACCAACCTTTGGCTTTAGCTTATATACTGCATTTCTACAAGTTGCACTGGTTACATATTTCAGATGAGATACTCAGAATATAACTGGTAGATAAGTCTACTGAAAGGTGGGAGGTGTGTTGTTGCTAACATCAGGAGTTGGAATATAAACTACTGGCTTATATACTAAGTATACTACTCAGGGTAGTTATCTAGGAATAGAGACTGTTAAGTGATACTCTGGTTTCTAGTGATCCTCAGATGCCAGGGATGAAGATTTATGAAGTTGACAAGAGTCCAGTAAGAATGTATAAGGTAGAATAGAAACAAGCTAAATTAGAATGTAACAAAGAGCCATATACTCAGTCTCAGTTGAAAACAGGACTACTGTTTTTTGTTGGTGGCTCATCTATAATATTACTCTACAAGCCATAAGGATAAAGTAACCAGTTATTATTAGGGTGACTGGAGAAAGTCCATGAAGTTTCAGAGTTTACTCCAGAAGAAACCTAAGTCTATTTCCTACACAACACAATAGACAAGAACTCACCTCCAAAAGAAGTCTAAGAGAATAGAATAAGGTCTCCTAGAGGTGGCTACTATGTTAAGTATCCTAGAATACATTCTAATCTGATAGAACAGTGCTGGCCTAGCAAGAAATAATAGTGTCCAAGTAGTCAGGCACTTGAATGAAAACATTCAGACTAGTGTTCAAAAATAGTAAATACCTATCTAATATCAACCAGAAGTATATAGTGATGATCAAATGGATATAGATAGTGGTTGGGACTAAGCACAAAGAGTACCAGAGATGGGGTAGAAATCTCTGCATTTTTGGGATTAGACTTTGGATGTAGAAGTTGGTATTGCAAACTCTGAGTCTTTGAGATTGGACTTCAGAGTTTATGGTTCTCTTACAGTTATGGATTTATAAGATTCTGAATCTTATGTCCAATCTGAATTAGAATATGCTACAGCAGACTCATTGCTAAGTCTGTTATATGCTATTTGATACTTGTAAGTACTAAGCAAGTATCTATAGAGGTGTAGTATAATCCAGCTTAATAATGTTCATTTGAGAGATTTGCTATTTGTTGAACAAGCTTAACTATAGCAAATCCTATATTAGGACATAAGCCAATTATCAGATATATTAGAGATCTAACCAATTACTAGTACTTGTAATAGAAACTTGTTACAAACTCAAGTCCTTAGAGTGAAACAAGTGTATGAACATTGTATTAGGTTAACATAAGAGAACTCAATAGAGAACTCCATATAGAAATATCTACCTTATATACCAAACTATGATGGTCCATGCTACTACTTCTCTAGCCTATCCTAAAGACTCTGTATTTGCCTTAAGACTAATATGTGTACTACATGTTGTTATGATATTATCTATCTAGAACCTTTTATATCCTTCTCTTGTGACCTCATGACTTGTGACTGTGTCATCTGATGTGACTGATGTGTGATAGCAGGATCTTTGTCACTTTAACCCTAATCCTCAGTTAAAAATAGAAGAATAAATCAAAAGAAAATGAAAATGAAATATTAAATGAAAAAAACTAGTGTTCAGGCTTTGTATATCTGACAAAACTGTAGTTACACTGCTTATTATTAGGTTTAAACATATAGCCTAATGGCAGTAGAGTACTCATTGGGTTAGTCACTATGTTAAAGTATGCTAAAAATTTGTCCAAGTACTCAGATTAGTCTACAAGATCTTTTGATTCTTGCAGGCACAACTTATATGTATTCTAAGAAACTTTTTGATTTTTCTAAGATCATAATATTTCTATTTTGTTATGAATTTTTGCTTCAGCTCTAAAAGAAATGGGAAATCTTTTGAACCCATAAAGCAGACATCATTGGCATAGACAATTTTTATAACAAGCTCTCTAGTTTTTTCATCAATGAAGTAGTACACATCAGTATTGGATTTACATTGCTTAAATACTGGAACTAACATTAACTTAGTCATAGTTTGCCACCAAGATAAGCTGGCTTGCTTAAGGCTGTACAATGCTTTGTAGAGTTACTAGACTTTCTTTTCATTGCAAGATAGTCTAAAACATTAGAGCTACTCTATATAGATTTTCTTATTTAGGTCACTATATAAGTAGGCAGTTTTTATGTTAATACTATGAATGTCCCAATCTTTAAGGACAGTAATAGCCAAGAATAAGCATACTGTCTTATAGTGAACAACTAGAGAGAATAATTTATCAAAGTTAATTTTTTCAACTTGAGAAAATTATTATGCAACAAATCAAGATCTGTAATAACCATTAGACTTGATTTTAAATATCCAGCAATTCTTGATCACTTTCTGTCTCTTAGAAAGATCTACAAATTTATAAACATTCCTGTCTTTGAGTAATTTCAGCTTTTTAGAATAGGACTTTTTGACCTTTCTCAAATTCTGCTACTACTTCTTTTGCATTCTTTAAATCTTTCTTTCTTTCCCACATGTTATGTTCCATCATAAATCCCTTTCATTGTACTAAATATTTCACTACTACTCTCACTTTTCTATTATTTAATATTTTTTCCACTTTTCACTCCTTGACTTCTCCTACTTTTACTAGTTTTACTTCTTTTACTTTCTACTACATTCCCACAATGATATCATCTCCAAATTATACAAGCCCACCTTCCTCGCAATATGCCTTCTGGCAGTGCTACAAC
>Ga0157368_1000716_pt1 | contig 15220 bp, 12 predicted proteins | sample AttbisABBM3_FD_113146 | JGI IMG/M metagenome (GOLD analysis project Ga0157368, IMG submission 113146) | Fungus gardens microbial communities from leaf cutter ant in Botucatu, State of São Paulo, Brazil - Atta bisphaerica ABBM3 | ecosystem: Host-associated > Fungi > Mycelium > Unclassified ...
CTCAGTCTAATACTCTATTGTTCACCCTCTGCCTCCAAGAGTCTATAGACTCTATGTATCCAGTTTTCTATATCTCCATACTTGAACCTATCACTTTCATTACTTTCTTTGAGAGAACTCAACCAGCACCCATACCTTATAATTGATGAGGAACCTGAGTACAAAATCTCATGAATAGTAGACTCCAAAATTGATTACCAATAGATATGCAAACTCTTTTATAAGGTCATTTGGCAAAGATACAAAGATACTCAAGATAAATCTGAATGAATCTCTGTCACTGAGCTTACTCATGCTACTAACTTGGTATCCAATTTCTATATTGCTTATTTTACTAAGTCTGGTCCACTTCTATTGTTTTGATCACACTTCTATAACTCAATCCTGGCCTTTATGTACATCTAACAGGGATTCTCTTAGTTATTAAAGGTAATTTGCACTCACTGGGTTTATTTACAATAGTGGCATAGAAAGTAGAGATGGAAAAGGTGACTTAGCAAGTCAAGCTTTGGAAAGACACCAGAAGTAGTGCTATGTGGATAATACAACCTTGGCTTTAACAGATAACATTATACTTAGCCTATGCATCACATGGTCATAATTTCAGATATTGAGAGTTTGGACAGATGATGCAAGTGTGGTATAGTTCAAATGCTGTGCATACTCTAGATAGTCAGACACTATGGGATTGCTGAGAAATACAAGGTTTTGGTTCTCAGATTGATAGGTGATTGGAAATAGAGTATTATTCTCACTTTTCTAGTACAGATGTTGAATAGTATGTAATATTAGTATATTCTGTCCGTCTTCCTACTTTTACTTAACCTTAGCCTCTATACATCTTTCACAGATTTTCTTCTAATTTTCAGTCTTTACTTATCTTTTAAGGTATTACAAAATAAACTACTTACTTATTTGTGATATCTGAACCTTGGGTGCACTCTCAGAGGTTTAGAAGTGATTCAGAAGTTCAATAATGATAACAATAATGATTAAGATCAATACAGATAATAAAGAATAAAGAATGATGATAAATGATATTATTAAGTTTGAAGTCTAATTCTCAGACATAGAAATATATATACAAAAGAGTGATAATCTGTATGCAAGCTATTTCCATCATATGATCAAAACTCATACCTAATAAGAGCTGTCATTTGTCATAGTAGATGTTAGGCTAATTTTAGAAGGTAACTAATTATGTTACTATATTGATATGCTTTTATCTCTATGAATACTTATCACTATGTAATATATCATATATTATTGGAAATGATTTGATAAAAACTTTTCAATACAAGCTTAATTGTATGAATTCATTTAGTTATTCATAAGATATTAGCAAATGAAGATTGTTGTTGCTTTTATACATTCTACATATGTGCAGATAGCCCTTATTTGGGGCTTTACAGTACAACTTAGTTTGTGAAAATATAAAGTAATACAAGAGAACTTGATAGAGTTCCTACTATAGAGTAGTCTATATACTTCCAATCTACTCTAAAACTATAATTAAATTCTTCTAATAGTTTCTATGATGTTCTACTAAGTTACATGACTGTGTGACTGTGACTATGACTTTGTGACACATATAATGTGATGTTACACCCTTAGTCAAGTTCCAAAAAAAATAAGAAAACTAAACTATAAAAGAAAATATAAAAAACTAGAAAAATAGAAAATAACTAAGTTTACTTAGAAGATTTCTGACAGTATACACCTCTCACAGGGTTTTTTCCCTATCTTTACTATATCATTCCCATAATACTTCTTTGTTTGCTTCTTTTTTGATTTCTTTGTTAGTTATAGTCTAGTCTCATCTTTTGAGAAGATCTTGAAAATCTCCTTGTATTTTGTTTCAGCTATCAGTGTGTTATGATTCAATAACCTTAGGGTTGATCAAAAAAAGAAATCTTATATTAGGGTTAACACAAGAGAACTCAATGGAGAACTCTGTACAAGATTGTCTACCTTATATACTAAACTACTATGGTTTATGCAACTACTTCTCTAGCCTACCCTAAATAATCATGTGCTTGCCTTAAGGTCAACATGTGTTACATATGTTGTATGACATTATCTTTCTAGAACCTTCTACTCTGTTTCATGTAACTACATGATTGTGTTATCTAATGTGACTGATGTGTGACAGTATGATCATGACATCACTCTAATCCTAACCCTAGATCCCAATAAAGAAAAGAAAAGAAAAAAGAAAAAGAAAAAGAAATTAAATAAAGAAGCTAGTATCTAAGCTTTGCATATCTGACATAGTGAGGTTTTGACACTATTCCAAATATTAGATCCCTATACTAGTATTTCTGTCCAGTGCTTCTCTTGCTCCTCTTTTCACCATTTTTTAGCCTTCTCTTCCTAGTACTATTTCTATATAGTTTTTTTCTTTGCTCTGGCCTCTACTGTTTTTCTTACTTTCTAAACTATGTTTTTGCTACCTCTTCCAAACAGACTTGGAGCTGATTCTTGTAGTGCCTTCTTATGTCTTTGCACTGTTGCTCAAGTATTTTAATATTAATTTCAGAAATACTAGGGAATAGGAGAAAGGACATGGTAGTATGAAAAAAAAAGCAAAAAAAAATTCTTTTCTTATATTGACTTAAATACCATTATAGGTTTTTTAGGTAGACTGGATAGGACATCAAAAGCCCAGTCCTAAGAAGGGAATACTATCATATACTAAGTTTACCCATTCTAAAAACCATTCTCCACAGCAATAATGTCTTTTTTGATTCCTAACAAAAGCCTATCTTCTATGATGGCCATATTTCTACAAAATGTCCTCTACAGCAATAATATAACCAATTCTAAACCCCTTGAGTACTCAGTCTTCCACAATAGAGATAATTCTATCAAACTTGGCCTTCTATGGTAAAGTTTCCCTATTAATCTCTTTTTAGTGTTCTACCACTGAAATTTCTGCTTGGGGCTATACTCTGAAACTTCTGAATGTCTCCTATCTTTCTTACTTGTATATAAGACTAATAGTTACACTGTAATTTGCTAGTCTGATAATTTATTATTTAAGTGAACTTGATCTCCAGTGTTCTACAATGACATACCATCATTAGTACTCATCTTCTTCAGACTTTGTTCCATCTCCTGAAGTTGCAATCATATGGCAGACAGATGGCACAGCATATAAGCTGAAGCCAAGATTGTTCTAGGAAGTCTACTTTTTATACAGTGTTTCTATACTTAGTATATCTCTGAGCCAATCCTGTGGGCTTTCACCTCCTAGTGTGAACTGTACAACATTCTTATCACTTGGTAAGCTTTCATTGGAGAGTTAGGGGCTAGAGACTGTGTTATATGTGCTCGGAGTAAATATCTTACTGCCATTATTCTTTCTCCATTTCATTTGCCTCTTGATGGGAGGGTGGGAATTCTGATGTAACCTTTTTCCCAGCGGGCACATATTGTGAAGGTTATTTAAATAATCTCCAGAAACCTGCAATGACGTGCACCATGTGCTTCTAGAAAAGTAACAATGTCCTGTCTTGTGCCTTCTCGGAGTTCCTGAATCTTGTTTGTAACAAATCGACTTGGACTCCACGTTTGATGGCCAGGAGAGGCTGGTTAGACTCTCCGGAATTGTTTATCTCCCGGCGCCCGGCCTCAAAAGCTTCAGAGGTATCAATGGACTCCAGCCTCGGCGCAACAATTATCTCCATGGATATGCACGCAAGGAGCCAATAAGGCCCCGACATTGTTTTCTCGTCGATAGGTGGAGCCTAGCCTGTCCAGTCGGAATTTGCGGTCATCGACGGCGGTAGACTCCGTACCTCTATTGCTTGAGGAATTGCATCTTCCCAATGGATCTTGTAAGTTTACACAGGATACATTCAACGCATACTCCGATGACGAATCTGTTCCAAGATGAGCAGCTACAGACAATGTGTCGACATATCCTCAGGAGCTGCGAGGCTATCATTCCCATTTTCCCATCTCGCTGCTACAGTTGAGGCACAGTTGAAGTAATCTCGATAAGTTAATGACTGTGTCACAGTACAGCCTTCTCCAACAATCCATCAGACGTTTCTGATGATTCCTTGTGCATCCATTAAAAAGGCTGCCTGTCTGCCTGTAACCAAGCCCTGTCCAGTCCTACCTTCCCACTTTTCTACAAGGCGAAGTATGGATTCAAGGGTCCCTCAAATCACGGTTCAGGACACTTATGGTCAGTTCAATCTATTTCTTTTCTGTCGTGACCGATACGAGAATCAACATTAGGTGCTGGTTATATTGGGGTTATCTTGACAGCAATGTATGCTTACCTAGCCCTGAGTACTATTCCTGATAAAACTGATCGTGACGGACACTTGAAGACTATATGGGCTCACAACCCTGCAGGTACGGCGCGCAATAATCAAGGGCGAGGTTGCCAGTTTACTGACGGCGAATCCAGACATATTTCTATTATGTCCATTATACAAATGATGGACTTGATATCAAATTTCTGGTGAGGCGGTTAGGCCTTACATGGCTATTTGCCTTTTGGCTTGCTTACTGTGTCTCATAGGTCTCTCTAATTTGGTAACGGATGTTCTACCCTAATCCGCGCACGAGAGCGACTGACAAGCCATGTGGATCAAGGGTACTCGATTCTCTTCATATGGCGACCGGTATGGACATTTTCACCCATCTGATAGGCATTAGAAGGCTGATAATGAAATTTTAGTGGCCTACTGCATCTATTACTATTTGGTATGATAGATCGTCTGATGCAGAGATGAGTCAGCCGATGATAGGCAATAGGCAATCAACTACAATAACCCCCTTGCTCTGGGAGTTGGTCACTGGTAGGTTGTCTCGCTTTGAAACCCATGTACTGAAAATTAGTCTTCTCTGGTAGGTCCTTGTTCGTAAGTCGGCATGAAGAACAGAAAGGGATGCTTTATTAATGATTGAATCTACTCAGATGTCAGTTGGATTCAATGTGAGTGGTTGGTCTCCTTCGTTGGATGCGTAAATATGTAATTCCCCCAGGTAATTATTGCTTTTGTTGTACAATGGTACGTCAGTCAATTCCACGCTACTGCATTTGCCTCTGATGACTCAGTATGTTTTTGTTCAGTTTCTTCACTAGGAAAATCCATATATGTGAGATTCAATTTGATGGAGGATTATAATTATATTCGAGCTGCGGTTCTTTGTCAGTATGCAGACCGAGTTGGAGATGGTTCGTCACTAGTATCATTGTGAGTGTCTAGCCAGGTACATTATTGGCCGAATGCGCATCTCACTTCGTCGCAGAGCCTGTCTGTAGTGGCACATCTAGGATTTGGGATAGGTATGTTATTCTCTCAAACAGTGCTGTCACACTTACTCTTGGGCCCAGAGACTGTTATCTATTTGTAAATATCGCTCTTCGTGATCTAAAAGATTCGGAGTCTTATCTCAATCTAGGTTCATAAAAAAAGAACTCTCAAGGCTTCCTGAGATAACGGTACGTGGAGGCCTTATTGGTACAGTGTTGAACTTAAGTCACATCAAGCTGATAGCAGCCACTCCATTTGCCATCGCTGCTGTGCTTTCAGATATCTTTATTGCAGGTGCCCTGTGCTGGCTCTTGCACGGAAGTAGAACAAACCTCAAGCGGTATGGTGTTATTAGACCAAAATTCCCAAAAAACTGAACTTCTGCTAGTACAAACACATTAATATCCAAGCTCATTATTTACGCCATCAATCGGTGCCTGTTAACATCGTATGTGGTGTTTACACGGTAGCTGACTCATTTTTGACTTGATACCAGTATGGTTGCTGTCGGCGAGGTTATAGCTGTGAGTGTGATCCCGTGCAGTCATTCTTGTGGTTGATTCATTACCTGATAGTTCTCTGCGACTCCAAATACGCTCTGGTTTCTAGCTGTTGATTTCGTCATTGGCAAACGTGCGCCAGATGTCTCATCAACTTTGTATGTCCCACTCATTTGAATCCTAGTCTACGCAAACAGCCTCTTGGCAACTCTGAATAGCAGGCAGTCTCTCAAGGCTGCTTCTGGAGTATCTGAAAACACCATTCATTTGTCAGATATTGAATTTGGACCAGGATCAAGTCGTGCGGTATGAGTTTAAACATATCATCTACATTGTTTACACACGTACTGAACGCTTGAGAATTGTAGCATTCTGAGGTTAGCTAATATGACCTGGTTTATGATCTATCTGACTCTTCGATGAAGGGCAATTTCGAAGATTTCCGTCGTGGGACTGGAACGGTGGCACCGTCCTTCGCAGATCACAATGAACGGGAATACAAAACGGTTAGTTACTAGTGGATTCATGTCCTTTTTTTCTGAAAATCTCTCAGAGTATTCAAAGTAGCGCTCCTAAGATGGGAAACATACACATATGATGACTGCTGTATTCCAGCTGAATTGATGATAATTATATTGTTGATAGAGTACTCGGTTCGTTAATATCACCACAGGACCGTAGGCGTGCCAAGTATCCGATCAAAGCCGAGATGATACTGTTTCGATTCCGGAAAAACAGAAGTGATGCTGAGAAGGAACAGCTTTTCACAAACTTTGCAATAGACATGATTTATGATGGAATGAGCGACAGGCGAAAGCCAATTAGGAGCTCTCGCTCGGGAAATGTGGCTTGATAGATTGAGAGAGGAAAAGTTACGAATACTAGATTTTTCTTAGCCAGGATTAACAAGTGAGATAGATTGAGGCTGCTCACCATGGTCACTACATTTCACCTGATCTGTTTCTTCTTTTTTGGCTTTTTCTTCTTGGCCACACCAGAAGCAGTAGGGGCGGTTTGTACAGTGGCAACAGGTGTCGATGATTTGGCTATGGTCTCCGTCGGGGATGTATGTTGTTCCTCTACCGACTTTGGATGTTCTTGGTGTCGATTCTGCATTTTCTGGATCAAAGAGAGGTTCAAAGCCTCAAATCGATTGAGGAAGATCGAGGAGAAAGTTTTAAATTTGATACACTGAAAAAGTAAAAAAATATTGGTGAATGTAGTGTAGAGTATACTGGTCTAGTACACACTGTGGTATCATCGGTAATTTTGAGCACGAGTTTCCCTTCAGTTGACTTCCATTTCACGACGTAACGAGCCTAGCGAATAGTGATCAGAGAATAAAGACACACATGAGGATACGTACGGACCTTGTTAGGGGAGTTTGTGTACAGGGCCTCCGCGGCATCCTGGAATTCCTGCCAGGAGTGGATGTAGACCATCGTGCATCTGTCGTTGGCTGACACGCCTGGCGTCATCACACTTGTCACGTTTTGATGTCGTTCCACCCGATGGTATCAAGGCTTGAGTAGTTTGATTTTCATACTGCTACCGCCTCCCAATATCTTATCGCAATGGTGGCAGACCAAAATAAAGAGCACAAGCCTAAGCGTGGGTCCTATACACATATACTCAGTTTTGATATTCTTACTAATAAAACTGAGGATAGCCCTTCCTTTCATTGCCAATTTTGCGGCTGGTGCTATTGCAGGAATTTCGGAAATCCTGACTTTCTATCCTCTAGGTATATTCTTAATCTACAAAGTCTGTCTCGTCACATTCACAGTCCTTCCAAGATGTTGTATGTGTTACTCCGGATTTTCCCTGCCAATTGTGGTCACACGAACATATTCTAGGTCAAAACGCGGATGCAGTTAGACACCGGCAAGTCTAAAGGGCTTGCGGGAACTTTTTCTTCGATTGTCAAAGAGGAAGGGTACGTTTGCCGACACGATTCTGTCTTGTTCCCTGACCAAAATTCATCCTTCTAGTGTTGGTCGGCTTTATCGAGGTATAAACTTGATGATTATGTTCTTCATCCACTAATAAAATATCTTAGGCCTTGTTCCTCCACTTTTGTTAGAGGCTCCCAAGCGTGCCGTGAAATTGTATGTGTGGTTGTGTCCTTTGCATGAGGGTTATCCTTATCCTACGATACCAGTGCCGCCAATGACTTTTGGGGAAAGAAATACCTGGGGTGGTCTGGGGAATCCAGAATGACTCAAAGCTTGTCAATCATCACTGGTTGTAGTGCTGGCGCAACGGTATGTCCTACAACTGTCAGTTGTCGCATCATGTTTTGATCTTTCCAAAAATAGGAGAGTTTTGTCGTCGTACCGTTCGAACTTGTCAAAATCAAGTGTGTTCTTCTGATCCCAATTCTTTTGGAAACTCATAAATTTGGTAGGTTACAGGATAAGACTCTGGCAAGTACTTACAAGGGGCCGATGGATGTTGTGAAGCAGACTGTCCACAAACATGGTATCCTTGGTCTCTATGCTGGCATGGAGTCAACATTTTGGCGGTTGGTGTAATAGCTCCAACGAAATTGGGCAAGGTGCTGACTATTCGTGTAGTCATCTCTACTGGAACGGCGGTTATTTCGGAACCATTTTCACTGTCAAAGAGTACCTGCCGAAAGCTAAGGTGCGCTTATCCTACACCAATGACGTTGGTTTCTTTTTTTAATCTTGCTTGCTGTGATAGACTGCCCGAGATCAACTAATAAATAACTTTATCTCTGGAAGTATCGGTGGATTCTGCGGAACTGCTCTTAACACCCCGTACGTCTTTTCACCCTTGGCTCATTTCCCTGATTGACGAGTTTACAGTTTTGATGTAAACATTTTCTCTGTGTTAAGGTGAAGTACTTATCTATTTCGACAGGTCGTAAAGTCTCGTATACAAGGCGCAGAGCGCGTTCCAGGAGTCACGCCTAAGTATAATTGGACATACCCCGCCCTCGTCACGATTATGCGTGAGGAGGGTGTAGCAGCATTATACAAGGGTTTTGTGCCAAAGGTTCTCCGACTTGCACCAGGCGGTGGTGTACTTCTCTTAGTCGTTGAATTTAGTCTTGGTATCTTCAGACAGGGTGCGTCATATGACCAGTGACCAGTGGGACTGTCTAAAATGTACATTAGTTCTTGGGCCGCCATACATCTAGGGGAAATATAGAGTTAATGTCGATTTCGGAATAATGATGTCATCTGATTCTTTAGCTAGTGCATAAATTGGAATAGAATCAAGCCGATTTGTATGATATCTCCTGTGGATATCATTTGTACAAATGCACTGTGGAGATTAGTCTCGTACTTCTGCGCTATGCAGATACAATCGGTAGGTAGGTAGGTATGTGAAAATTGTTAGGTTCACAAATGATATCAATTCATCACTTACACGAAACTCATACGAAGCGAGGCCTAAGAGGATCCCAGATGTCTCAGAGGCTGTTTCCGGACACGACTCGGCGTCTTGATGCTGTGAGATTTGGACATCAACCGGAATATTTGGTTCAGTAGGGAAAAAACCCCACCAAGTTCAAACGTGCAGCTTGATTGATATGTTTAAACCGATCTGCCCCAAGGTGGATACCTCCGAAATACTGTCCAGTCAACTGTTGAAGACAGTCAGCATGGCACCAAGATTGATAAGTGAGACTAACCAGGAGCGCAAGACGATTGCCCGCGGCTGTCTCCCCATTGTCACTCATGTATTGATGATGGGGTGAGCAGCCCGGGCTATTCGCTTGTCGGACATCAAATATGTAAGAAGAAAGATATATGGTGATGTAGCGGCGCGCTGATCCATAGTTCAACAAGGATTCTGGGTCAACCGTTTTCTGCATTATGATGCGGTGACCAAATTCACCGGCCTGTCAAAATTACCCGCACAACCTCACTTCCTGTCTGAACAAGTACTCCAGGTCTCTGGTTGTCAAATTTTTGCTGATTCTACAATGTTTGACATTTACCGAAGATGAGTGGACAAAATGGACTTGATATGTATCTAAGTAGGATATTTCTCTTTGGTTATTTGCCCTTTGTAGACTTTAGACTAGATCTTAGCTTAATAGAATTCTTCATCCCAAAACACATGATTCTAGTTGGCTGATTGCCTTGTGATTTTCGCAGCTGTGAATTTGGGGATCAGATCAAACAAATTTACACTGCACCTATCCGCCTATATATCCACTCGGAACGCCTGTTCCTCCCATAAAATGCCATTGCAAGAAGGGTCCTGGAGTGGACTCCTGCCAACACAAGTCCAGAGTGCTGTACAAACCGTCTTTCGAAAGCTCCTGCCGCTAACCATTTTCAAATGGCTCGCTATTATGGTGTTTATCATCAATGCGAAATCGTGGCCTCTAATGTGGCATAGTAAGTCTTACGTCTTTAAATCGTGTGTGCTTCGATTTTTGAACTAAAATGATATTGCTATTGAACAGTACGCGTTTTCCGACGTGTCTTTCGGATCAGAGCAGAGTATTTTCTGCTGCTATGTCGTACTGCATTGAGTTCAGGGGTGACACGAGAAAAGCGAATCGACGAGTGGTTAGACGCCAAATTACCTATTGGTGAAGACCCTTTCGACAAAGTGTCGGTTTATAAGACAAGATCGAGTAAGCAGTCAGTTCAGGTCGGAAAACGTGTCTGCCAACTGATATTCTACAGCGATTGACGATAGTGACTTCAACGGACATTTGAGCAACTCAAGCTATGCCAAGGTGTGGTTGTTGCAGGTTCTGCCACCTATTGTCTCTGATGGGATTGTAGACTCTAGATAGTGCTCGTTTCTCTCTAGGACTTGACCTGTTTATGATGTTTTTCCGATGTGGAGGTTGGGTAGCCCTCGCGGGTAGGTACCATGACCTTGAACTGCAGAGTGACACTCACTAGGGCACAGGAACGCATTTCCTCTATCTTCAACAAATACCCATGATGGCGCAATATGAAGTGAGGTCGTCGGTTGCTTCCTGGGACCGGAAATGGGCAGGTTCACAGCATCGGCTCTTTATAGAATGCTCACACCTGTCCAAATAGATGTTCATCGTCCATAAATTTGTCAGCAAGCCCCAAAGCAAAAGGTTGGAAACATCCAAGTTTAATACTCCCAAAAGTACTAGTCCGGATCAGGGAGTTCAAAATGTCCAAGATACTCCCCTTCCCGATCAAGCAGAAGCACCATCTGTGCTCACCCCCTTCGTTTCTTCTTCCCAAGATTCTTCCATTGCTCTCAAAGCCGCTGCCGCGAGGCTTGCATCCGCAGCAGAACCCGACGGTGCCATTGTTCATACTGTTGCTGTTTCAGAATGTTGCTTCAAGATTGGTCGCATCACTGTTCCACCTGCGTTAGTTATTGCCGTAAACGGCTTATGTGCTCCTCCATTAGATTCCGGATCGAGCCTTACGGAGTATTCGAAGGCGAATCCCCCTCCGCATTGGGCAAAAGTTAAGGCTATTGCATCAGCCCCCTTTGGTGGAAGCATGAAGAAACTGACCGAATTGTTTACTGGAGGTTGGCGCGACGTACCTGAGAGTGAAAGGTGGTGGGATTCAGCTTTAACTGGTACTGTCGAACAGAAGAGAAAAACCCGTTTAGAGGTTGTTGAATCTCTTAGGAGCAGGATGGAGGAAACTGGGGCTTTGATTTTAATGTAAGGACTTGCGGAGAATCTAAAAGAAGATCCACCCGAAAGACGAGATATTGAAAGGAGACTAACACTAGAGTAAATTATATCCAGATCTAGAAAGTTACGTATAGGAGAAAATAGTAGAAACGAATAGAGTCCTAATGAAGGAACCCTACTGAGTGAGACGGTCGATGGAACATAATTCAGAGACAATCACATCGCAATCACAAGCTATTGTACAATGCTCGAATACATTTCATAGCAAGTAGAAAATCTGGTATATCCGTCAGTCAGCTAGTTTGCATCCTCTCACGAATTCTGCGATCAACTCTTCCAGGAGCTTTCCTTCCTTCTCCTTTCCCTCAGGTTCTTTCAATGCATAAGGAAGTCAGGGGGAAAGTTCCGAAAAGTACTCAGGAGGACTAATGTCAATGTTAATGAGCACTGCAGACACTTTGAGACGTTTATATTTGGTTGTGACATCAGTAATCGTGTATGTATGTAGTAGGCTGTTCACTTCTCTCCACATTGTCTTTCGTGGTTTTATTGTCTTTCGTGGTTTTATTTTCCATCCACTTTTACCAGTCACGATTAATTATAACATGCTCGATCTTTGGTCGAAAAAATGGAACTCTGATGGCCTGGCAAGTCTACGGTTTTCATAGGCACATCCTTACTGATTTGTGAACATGGCAGCATTGCTATGTTACAGGAGGTAGCCAAGGTCTTGGCTTATCTGTTGCGAAGCTCCTTGCACGACAAGGTGCAAATGTATCAATTGTTGCAAGAGACCAAACCAAATTGGACAAGGCACTCGAAGAGATCGAGGTATGCAGTAGAGTTACATGGTTTGATCGTACCGAGCTGAGCTTTATTTTCAGACAGAAAGACGCTCGCCAAACCAGAAGTTCTATGCCTATTCGTTTGCACTCGATACTGCCAAGGCTGCGACAGAAGCGCTTGAAGCTGTTTGCAGACCATATAATGGCGAAGCACCGGACGCGACATTTACTTGTGCAGGGGCTGCACGGCCAGGATTTTTTGTAGAGATGACAGAGGAGGACTTAGCAAATGGAATGACAAGCGGATATTGGATACAGGCTTGGACAGCATGGGTGAGTAGAATCCGTTGTGATAGCCCACAAGTCCTGACATGAGATGAAGGCAGTCTCAAAGATGATGGTGAAACAAGGGAAGAAAGGGAAAATCACTTTTGTTTCTTCAACCCTCGGTCTCATGTCTTTTGTGGGATATTCTTCGTACTCGCCCGCGAAGCACGCACTGAGGGGTAGGTCTCAGGCTCAGGGTAGACCCACTAACAATAATATGTTGAGAAGGTCTTGCTGACACCCTTCACTCGGAAATGTTGCTGTATGGGATTGGTGTCCACATTTTCTTCCCACCGACGATGTATACACCCGGATACGAAGAGGAAAACAAGTCTAAACCAAAAATAACACTCAAGATTGAGGAGACAGACGATGGCCTTACCCCAGACCTAGCCGCACTGGCATTATTGAAGGGTAAGTACTCTTGTGATCTGTCAACAGAGTCATGTCCCTACACCCGGGTTGCTTGACCCCCGAGTCGAGCAATATTCAAATACTTCCTGTCCTCCTTCGCGGTACATTCAAGTGATCCGGCTAATGAGACATATTTCTAGGCGTCCAGGATGGGCATGCGCATATCACTGGTGACTTCATGACAGGGCTCTTCCGAGCGTCAACACGAGGAGCAGCTCCAAAGAACAGTTGGGTCATTGATGGCATATATGACATAATTGCATATGTGGGTGCTTGGATCTGCCTTCCTGTGTCCGGAGGAATTATTAACTGGAATGAGTATATTGTAGATCGGGGTACCGATTTGGCGAGCATCACTAGACAGAACAGTCGTCGCGCATGTGGGCGAACATCAAAACCATCTCAAAGAGCGGGATTTTTTCTCATAATCAACTACATGTCAAGAATATAGTTGTAGTTTGAAGTAAACAGGATTTTTACAGAAAGTAGTCAGGGATAGTACTGAGTTGGGACAACAGCGGACAACCTTGGAATCAACTTTTGCACTGCCCCACTACTGCCGCATGTCTAGATTTCAGAGTGTTTAGAGGTAAACTTAAGTGAGGATTGAAAACTTACTAACACACTATATTTTGCTAGTCTTAACAATTGACTTAGTGACATGCTAATTCTATCCTCTTCAATCATTTATTACATGGTGTATGTATTGTTGGAATTTGCAAACGAGCTGGGCTGCTTCGACCATTGCTTTGACCACTGCTTGTGTTGCAAAGCATTCTGCTTACTAAGTGTTCATGCCATGATTAGTAGTTGTAATTCATATAGGTTGATTATATACCATTGTTTTATCCTCCATTATTGCTTATGCTTCTAAACTCACCACCACAGAACTTACTACTGGTAAGTGGTTGTCAGTTGTTCACACTGCACCATGTTGCTGTGTATTCTGTTTCTTCCAATAGGTTATAGACTCCAGTTATCTTGATCTTGTCATGGTATGCTCAGACCTTTATATTTTATTCTGATTTTCTTTTTCTTTTATATATTTTCTTTGATTTTTTAAAAATTTTCTTTTGTTTTTCTTTTGTTTTTCTTTTATTTCTTGGATGATGAAGAGGCATATAACTGCAGTCACATGACATATCACATGACATTATGTCATTTCTCTTACAACTGTAACTGTAACATGTGTTATACATCTGTGACTATCACATATGATTTTTTTATTTTATTTTTAAATCAACAATTTATTACACTGAACACAATAGTAGACTATGGTATCTATAATATAGATATTTAAATACCAGAGGAAATGAAAAAAGAAAAGAATACTGTAGAAGAGATGGCATAGTGGAAGAATCTTCTGTTCATGTGTATTACACCTACTTCAAACTCACTTGAGGTTATAGGTTTAATTCCTTAGTAGTCCTCTGTGTTAGATAACTGTATAAAAAGGTTAGGATATTGATATTCTGTACATAATTTCTCCTATAGGCATAGACTGCTATCGCATCCCATATAATAAATTGTTGATATTAAAAAAGAATTCAAATAATAAAAAGAAAAGGATACTATAAGTGATACAAATTTACACTGAGTAAAATAATAACAGTAATACTATTATTAAGTGATTCCTTTATGGAAGAAAAATATTCCTGGATTAAATTCAAGAAAAGCAACAAAATTCTTTAATGACTATCTATTAGGATTTCAATATTTGTTATATCTTCTACAATTGTGGAGAATATAATATCTTGATTCAATTGGATCTATATGGATATTCAAATAATTCTCTGAGGAAAAACCTTAGCCAATATTTGCCTATAGGAGCATGATTTGTAATGGCTCTAGTTACACACATATGTAGAGTATTATATTATAAGACAAAAGTGTGGACAGACTTTGGTAGGGTTAGGGTTAGGACATAGATAGATAGTATTATTATTAGTCTACAACAGATGGAGAGCATGTGACCTGGAAGTCATGTGATAGAGTCTAGAACGGTCTAGAAGGATCAAGAGGAGTCTAGATTAGAGTTAGGGTTAGGGATGAGGGTTCTTCATGGTGTACACATGGTGTGCACATGTACAGTGGAGATTAAGAGTATGACATCAGGGCACATGTAGGAAGCATGGTGGCCTTAAGGAAAACACATGTGGATGAGTAATAGGACATGAGGACGATGCATGAACATAAGGGTAGGTTAATATTGTTGTAGCATGGACCACATGTAATTTATATAAATAGAGGAGCAATGCAGCGAGGGCTCCTTGTCAAGTTCTCTTGTGA
>Ga0157368_1000717_pt1 | contig 15214 bp, 15 predicted proteins | sample AttbisABBM3_FD_113146 | JGI IMG/M metagenome (GOLD analysis project Ga0157368, IMG submission 113146) | Fungus gardens microbial communities from leaf cutter ant in Botucatu, State of São Paulo, Brazil - Atta bisphaerica ABBM3 | ecosystem: Host-associated > Fungi > Mycelium > Unclassified ...
GTGACTGATAACCCTAACCCAAGTTGTTCTAAAAATAGAAAAAGAAAAGAAAAGAAAAGAAAAATAAAATAAGAAATGAAAATGAAAATAAAAGTTAAGTCCATCGTCAACGATCTTGACAGTCAGGAGTACAGTATGAAGTGCATATATAGCACTAGCCAGATGTTATAGCTAAGCTTAATATTGTACACTTTTAGCATAACTGGTTCAGTAGCTAGTCTGTTTCTAACAAATATATAGCAAACATGTTGTATGATATTAGTGTTTTAGAATCTTCTATGACCTTCTTTGTGTCATATGATTGTGTGATAGTGACAGTGATATGTGTGATAGATGTGACAGATATGTATAATGTAATGCTAAACCCAAATACTAAGTTCCCAATAATGTGAAAGTGAGAAAGAAAAATAAACAGAGTTCACTGTCTTCAATTCTGACAATTTATTTCATTGAACTTATTATTCTCAGTGAATTGCATATTTATTGAGATACCTTTCAAATTTCTTTATGTGTGCTCAATGGGTAGGACTCATAGACTAAAGGAAATGAATCCACAGTCATACAGATATTAGGAAGTACCTCAGCAGTCCTAAGAAGATGGAAATGACTGAGGGTCTAAGGCAAGACTGCTAGTTTATCTGGGTTTTTGTCCTAATTCCAATTGACAATAGTGGTGACTCATAAAGACATAGTCATCATAGCAGCAGTGAGCAAGTCATCAATTCATCGGTTTCTCTGTTTAAGCACATTTGATTTGTACTTTACACTGATCACAACCCTGCAAGGTACGCAACCCTGCAAAGTACGAAGGAACCATCAATGGTATAATGTAAGCAAAGATACAACATGAAGAACAATGTTGCAACTATCCAACATTATTCAGATACTAGGCGAGTGTTCCATCAGATGAAGTCATTCGATTTCTGAAAGGGGCCAGATCACTCCAAAGTAGAATCTCTAATGACGAGATAATCCTCAACAGCAACACCTCCACCAAGACTCCAAACCTTCTTGGATTCAAATCCGATCCAACGCCAGATGTCGACCTGAGGTTCTTCGGCCAGTATATGAGAAGTTGTGTCACTAGCAAGACTGCGAGCATTGGGGTCAAGGCGAACATAATGATAGGGAGAGACTCGGTCAATAATCAGATGGGATGTAATCATGATGAAGAAGATGAGAGTGAGGATAAGGAAAGCTCGCAAAGAGCGAGACTGTGCAAACCAGAAATTATCTGCAATGTGGTTGACATACTTGACAACACGCTTGCGGAGGGTCGGTTTGGGTACAGGTGCAAGAAAAGCGATAGAAAAGTCCTGCTTGTGAACCGGGGAAGAAGGAGTTACGATGATTGCCGGCAACGGAGATTTTTCCGTGCTGGTCACAAGGGAAAAATCTGCATGATTGATGCGTCAACGACGGGCTCTGTGAAGCACAGTCAACATACACACACCAAGAGGAGCAGGTACAAGGGTGTAATCAAGCCGCTGCGGGAGGCGATGAAGGCGTGGTCCTATGAAATTATTTGAGTTTACTTCGCTAACAAGAATGGACATAACTCAGAACAACAGAGGCTCAGCAACTACCGCACGAGAGGCTGCTATTTCTTCGACCTGTTCTTAACATACCTTGGCGAGGCATCGTTACAACGTGTACAAGAGAGATAATCACTTATATTGTGGCGTCTAGACTCAGATGCAGAAGCGAATAACGCTGGCAATGGTGAGACCGTAAATCAAGGGGGAAGTTAAATGCAATTCGTATGATAGATAAGAGCAAGGATTAATGAGTGTGGATCAGCAAAGCGGAGTAAGCTGTATGGTGACGAAATCAAAGGCAGCAGTAGTCAAGTAGAGAAAGAGAAAGCCAGGGTAGCCAAATTTCTTTAGTCAGCCTTGCACGTGATGTATCAGTGCAGATCTCTGGTATCGGTACCGTGAAAAATCTAAATCTAATGCTAGAATCCTCATCGCTGTATGAGGCACCCAGTCCCCATGTCTCCGCTCACTTCGGTCATGGCGACGCTTATGTTTTGTCTCTTGCAAACTTGCAGACTGCCTATGCCGCTTTGGCCTCCTTTCCATCCAACAAAATTGACTTATTAGACAAGAGATCCCTTCGTCGAATACAAACTCTTCCTGGACATGATGTAGCGACGACGTCCATCTGTGCAGTCAATGATTTAATTGGATTTCCGAATGGTGCACTGCTGTCATCTGGGAAAGATGGGTCAGTCAAGATTTGGGACAGCAGATCTGGTTCCCAAGTAGTCAGGTGTATGTATGGCTTAATTCGAAAGAGTTGGCCTGGGTAATCAAAAATATTATAGTAACAAATATGCCAAATCTTTACACAGGATTCCTGTGTTGTGATGTCTCTTCTGATGGTTCTCTTGTGGCCGCCGGGACAGAACTTCAGGATGACGATGCACTCATTCTATATTGGTATGGTGTGCTCTGGCTCTCTGTTCGCAACTGTACAAAGATAACCAGTATTCCTCGAAACCTCACAGGGATCCCCGCCAACCAGCAGCTCCTCTCCATAAACATTCTTCAACCCATTCCGATGACATTACAACCGTGTCTTTTCATCCCACCGTGTCATCGCCTCTCATCCTCTCAGGTTCATCAGATGGTCTTCTCACCATCTCAAATGCTAAAGAAATCGATGAAGACGAAGCGACGTTGCACGTCGGCTCGTGGGGTGCTAGCATCTCTCAAGCAGGCTGGTACTACTCAATTGCTGACACACTGTCATTTGGTGTATGGGCTGCCAGTGACATGGAAACATTCAGTCTCTGGTCAGACGAGGTACGCCCTCCTGTTTGAGACCGACTCATCATCGTTTCTAATCCAACCAAGTTTGACCAGCGGCTATCATTAGACATCCGTTCTCCCTCAGTTCACACCCAGTCTCGGACGTGGGTAACGGATTATCTCATTACATGCACACCCCGCCAAGAAGGTCTGAGAGTATACGTGGGTTCGAACGAGTAAGCTTTGTTTCCCACTCATTAACATTAGATTGACATCTTCCAGGGGAGATGCAGCATTCATCACCCCACCTGGTTTATCAAGTTCTGAACTTCTTACGAACTCGATTGGAAATTGGACCCTTCATTCACTCTGGAGAAATTGTCACGCTGGCATCATCCGCTCAATATTACTCGACGACGAGGCGAGTTTGTTGTGAATCAGTTTTCTGCGCTGACTGACCCGTATGTTAGAATCAAGTCATAGTAACGGGTGGTGAAGACGGCAAGATTCATATCTGGAAGAATACTTCACTTGATTCATCAGCTAATTATCCTATCCTTACTGAGGACTTAAAAGACGTTGATGGAGATGTAGAAATGATGACAGCTCCTGAAGTGTATTCACCTTCACGCAAGCGCAGGAAACGAGACCGCAATGAAGATGAAATATTGGTAAGGGTATCGACTAATCAAGTAACACGTGTTCCTCATGTAGGTGATAGACAGGAAAGAAATCGCGGGACCATTAATATTGTACTCCCAACTTCCGACCTTCGGATTTAGCCAGTTTAGTCGAGCTTGATCTGGAGAAAACTACGGCACAGCTACGAAGAAATCTCTTGAAGCATTGGCTGACAACTTTTCAGCGTTGAATGGCTGACGGATAATTCTACAGCCTCTACAGGACTGATCCTTGATCACGTAGGGAATGGTTGACGTAGTGACTTTTTCGTTTGGCCTCACTGCGACAATACTATGGAGATGATCGAACGTAGATCTCATGTCAACTGTACCTGAAGTCTAAGGATCTTTTACGGACCACTAAGGCGTCTACTCAGAGTATTCGTAATATTGAGTCGGACCAGAAGCGTCATTTCCAATATCTATAGGACAGAGAGCGAGAATCGAAACAGGCAACAATCCATCTTGGCGATCGTATGCAGTATCGGAATGGTGATGTATAGCTGGTTTTGAAGGTCGTAACCTCATGATGATATAATTTTGATGAAGATTTGGAACGGCGAGGGCAGCACAATATACTATGATCTTGCATAGCTTAAGTGGCATGTGTAACTTGTTTGAGCGTCCGTGAGGTGTGCTTCGACCTTCAGGTGCATTAGAAAGAAAAAGACTTGCACAGAGTGTAGATTATGCAGATTATGCATGTGAAAAGGGAATGGAAGTCATAAAAACTCTGCCTCGAAACCTTGGCGATCAGAGCAGTTGTGTCTCCTTGTTGTCATTCCGTCCGACATCAGCTGACCTACCGAGGCCATACACCGCTCGAATAATTTCCGAACCCAATCAGTCCGGGTCAACCAGATTCTTCAGCTCGAGATGACGTGAAAATCCACATTGTTAGGTTGCACTCTAAATCAACGTATTGAGTGCACACATGTACACAATACTATACCCTTTTCCTCACAGTGACTTCGACCGAGTAATCACGAAAATCAGGCAATCGTTGCGATGAAGTCACCACTTCGTCGACGAGGCCACTAAACATGTTTTCATCTTCCATGAGAAGAGCCTTATAGGCATTCTGAGAAAAGACACAAATGTTCTGAGCGGACGGCCGAATGGTGGACAGATGGACAAACCCGGAATATATCAGGACAAGCGGTGGCGAGCTTGGACATAGTCTCTCGCAAGATATCTTGTAATTCCAGGTCTAGGATAATTGGTTCAAGAGGAGGGGACACATGGAGATGACTTACCCCTTCCGTTGGATTCAGCAAGCTCAACCCAGCATCTGACTACGCCATCCAATATTGTGAACTTCCATCCTTCCATACGACATGCTCCAACGTCGATAATCACGAGCATAACTCGACCGGCGCTCTTCTGAAGTTCGATGATATCATTAACGTTTTCTGACTGGTCTGGCATGGTACTTCGCATCGCCATAATATGCGCGAGTTGAGGTATGAGCGACTAAATTTTGTGAGCTAATGGAATCCAGACTGTCTGAAGGACAGCTAGGCGTACCTTTAGAAAGCTAACTGTAGCTATGCCAAGTGTCCTCAATACATCGGGAAGTGAGTCCAATGTGGCCTTCATAGCCACGATGTTTTGTGTTGAATATATCCAGATTCCCTCGATGATGCTGCTAACAACAAGCGTAGACAGGTGATCAAAAAGCTCGAAGGAGTTGGGCTCGTCAACTTTGAGAGCAAGATTGAGCCACGTCGCAATTACAAGTCGCAGAAGAGTTGGCGTCTCTGGGTCGGATAGATGAGAGAGACCTGTTTTGAGTGACTTAAAGAGTCTTAGTAACCGCACCCAAAAAAGGAGAAACGCACGGAAAATATGAGCTCGTTAACACCCGTCCGTAGTAGAGTCTTTTGTGGGATAGTGTGTAACATGAAGGAAATAACTCGAACACCTTCGAGCTTGTGCTCCGCCTGATAGTCATCTAAGAGGGTCATCGTCGGTGGTATAAGCAAATGCCATATATCTTCATATGCATCCGGCTGAACACAATGAAGAGCAAAAGTAATTGCTGAGAATCAGTAGAATGACAGGTATGGCGGAGCTGCTTACGGCGATGTTCTTGACGACCCAAGCAAGAACACTCCAAATTCCAGGATAATTTTTCCACGTTTGCTCATCATAATAGTCCTGCACAGCATGAGGTCCACCTGCCGGGCGTGCAAGCCTCTTTCCAGTTTTATTGTTGAGATGCGGGTGAAGATTGGAGGAAAAAACTATGCGGAGATTCTTAGACAGGACTTGACGTAGCAAGGCAATAGTAGGCCGGCTGATTTGAGGAAAAGAAAGAATATCTGAAATAAGCGTTATGAAGAGCTGTTACAAGCAACATACGAAAATGATACCAAAAGCAAGAAGTTGCATTGCAGGGGTCGACCAAGGTGCAAGGTCCAACCCATCATTTTCGGATTCAATAGCGTACGGCATCACATAGAAAATGAGATCCGCAAGCAATGCATCGTTGAGAGGTTCCCCTTCAGTCCGCGCTCGAGCCACATGATTGTTCAGTGCATCTAACTCGTTGTGGGCCTTGTTTTTCCAAGCTGCGAGAGATTTGAGTGCCTCCTGGTCGTCGCATAGCCTCTGGAACCGGCCATACTCTGATGGAATCCTCAAAGGTACAAAAAATGTATCCAGTTCAATCATCAAATGTGCCTGTGAGCTTGATAATCAGATGAGAGGAAAACCTGAATGAAAGTAGACACGTGAACATCTGATCAAATACCAGATTCCACCTTGAATTGTGGCTGAAGAACGCTTGTCTGTAGCAACAAAATGGGACAGTCTCGTGCGTTCTTATACTAGGTCTGTCTATGTATCCAATTGAATGACCATCATCAGCGTCGCAGTTCATGGAAGATATGGAACGCCGTTCCAACTGTAAGCTTATGGTTTCCACCTCTACGGCATGCTACAGCATCAGTGGTGAACTCACTTGACTAGTCACACAACCTGAATTGGAGCGCTTAAAGAAACGCTTTATGAAGCTCGATAGGTGCGTACTTGACTCCTAGTGTGCCTTTTTGTGGCACTTGTTGCTCATTGGCTTGGTCTGTTCTCAGTGATGGCTCTGGTTCAATCGACCGTGAAGAGTTTCTCCAAATTCCCCAAATTGCTACCAACCCACTTGCGTCGCGAATGATTGCTATTTTTGACGAAGAGTATGCATTTTCTATCATGCTCAGAGATATACTCACACGTACATTGCTTCCTTAGTGGGGGAGGAACAGTTGACTTTCAGGAGTTTGTTGGAGGTTTGAGTGCCTTCAGTAGTCGAGGCGGTCGAGAGGAAAAGCTCAAATGTACGTTCATGCCTGTATTGGTTTATGAGGCGAGTCTTATTGGAGCCTTGGACGTAGTTGCTTTCAAGGTCTATGATGTAGACAGAGACGGCTACATCTCTAACGGGGAACTGTTCCTGGTTCTTAAAATGATGGTTGGGAACAATCTCAAGGTTTGACTTCTGAATCATGTCAAAAATCGAACACTTCTTAATACCTGTCTGCAGGACCAACAGTTGCAACAGATAGTTGACAAAACTATCATGGAGGCCGATTTGGACGGCGACGGAAAGCTTAACTTTGATGAATTTGCCCAAACGGTATCGAACACGGTAGGTAGGACATGTTAATTGGCTTATGCGAATCTTAACCTCTCGCAAATACAGGATATCGTGAAGCAGATGACCTTGGAAGATCTATTTTGAACAACTTTCTCAATCTCCGTCCCTTCCACCTCGACCGAAGAGACAGTATCATTCATGATTGTCATCTTTCCGGACCTGACCGTTCCTGCTATCCACCAACGCCCTTGTCCCAATACAATCAGCGCTCGCAGCATTTCTTCCTCTCTCTGTCTTGCAGCTTGTCAGATTCTACTTAGTCGCTTTGTGTAGGTCTTTTAATCATATCACAATAAAGAAATCAGATCGTGTTACGAACGCTATTCTGAGCACGCCACGATAGATGCCAATTCCACTACAGCACAAATCAGCTGTGCGATCAATAGGCGAGCACTCTGAATTGGGTAGACAGAATGGAAGGGGAAAACTGAGGTAATCCATTTGCATGAACCAGGGCATACGGATGAATCAACAAGTCCTGTATATTCGTCGAGTGAGCTTCTCCAAAAATTGAACACTTGCTGTGTTCACTGCAAAGGTCTATGAAAAGGGGTGACAATGCGGATAAACCCTAATGTAGGCACTAGGAGCATAGCTATTCTGCTCAGATAGCAGTTCAGGGTATCAGGTCACACAACTAGCTGGCCAAGACTGAAATAGTGTATAATCAGTATAATCAGTATAGCATAACTAGGTTGCTTACCTATATCACACACTTTCATTAGACTATATTACTTGCTTGTCTTATATTGCTTCAAACCAGCTCTCCACTGTAGCTCCAACATCAAATTGGTAAGTATCCTCAGTCTATTACTTAAGTGACTGAGATGAGATCTAATTGACTGAGATGAGACTTGACTATTATGTATTACTACTTTACTTATCATATTGATGTGACTGTAACAACCTATGTGACTGATCACATGACTAAATATATGACATTCCCCTTAAATAAGTCTAAATTCTATTGAGAAAAGAGAAGATAGAATGAAAATTCTTTATTGGAGTTTGTCTTCTTAAACTCTAACTCTAAGAGTTAAAGATAGAAAAAAACCAAGTCTCAGTTCAAGTCCAAGTCCATCCATCTATTTTTTCTCATTTAGACTTAGCAACAAAGAGTATAATAAAGAGTTACATATTAAACTTTGTCTTCCTAAAATCTAACTCTGAGTTAAAGACAGCTTAAACAGAAAGACTTGTATTTTAGACTTAGACTTGGTTTTTTTCTAAAATTTAGTTTCTCTTTTCTTATTTATGTCAGAAATCTTCTAAGTAGACTTAGATGTTTTCTATTTTTTTTTAGTCTTTTATGATTTCTCTTTTCTTTTATAGTTTAGTTTTCTTATTTTCTTCTTGAGACTTAGCTAAGAGTGTGGTATCACAAATGTCATAAATGTGTCACACAGTCATGTGACTTAGTAGAACATCATAGAAACTACTAGAAGAATTTAGTCATAGCTTTAGAGTAGGTTAGAGATACACAAACCAACTTCTAAAGATATATCAAGTAGACTACTCTGTAGTAGGAACTCTATTGAGTTCTCTTATATCACTCTATACATGAGTACACTTTTTCTTTAATCCTTGAGAAATAAGTCATAATAATTTAGACTTAGCTAAGAGATGTGATATAATATTATAGATAGATTACAGTCATATACAGTTATATATAAACTAATATCAAGTAATATATAATGTTGTAACTTATACTTAAGTGTTAGAGTATAAGAAAACCTTGTATTAGGTTAATACAAGAAAAATTAATAGAATTCCTATTATAACATAGTTTATTTTATATATAATAGAAGAAGTCACAAAAGTATAACAAAATGTAATGTCACAAGTTACAAAGATCAGAATCATATAATTACATAATAGGTATAGAGTTTGTACTTCAAGCTTCAGGAGAAATCTCAGTGTATTGTTCTGACTAAGATAAGTAGTACTTATCTTTTAAAAAAATTAAGAAAGCAGAATAAGATCTTCTGAAGGTAGTAGCTATTTTAAATATTCTAGAATACATTTCAATCTAGCAAAACAATACTAACATAATCAAGAAATAATTGTATAATAGTCAAAAACTCTGATAAAAGTACTTAGAATATTAGTTTAAAATAATAGAGATATTATAGCTAATAGCAGAGAGTACAAGACAATGATTATTTAGATAATAGCACTTGATAGAGTTTGAACACAGAGATAGCAGAGTTAACTTGATAAACTTCATAGACTTGATAACAGTATTTAGAGTTCATAGTCTGAGAGAAAAGAGAAACTTTGTAAAATTGATAACAAACATTGGTAGTATTTGGATCTTGAAATTCTACAAATTAATAGATTCTCTTCAACACTAGTGGTATATAAGATAAACTAGATTATAGTAGAAATATATTGAGTTTTCTTGTGTTAATCTAATATAAGATTTCTTTTTTGTTCTAACACTTGAGCTTAAGTTATAACATTCTTAGAGTAGGTGATTTATAATGGTACTTCTCTCTTGAGATTTCTTCTCTAGAAAAAACTTTTTTCTTATTTTTTCATTATCTTTAGTTTCTATTCAACTTTTTTAAATATTCTCTCTCAATTATCTTATATTTCTTCTTAAATTGTTCTAACTGCAGTTACATAACATGACATCATATGTCTAGAAGGTGGTAAAAGAATTTAAAATAATGATATTAAGAAACATAGCTATAGTATGTTTATCTTGTAGTAATAGTATAGTAAATATAAGGAGATCTGCTTCTTGTTATGAACTTAAGACCTTAGAGTTGGTCAAAAGAAAGAACCTTGTATAGGGTTTACACAAGAGAACTCAATGGAGATTTCTTTACAGGATTGTCTACCTTTTATACTAAAGGCATCTAGTCCATGTTATGTACTTCTAGCCTACCCTAAACCACTATATGTATACCTCAAGGCTAACATGTATTGTGTACATTATATGACATCATCCTTCTAGCATCTTCTATGTCTTTCTTCTTGTGTCACATGACTAACCCTAACCCTAAGTTCTATAAATAGAAAAATATGAAAAATAAATCAAAAATAAAATAAGAAAATGAGAAAAAACTAAGTCCACTTCTTGCGATCTTGATATTTCTGACTCTATTGAGCTCTGCAGTATTTTTTCTCTTATAAGCCTGTACCCTATCTCTACCAGTATTAGAGTTGAAGATAGTAGACTTTGTTTTTCTTTTATTTCTTCTTATTTTTATTATTCTTTTTATTTATATTCTTATTTTGAACTTAGGGTTAGAGTATGATATAACATCATATGTGACTGTCACAAATTGTCACACAGAAGAATATAGAAGGTTTCAAAATAATAATGCTATATAGTATATATACTATATATTTATAATTAATACATGACCTTTAGAATAGATTAAATTTTATGTAGCACAGACCACTAGCCTAGCATAGATAAGATAGATATATTATATTTGAAACTCTATTGAGTTCTCTTGTGTTAACCTTAATACAAGGTTTTTTTCTTAACTTAATACTTTGAGTCTTGAATTGTAATAGCTAAACTCTGTAGTCTTTCTTAAGTGACTCTGCTAAATTCTACTGAATTTCACAAGAATTTTGTTAATATTTGTTCTCAAACTCCTTAAATACAAATTTAAAATAGTTACCATCCTTAGAAGTCTTCATTTTATTCTATTAAAACTTCTTAGAGATTATTAAAGTCTGTAAAACTCTGTAGACTCTACTAATTGTTCTGACAGTAGATATTAGAGTAACTGGATAGAAAAGCAAAGTACTTCAAATTTCCAGAAAACCCTAAGTCTAAGAAATTACTAAACTATACACTCATTTCTAGAAAATCCTAAGAGAACAGAATGAGAATTCCTAAAGATGATGACTACTCTATATAATAACAGGTCCATTCTAATATGTCAGAATTCTGATTACATAAGCAAGGAATAATGATACATAAGCAATCAGGATTAGCTTAGAATAAAGAAATTAAAATAAAAGAAAGTTGTAGTATTTAGCAGATACTTCTGGAGTGTGAGAAAGAAAGTAAGCAGATGATACTAGAAGACTTTGGAAGACCACAGAGTGTTGCAGAAGAGCAAGGAAGTGTATAAAAGTGAGTTTAATAACATATCCAGATAGTTGGAAGTATTAGTATACAGCTTGAAGAAGTCTAGAGTATAGAAAATCAGATAAATGGATAAGTGTGAATATAGAAAAGGAACATAGAACATGGAACAGCTGAAAAATGCAGAAGAGAAAAGTCTCAGAAAAGCCAATCCCCTTATAGTAGACTTGTTAGAATTGAAAATAATAAACTTTATTTATTTTTCATTTTATTTTATTTTCCATTTCTTTTCTATTTTTGAACTTCAGGTTAGGGTTTACTATAACATCACAAAATATCATATAACACTGTCATAGTCACACAATTATGTGTCATAGAAGGATATGAAAGATTTCAGAACAATGATATTATATTATATATCACTAGTATGTAGTATACATGTTTTTTAGAGTAGGCTAAATTTAGTAGTAGCATGGACTATTAGCCTTCTTAGAACTCCATTGAATTCTCTTATATTAACCTAATACAAGATTCTTCTTTTGTCTTAACACTTTGAGACTTAAGTTATAACAAGATTCATAAATAACACATATACTTCAGGGTAGAATTATTTATTAGTAGCACAGATTATGTAATATTAGATATAAAATAGTAATATACTAGGAACTTTTTGTTGAGTTATTTTGTGATCTCTATAAGACTTTTGTACTATGAGACTACTTAGTGAGCCAGTGACTATCTTGGTTAGTAGTTATTACAACATTCAGTATTATCAAAGGTTTGATCATTCCTAGCTGTTTCTGATCATGCTGGTACCATCATTATATGGTTATATTAGCAGTGTTTTGCTTGATTGGAATGATATTATAGAGTACTTAAAACATCTACCACCTTCAAAAGAATCTTATTTGGTTCTCCTAGATTCTTTCTGAAGATGAGTTATATATACTGTAGTTATACCAATATAAACTTAAGTTCTTCCTAAAATTCTGAAACATCTTCTATACACTTTCACCTAGTTGCTTTAACATTTTCTATTCTATTCTAACTTAAGTCCAAAAGTTGGAATTTTTAAAAAATCTTATATTATAGTTTAATATAAGAGAACTTGATAGAATTTCTAAGTACAAACTAGACTATTTATATATCTTTTTATATTGATTTGTGTATCTTAATATTAATTTATTCTAAAGTATAACTAGGTTCTTTTAGTAAGTTTTATGGAGTATTATAGCAATCACTAACCTAAATAGTTAATAGATCACTAAGTAGTCATATACTAATGTTATATAGTCTATGCTATGATAAGTAACTCTATCCTAAAGTATATATGTCATCTATGAGTTCACCATACAATTATTATGAAGATAATATACTGTAAACATGTATTCCAACATCATTGTTCTAGTCTCTTCTACTATGTTCTAGACTTATGATATCACATTATGTAATATTATATAACCACAGTCATATATCTCTTATTGACCAAGAAAAAAACAAAAAAACAACTTAGATTAAGTGTAACATCACTTTTCTCTTATACTATCATCTTACATAGTAGTGCTTAACAGAGAATTAGTGAATATATCATTTCATTTCAATATCAACAACTCTAAGAAGTCCTCCACAGGTGTAACAATTGACATAGAGGTTGATATGTTAAGAAATTGTTCTATTTCTCTGAATATCAATAGTTTTAGGGCATTATTGACATATTTCTATGCATTTTTTATAGAATATGCTGAATGTGTTAAAGCTATTGCCAACAACACAATCTAAGCTGATTAAGTCAAGCTTAATGAATCTCAAGAATCTGCTTTATCCTATATATCTCCAAAGATAGATATGAAATCTGTTAACTAGATGAATACAAATGAACTCATATCTATTCCACATGGTATAACATCTGACAACATATGTATATCTCAAGGTAAGGAATTGCAATCAAATACTATTAACATATGCAAGCCTCAAAGACTTGAGGTATCTACTATACTATATGGTGTTAATCAACTAGCAGATCCTCAATTGTGGAACAGTAGCTTTTGTTTTATTTCTATTTTCAACATAAATGAATACTTAAAAGTTGAGGCCAAGAATATTGCATACTCACTCTACTAAATAACAATCTTTATCAGACAAAGAAAACTCAAAGATAAGATAGCAATAATATTTCACAAATTGCAGAATTTGATTTTGCCACTTGGAATCTCATCTTGTCAATTTACAAATCAGGATGGGATAAGTTGAATGCTAACAAAAATAGCAACTCTTTTAGGCAATATGTTTTGGCTCAATTCAAACTGAAAAACAGTATAAAAAAGCAGTTAATAATAGTTATATCAAGCTTAGTAAGAAAGCTAATGTTTCTAGAATCTCTTCTTCTATTCTTCTGAAACTGAGTAAAAAAGTCTTGGAGAATTTTAAGTTTTATAAAGACAAGAGTAAAGATAATACTTCCTATGCAAATACTCAAAGTCAAGTATCTATAGACAACATAAAGACTATTGTGAAAATCAAGGAAAACTTTCCTAATCTTTTAGTAAAGAAAATTAAAGAAGTTTAAAAAGTATTAAATGAGCCAAAGAAGGATAAACCAAGGATTAACATGATAACAAAAGGTCCATCAAGGAAACAAATTATAGTCTTTATAAGCTCAGGTAATTCTAACAAATTCATGGTTTTACTTAACAAACATGTTTCTAACATCAACAGAGCTCTCAAATCACATCCACTTTAAATTTAAGTATCACAAAATGAACTACTTACTTATCTGTGATATCTAAATCTTGGGTACATTCTCAGATGTTTAGGAGTAATTTAGAAGTTTAATAATGATGACAATGATGATTAAGATCAATACAAATGTCAATAATAAATAATAAAAATTGATATTGTTAAGTCTAAGATCTAATTCTTAGATATAAAGGTATATATACAAAATAGTAATGATCAAAACTCATACCTGATGGAAGCTGTCATCTGTCATAACAACTGTCAGGCTAATAAAGACATAAACATTCCTATCACTTCAGATATTATCAAAAAGGTATTACAATTCACACATATTTTTAATAATGTTATTCTAGCCTCTAAGTCTTGTATTATTAAAACTTTTCCAAGATCTGATATAGCTGTCATCTGGATGGACATCTGAGACTTCTAGAGTAGTACTAAAGCTAAAATGCTGATTAATAGGTGCTTTGATATTGGAAGCCACATTGCTACTATTTGTAGTACCAACATAAGCCTAGGTGTTCCCCAGTACAAAAAATATTAGAAATAGGAACATACTACTTTTGCTTGCCATATTCATAGAGCAAAATATCTGAAATGCAACAGCCCTCATAAACTTAAACATCACCATGACTTGGCTTAGTGTTGTAAGTCCAATTTTAAGATCAGCTCTCCTAGACTCAAAACCCTAGAGGTAAGCCATGTACATATATGTTCAAATATATTAATTGCAAAGATGAGTACCAGGTAGACAGTTATAATTGTCTGTTCTGAAAATATCATTTCAACTGTAACTAGTATAACAAAAAATCTCAAAAACTTCAAGAAATTAAAGTTAATTCAATTTGCTTATCTATAGATAACAGTAAAGCATGATTTTAAAAAGTCTCAATATCTTCTCACAGGATATTCAAAAGAATTATTTTCTAACAGATATCATTTTAAAAAATATTAACATTATATTTATTCAGAAACCTCTATAGCTGATAATTCAAAATATCCTTAGCTCAACATCTGAAAAAAGGAAAACAATTGTTAGTGCTCCCAATCATTTGTTATAGATCACTTTTTTAAGATATTCAACTAATGAGGATAATCACATGAGAATTATCACATACATCAATATTCAACTCTCTTAATTGTGTTTTTCTTTTAGAAAGAATATTATAAATCACAGAGATATCAATCTCATTTATTTCTTTAATAGTGGCATTATCTATTTTATAATCAACATATATTCTGATGATCAGCAAAATGTCTTAAAATATCTTAAGAATATCAAGGTTAATCTTATTATCATGACTGGTAATTTTAATATTAGAGATAACAACTGGAA
>Ga0157368_1000718_pt1 | contig 15184 bp, 11 predicted proteins | sample AttbisABBM3_FD_113146 | JGI IMG/M metagenome (GOLD analysis project Ga0157368, IMG submission 113146) | Fungus gardens microbial communities from leaf cutter ant in Botucatu, State of São Paulo, Brazil - Atta bisphaerica ABBM3 | ecosystem: Host-associated > Fungi > Mycelium > Unclassified ...
AAAAATCTTATTCTGTTCTCTTATGTTTTTCTGAAGTTTAAAGTATTATTGGTCTGGTAATCTCAAATTATTTACCCTTATATTTTAACCTCTTTTCCCTTTTCTTATTTTTCAGCCAATACCTGCTCTAAGTAATTATCCCATAAGTCTTATTAACACTGATGAAGCCTTAAGCCTCCTTCAGTATTATCTGAGAAAAGTAATCAAGTACTAGCATACTTTAGAACATTCTACTAACAAAATTCTTACTAGTTCTATAAGCCAACTCTAGAATTTGTAAACTCTAGTATCTAACTCTACCCCACATCTATAAGTATATCTTCTTCTTTATTGTCTTCAATATTCTCTTTCTCCACAAATACTTTTACACTAAGAAATTTATATTGCCACTCTTGTTAAACTTCAGTGGAGGTCAATAAGTAGGGTGAGTCTTTCTTAGCTCCTATTTTCCTTATATCTAGCTGTCCATAGACTAGTTTAATTATGACTAGAATATAACTTTTTGGGTTCTGTTCTTTTTTAGGAGTGGCTGTACTTTCAAACAGTCCAAAACATCTTTTTTCAAGAGTCTACTACTGGCACTTTTCCCATTACAACATAGCCAGAGTTCAAGTTGCTTGTCAAGAATGAAAGAAGTGGACTTAATATTTTCTTATTTTCTTCTCTCATTTTTATTTTCTTTTTCTTTTCAATTTATTTTCCTTTATTCTATTTTTAGAACTAGGGTTAGGGTTAGAGTAACAAGATCACGCTGTCACATAGCAGGTCACATCAGATGACATGATCAAAAGTCACATAACACATGAAAGGATGTAAAAGATTCTGGAAGGATGACGTCATACAATATATGATATACATATTGACCTTAAGGCATATACATGGTTATTTAGGGTAGGCTAGAAATAGCTCACACAAACCATTAGGTATTTGTATATAAAGTAGACAATCCTATACAGAGTTCTTTATTGAGTTCTCTTGTGTTAATCCAATACAAGGTTCATTCTCTTAACTAACTCTAAGGTTTTGAGTTTGTAACATTGCTCTTCTAAGAGTACTTCTTTCCTATCAATGCTATTGCTAAAGCAGTTAATAAACTAGAGAGAACCATCTATCACCAAGAAAGCTATATAGTGGAGGAATACTTAGATAAGTTCCAAACTTTAATTTTGGAAGCTAACTATACCAATCTCCACACTATAGTAGTCAAGTTTTGCCATGGACTTAAAATAGAAATTCAGAACCAGATTGTGACACTACCTATAGATTAACTAGAAGATACTAATTTCTCTGTATAAATTAAGACTACACAATGAATAGACCAGACATAAAAGACAAATAAGTTTTCCAGTCAAATCAGCATATGATCTTTATCTTCTTTTAATAATATCTATACCTTACTCAACTGAGAATCTTTCCTCATCCTTCCTCTTATCAACTGCCTTCTGTCATATCAGCACCACCATTGTAACAGTCTATGCTGATACTTTCTAAAGATATCCTTATGAATGTTAATTCTGCATATAAACTCTATTCTGTACTTCTATAGAGTTGTTACTACTGTAGAAATCCTAATTATATGATTCAAAAATGTCTGGTTAGATTGGATATCAAACAGTCAATGGTAGAACAATGTAAGAAGCTTAGAGAAGATTTGAATATATTAAAGAACCTGGAATTCCAAGAATAACAAGAACTTCTAAATAAGAGAAATAATGAGAATCAATCAAGTAGTTTGGATTTTGTGTAAGATAGCTGGTAATATATATATTCCAGTTATTGAATAATAGGTTCAATATACTGTCTATAGAAAAATATAATGAGGATAGTAATCTAATAGATATATTTGAAAGTTCAAACACTATAATTTCTATATCTCTTCTCTGCTGTTCTAAATAGAGAAAGAAACTTTCTCAACACTTTACTATCAGTACTCTTGATGTATATAAAACTTTGCTATATCTTTCTATCACTCTAAAAACTACTAATATCTTTGAGATCTTCTTAGTATATGTATTAGTAAACTTTGAAGCTATAAGAATCATTTTAACTAAATTTTTATTAACAAACACTACTTGGATACTTACAGACTCTTATATCCCATCTATTAGAATAACTGGGTAGAAAAGCAAGATACTTCAAATTTCTAGGAAATTCTAAGAGAACAAAATGAGAATTTCTGAAGGTAATGACTATTTTATATAATAGCAGACTCATTTTGATATGCTGGAATGCTGTTTACATAAGCAGGGAATGATAATACTTAAGTAATTAGAAACTGTTCAGAATGGAAAGACTAAATTAGAAGAAAGTTAGAGTATCTAGTAAATGTTTTTAGAGTATGAGAAAGTAAATAAGTAAATGAGTGTGGATGATAATAACAAACTATAGAAGACCACAGAGCATTATGATTTGTGACAGTAACATATAATGTCATGCTAACTCTAACTCTAAGCTCTAAAATAGAAAATAAAATTTCCTAGGTTCATTATTAACAATTCTAACATAGTTAGTAATAACCACTTGTATAGAATTATAGATATTTCTTAGCTTTTATTAGAGATTTATCTATGTATTTTTTGAATTTGACATACTTAAGGAGATTATTATCATAATGTAAGTGCTGATTTTTTAAGACACTTCAGCTCTATTCCATATTAAAGTGTCATAGTATTCTTAAACTTTAATATTTTATTTTGATTTTTTCTCTCTATTTTTCTTACTTTTCTTTTTCTTTTATTATTTCTTTTATGATCAATAAAAAGATATATGACTGCTATCACATAATATATCATATAATATGACCTCATATATCTGAAACATAGTAAAAGAAACTAAAACATTAATATCAGAATATATATCTACAGTATACTATTCTTATAGTGTGTATATAGTAAACTTATAAATAACATATATACTTTGGAGTAGGGTCATTTATTAATAGCATGGACTATATAACATGAGTATAAATAGAGTAGTAATATATTAGAGACTTTTGTCAAGTTTTTTTGTGATTTCTATAAGATTCTTTGTACTTTAAAACTATATAATAATCTATTAACTATTTAGGTTAGTGGTTGCCACAACATAAAGCAGATAGCTCAGATTTCACAACTGAGGTAATACTCTTCCAAATCTCTAACAAAAATAGTAAGTAATATCTAGTTATTCTTTTTAGTAAGTCTCTTTCTTCTATTAAATACAACTATAAGATATATAATAAGAAAATATTAGCATTTTTATAGAAAGAGTAGCAACTCTGGTTGAGGTTTGATTAGACTATAAAAATCTAGAGTATTTCACAACTGCCAAGAAATTGAACTAAAGACAAGCTTAGTAATCATTATACTTAGCATAATTTGACTTATTACTACACCATTGTCTAGAAAAGCTTATGGGTAAGTCTGATATACTGTCAAGATGAATAAAAAGATGAATAAATTATAGCACCTTCAAATAATAGAAAGAGGTCCAAGATAGGAGTGAGTGCTGATTTGGTGTGTCATTGTTGAACACTGGGAATCAAGTTCAATAAGAGTTTATCTTTGTCAATTATCAGACTAGCAAATTACAGTGTAACTACTAGTCTTAAATATGAGTTTCTACTATAGGAGATGTTTGGGGTTTCAGTGGTATAGCCTCTATTACCCTAAGAGGAGATTTCAGTATTGAGACACTGACAGGGATGATTTTGCTATGGAAGACCAAGTAGAATAGAAGTATCTCCATTATAGAAGACAGAATACTTAGATGGTTGTATCACCACCATGAGATATGTTGTGAGAAAGATAAGCTTGTATGGTTGGGAGGCAATATTACTACAGGGATATAATTTCTGGACAAGTAGACTTAGCATATGACACTGGGCTAATATTCTAGATACTTCTATTAGAAATATCTCTAACCATGCTGTTATTATCATTTCTTATAAAGTAAGCTAATTTAGGAGATTAGAATATATAACATAGGTATATAAAATGTTTGTTGCCTTCAGAAATCTTATTCTGTTCTCTTAGGTTCTTCTAGAGGTAAGTTATATTTTTAGAATATCTTGTCAATAAAGCTTAGGTTCTCCTGGAGTGTAAACTTTGCTAAATTTTATATACTTTGTTCAGTCACCTTAATATTTACCCAATAATAGTAAAAAAAGATAAGCAAATAGTAGATAGCAAGTTTGAAAACTCAATGGAGTTCTTAGTATAACATATCTATCTTTATATACTAATTACTGATAGTCTGTGCTCTACTTCTTTAGCCTACTCTAAATGACCATATATTAGCTATAAAATCAATATACATTGTTTTCAAACCTTCTATCATATTCTTTATGATTTCATGACTATGTGACCATTACTGTGACCATGTCAGGTAATATAACTGTTGTGTAACAGTATGATTGTAATATTATGCTAAATCCTAATCTAAATTTAGAAAAATAAATTAACTATGAAAAGATAAAGTGATAGATAACAGATGAGGACTTAAATATGATTACAAGTATAAATAAGAGTACAGAAAAGCTAGTTTCCTTACAAACAATATAATTTGAATTTTTTCTAGAGAATTTTAAAGTGTTTTCCATACTTCTATCTAGTTTGCTTTAATAATTTTCTAAATACTTACAACTTCCTAAATAAGACTAATAATTCTTTCACAGAGAAGAAGTAATGTAATGGTTTGCTTTTACTAATCTACAACTAGTTCTAAACAAAACTGGCAAAAAATTTATCTCAGTATAGTCATGTTCTTTTCATGAACTGTGAACTGCTTAAGAGATGAATACTAAATAAGAATGTTACAAATCCTCAGACTTAGTATCTATAAGATACAAATTAGCTAAGACAAATTTGTTTAACCAAATCCACTATACTAGCTAACTGTATGTAAAGCATCAAGATCCTGTTTATTTATATGTGTCATATGTCTGACATTAATCAGTAAAAAGTTACACAATCAGGACAATAACAGCCTATGCTTCTTTAATTATCAATCAATTTGCTTATTTCTGGTAAAATGCCTGGTGATCCAGTGTTTTACAATCCTTCTTTCTCTTATACCACCATCTTGTATGATAGCACCTAATAGAGACTTAAGGAATATATAATTTTCTACTTTAGCTTTTTCATCTACTACTCATCAAATAGATTGTTTACTAGCTAGCTTGGCAATGGGCATCAACTTGAATAAGAAAGTTAACAATTTTGACAATGCTAGGGAAAGATCTCCTTCTTCTAGTAGTGTCACCTCTAGAAGTACTTCAGTTGAATCAAAGACTTCCTTTATACCATACTATGAAAGGATAGTTATTCAAAACAACTTCTCTGAAGAAGAATTCAGGGAACTCATCAACTATTCTCAACTGTCATACAACAACCAATGTCAAGAATCCAGTTGTGTTAATATAGTGATTGATCCAGTTTTACCTCAAGGGCTATAGCATGTTTCAAACAAGGTACCAGTCCTAAATTTCTCAAGCTCCCCTCATGTTGAGGATGATGATGTCATCAATATTCAATTACTATATAATTCTAATTAACCTACAGAGCCAGAATTATGGGACAGTAACTTTTATCCCATTTCCATTCATGGATCATTAAAGTACCTTTCCTCTGATGCTACTAATCTTAAGAAGTCTATGACATGCATAGCCAAATATATCCAAAACAAAAAGATTGACATGTCTAAGTCCAATGATGTCAAGGACTTTGAAGGTATTGGTAAAGCTGTTTGAGAGCTTATTTCATTTATCTATAATTCTGGGTGGGACTTACTTATTGCTGATGATTATAAAAACAGCCTTAGGTAAAAGATAGCTTCCAAATTCACCCTTAAAGTAGATCTGGAGAAGAACAGTAAGAAAGAAGAGAAAGATACTAATGAGCCTGCTAGAATTGAAAGAATTCCTCCTCCAATTCTTGCAAAATTACTGAAAGAAGTAAAAGAAATATCTAAATACTCCAAACCTATCAAACCTACTAAGGACAACAATAGTAAAAACAAATCATATACACAAGCATCTAAGACTAGCAGCAACACCAAGAAAGTTTTGAAGATAAAAGAAGCTTTTCTATCTTTAAAAGCAAAAAACATTGACAACATCCAAAAAATAATCAAGGGAAACAATAATTCCAAACCAAAAACTTTGCATCAACACAACCATGAAAGGGCTGTTTCAAAAACAGGATATTGTCCCTATAAGTGGTGATAATCTTCATGAATGAAAGCAATGCCCATGTCTTGAGCATAAATAGGGCATTAAAGAATATCAAATCCAATGTATTGGTTGACTTTATCTGTACTGATGCAGCTAGAATCATAGTTGTCACTAACAAAGTTGCCACCTCCTTAGATCTACAAACTATTGAGCAATATGTCAAAGGTGTAAATTGCATCAACTCTAATAAAGTTGACTCTTCAAGACTTCCCCAATTAAAATTGTATTTGAAAATCATTGGTCTACTATACCTTCAAGAAAACACCATCACCCCTATCAACTTAAATGTGGTTGAGAATATAATCAAGGACAACTACATTTTTAACAATATCACTTTAGTAGTGAAACCTTGAATTATCAAAGTTTCTCTGAAATCTGACATAACTATTATTTGGATTGACATATGGGATATACAAAGTGGTAGTAATGCTAAAATGCTTATCAACAGGTGCTTCAATGTGGACAACTACATTGCTATCATTCAAGAAGCTAATATAAACCCTAGTATCCTCCAATACAAGAATTGTTGTAGGTAGGGCCACTTAATGTTTACATGTCGAATTCAAGAGACCAAATGCATCAAATGCAATAGTTCTTACAAATCAGAGCATCACTGACAATTTGCATGATGTTGCAAAGCCAATAAAAAAACAAATCTACCTTGACTAGAAACAAAGAAGGGCAAGCCATGCTCCTACTTCTTTAAGTACTCTAACTATCAGAGAGACTATCAACCAGACTCCAATATTTGTCTTTTCTGGAGGCACCGATTCAATCCTGATTAGTATAGCTAAAAACAACAGGAATTTTGTAAAAGCAAGAGTAAATCAATTTGCTCAGTTATGAGCAGTACCCAACAATAATTTATGATAACATAAAGCTATACTTACATAATGTTTGCAAGAATAGTCTTATCATTAATACCATTCTGGAAACTCAGTCATTGTTTGATATCATATTCATTCAAAAATCTCCCTGGTTAGTTATTTGATCCATTCCCAGCTCCACTAGTTGTGAAGGAGATGTACTAGTTAGAGTTCCTCATCATCCAAATTGGACTACTTTCTCTAGAACTTTATCATGTGTCTCTGAATCTCCCAGAGTTATTGTATACATTAACATTTATATCTCCTCTCTTTGTTTTTCTTTGCAAAATAATATTCTTAACCATAGGGATTTATCTTGTATCTCCTTTTTTAATCAGGGTTCAAGTTATTTTTTGATTAATGTATATTCAAACTTATCTCAGTCAGCTTTGAAGTATCTTAAGGATACTGAAGTTAATATTAATAATGTCCTTATCATGACTGGGAACTTTAATATTAGAAATAGTTTTTGAGACCCAAATTTTCCATACCATTCTACTTATAGAGACACACTCTTCAACATCTCTGATTCTTTTCAGTTAGAAATTTCTAAACTGACTGAATTCTTTCCTACTAGATACTCCAACAATAATCAAGACTCAAATTTAGTCCTAGATCTTGTCTTTCTTTGTCCATTCTCAACAGAATTTGATAACTACCACATTCATTCTGATTAGAGGTTAACATCTGACTACACCCTCATCACTGTCAATATCTCAATATTCAATAAATGCATACCAACAAAAAAATGATCCCTCATCAAGAATAGTGATGAGGAGAACCATTTCATTGAAGAGCTTGCAAACATTATCAAGTAAATGGATATATCCTCTATCCAAAGTATCAAAGCTCTAAAAAATATTGTTCAAATGCTAGCCACCAATATTAACAGCATCTGGCTTAAATACTCCAAGAATGTTAATATTACTAAACATTCTTAAGCATGGTGGAATGAAGACTGTTGCAAAGATCTCAACAAGTACTGACAATCTCAAAGTCTAGAAGATTGGAAGAATTTCAAAAAGATGGTCAAGAAGACAAAGCATGTCTTTTTCAATAACAAAATTGATGAAATCACTAACAAGAAGTGTGGTCTATAGGAACTCATGAATTAGGTCAAGAAACATAAGTTTCTAGCTATCAAATCCATTCAGTTCAATGGTCGACCCTATATTGAATTGAACAACCCATGGAACACTCTTCATAATTTATTCAACTCTGCACAATCTCATGAAGTTGATTTCCAACTTCTAGACAAAATCTCTAGTAAAGACATCAAAATGTGGGCTCCATTCTCAAGAGAAGAGCTTATCAACACCATTGAAAAATGCAACAACTCGTTGGTTTCTAGTTCAGATAAGTTATCTTGGAGTCATATTAAGAGAATCATTAAAAACAATGAGTACATTACCAAGCTCATTGATATTGCTAATGCTTGCATCGATTTAGGACACTGGCCATCCCACTTCAAAATGTCCATGACTGTCATCATCCCTAAACCTAACAAGGCATTGTACAATTTCCCCAAGTTCTTCTGTCCCATCATTCTGTTAAACATAATGGGAAAGCTCTTTGAGAAAATGATTGGGGAAAGACTGCAGTTTCTTACAATCTCAAATAATTTCATCTATCTATATCAGTTAGGCAGTCTCAAGTATAGGTCTACCATGGATGCTAATATTGCTCTTACCCATTTTATTCGATCAGAATAGGTCAAAAATCTCTCCACCAGTATGTTGGCTTTGATATTGTATAGTTTTTTCCATCACTTAATCATCAACTCCTCCCTCTCATTATATATAAAATAGAACTTAATTAGAAAGTTTCGTCAAGAACTACCTAGTTGGAAGGAAAACAAAATATCTATGAAATAGTTTTCAACCTCCCTTTTGTAATGTATACATTGGTGTTGGACAAGGATCAGCCCTTTTGCCTATTCTCTCTGCTCTTTATCTCTCTCTTATTTTTCATATCCTTGAAAAATGATTAAAAATCCTAAAAATTCCCATTTCTATTATTTCTTTTGTCAATGATAGACTTTTCATTTTACAGAACAAATCTATTTCTCATTTGAATATGAATCTTTTTTGTAGTTACAATGTTATCTCTTCTTTTCTCATAAAGTTTAAACTTGTAGTGAAATATGGAAAAACTGAAGTGTTCCACTTTTCTAGATCACACAGAGCCTTCAACTCTCCTCCACTAGATCTCACTCCTATAGGAGGTCCTGTCTTACTTCCCAAGGCTACATGATGATATCTTAGTTTCCTTTTTAATTGAAAATTAACTTTTTGACATCATATAGATTTTTACACTAACAAAGCCATTTCCATAATCAAATGCATGAAAATGCTAGGAAACTCATTGAGAGGGATAAACTCCCTTCAGAAAAGAAGACTATACAGATGCTGTGCTTTACCTATAGCTCTTTACAGTTTCCAACTATAGTACTATAACAAAGCTCCACTGAATTATCCCCTCAACATACTCTGAAAAATGCAACAAAGGGCAGCTCTTTGGATATCCTGTGCTTTTCAAATGTCACCTACAACAGGAATTAAAGCTATTTCTGGTCTCATTCCTATCCACCTTTACCTCAAGAAATTATATAGCAGATTTCTTTTAAGAGGTTCATCACTTCCTCCTAACTATATTATCAAGTCTATCCTCAGTTCCAATGGATCATATGAACACACACCTCACAATATATCCATCAACAATCTTACCCCTAAATAGAGACTGTACTTGAGCTCTCCTCTAATTGACATAGATAATAGGTGTAACAAACTTTCTTTCTCCTTTTTAGTTTTTGACAAGGAGTTTAACCCAGGAAATCAACTCATCGACTCTTTTTCAGATCAATTCTACTTTTACCCTCATTCTTCAAACATCAAGAACCATATAAAAAATCTTAATAACATTACATTCAGAGCATCATCAAACACTTCCTTCTCTATTATTGTCTCCAATGCTAGCATCAAGAATCATATTGCCACTTCAATATCACATATTCACTTGCACAATAAACCTGTTATCAAGACAATTCACAGAGCAGTCAATATCACAACCACTGAAGCTGAATTATTCACTATTCAATATGGTATCAACCAAGTGGTTGGTATCACTAACATTAATTATATCATTGTCATATCAGATTCCCTCCATACTGCCAAGAGAATTTTTGATTCCTTATTGCACCCATATCAAATCCACTCTGCTGCAACCTCTCATGAACTCAGAGGCTTTTTCTTAAAGGATGTTAATAATTGTATCAAGTTCTGGGATTGCCCCAGTAAACAAAACTGGCTGCTACATTCTTTAGTAGACAAAGATTCCAAGAGTTTTGATTCAGTGCCTATCTTTCTATGCAAATTGTCCTGGGATTATTGCAAAAAGCAGGAATGCAACTCCATCCTTTCTCAATGGAAAATGTCTTTTCAAGTGTTAGACCTTAAAGGGAAAAACTTTCTGAAGTTACTTGATAGTGATTTCAAACCTATCAAGCTGTTGGCCATTAAAGGCAGTCCTTGGTTGCAACATTTTGGCCATTCCAACTTGTTGTATGCTAGAGCTACTAGAGCCATCATCAATCATGCTCCCATCAGCAAATATCATCTGAGATCCTTCCCTAGGGAAGATTTCTTGTGTCCATGCAGTTTATATCCTATTGAAACTAGGTGACACATCTTGCATGACTGCAAGAGATTCAACAAATATTGGAATCCTAGAAGGGATACTATAGCTCACTTTTTGTCACTCCTCCAATTCAACTCTAATGCTTTTTCTTTTGATTAAGGCATTATTAATTTATATTGCATTTAGCATAACATGCCTTTTTACTTGCTATTTATTTTATTTTATTCTTTTTCTTTTTCTTTCCTTTTCTTTTTTCTTTCCTCCTGTTGCTTCAGTTTACATGTACGTAGTTACGAAGTAGCTACCACGGTCTGCCCTCGCGCTCCGTTTAATAAATTGTCGATTTTAAAAAAAAAAAAAGATCCAGTGTTTCACCCGGACCGACTTAGTATTGGCGGCCCGACTTGAGAATCACGGTCCGACCATCGCGTCTAAAAATATCATGCAGGTGTACATGAAAATGGAAATAGAACAGGAAAGCAGGTTGGACGTCATTAATGAGCTGATGAATACTGCATTTCTCAAGATCGAATGAGAAAAGCTAAACTACTATTGCGAAATGTGATTGTTTGCGTGGTGAAAATGTCGATTCAGCATGAAACCACCGGAAAAGATAAAAGGTGTATCTGATACAGAAAAGATGTAGGATTGAAGGCCAAAGATCACGATAGTAATCATCCAGTTCAGTTGGGTAGCAAGCGATATCTCCAATTGAAGAATATGTACAGTGATAGGCAGATGAATGGGCTGATCAAAAGGCATTTCAGTAGTGTTCAGTTATGGACAAGTGTCCTTAAGAAGTATATATCAACCCTGTGTAAAAAACCTAGAGAATCTCCCAATCTGAGAATGGCACAGAGCACCTATAACTTGGATTTAGAGCTCTCAGCTAGAGTAACAGCAGCAGCAGCTAATACTACAGCATTGCGCTCTTTCACTTTAGCAACTGATGTGGTTGATAAATGCGTTGGCTTGGAAAGAATGCTAAAACTTTTACTTACTGAAGATAACCTTACCGCCCTCCTTCCACATTTCAGTGACAATAGTCTCTCCTGGATATACAACGCCAGCGAACCTATGTCATTTATAGCCTAGGTTTGTGGCTCAACGCTCCACGAAAGAAAGAAGATACACACCGAACTTTGATGTCCTTGTAGACTCCATAAGTCTTCAAGACATGTTTCCCAGCTATACCCATAGTGCAAAGGCCATGGAGGATTGGTTGCTTAAACCCACCGATAGCGGCGAACTCGGGCAAAATCTAGAGATAGGACAGATAATTAGGTAACTCGGCATGAGCGAGAGGATGCTCACATGAAGGGGGTTCGCATCACCGCTCAGGCTGGAGGATAGGTATCAGTTCACTTGAACAGCTTATAACACCGCAATCACCAGCATGTAGAAACAGCTGAAATGTGAAGGAACGAGGAATGTACCGGTAGAGTGCAGCCTGTGATGTACTTGTTTTCTCCTCTACAATAGTGTCGGGGGCGCGTTTCGGCGGGGTGTTGGAAGCGGTAGCTGCGCCTCGATCTGTAGCGGTCGGACGTTCAAAACTTCTGAGTTCGAATATGAGATTTTTCAGAACGGAATGTACCTATTCCAGTTCGTTTTCCGCCAAATCCTCCGGCACCTCGAATAAATACAGTCGACTGATTCTCGAATATAACCTTTCCAGTTTTGATGTCTTTGGTTTCAATGATAGTGGTCACAGCAGCTGCTTTGCCTTTATCAAGGACTTCGCGGAGCCTACCAACAGTCCTCAGAATCAGATACAAGTATTCAAGAGACCGTTGAAATGTACCGAGCTTCACTAACGAGTGAGCCACCTGTTGGGATAGGTGCCTTGATGTCAAGGTATTGTTCACCATGAAGCAGCTTTGCCTGGGATGTGTGCAATGCATTGGTCTCATTGAAATCTTCCGGTCAAACGGTCACTTACCGGGTTGAAGTTCGGCAACCAGTCAAGAGGAACTGCGGAACTCGCCGGGAACTGAGGAATAACACCAAAAGTTGGTAATGCACCAAACTCGTCATCTCCCTCATATGTCCATTGCAACTCCTTCTCAGTCGCACCAATACCCAGATTATAGAGTACTACGTCTCGCTAATGTATACCCAGGGAATTTTCAGGACATCGAGTAACTGGAGACGGGTCTTGCTCACCTCGGTATAGTCATACAACACTGAGTCGGGAACGATCTTCTTTGCGTCGGCGACGAGCTTTGTGTCTTCCGGGTCAGCGAAAGCATTAGGATCTTTAAAGACGGACATGATGGAAGGGTGGCACATTTATGCTAATCACATGCTATGGCATTTAAATATTTTCGATTTTCAGCTGACTTTCAGCTGTGACGCGCCCAAGCACTCAGATATCACATCGCTTCTCTCTCTCTTACCACCATCTTGTATGGTAGCGCTAACAGAGAAATTGCGAATAAAAATCTTTTAATCATCCCTTCAGCTATGTCTAGTCCCAAAGTGATCAACAATGATTCAGAGGACATCAACATGGGTCCCCCTAGAGGAAGATCCAACAAATTGAGCGTCAACTCTTCTAGAGAGTCTTCCACTGATTCCAAATCCTCAGACAACGAGTATGCTCATAGAATGGAAATTCAAAGCAGTGGCCTGAATTGGGCTAATCAAGCAGATGCTGAAATCTTTCACATCCCGCTTTCTTTTCAAGCTAGGGAGGAAAGCAACAACCAAGCCCAGGTGAACTTGAACCTCGATGGTCCCACTACACGTGTTGACCTGACCAATGCCTCATGCCCCAGTCAAGATGTAAATAGACTTTCTCCGCCTGCTTTGTCATATGAAGAATTACAACTGGCCAATAATAATTCATGGGATGGTCGAACTCATCCCATATCTCTTTTTGGATGACTGGGTACTCAGGATCCTGATGTCAATAACATCAAAATATCATTGGAGAGAATTTCTGATTTCATCACTAATCATCATCTTAAAAACCACAAAGAAGACAAAATCCCATGCTTAACTGGTTTTGGTAAAGTTGCATTTGAACTCGTCTCATCCATTTTCAAAGGGGGATGGGACAATTTACTTGCTGGAGATGGTCAGAAAACATTCCGAGATAAAATCAAGGAGGAATCCAATCGCTTCCCCCCTGTTAAACTAGTGGAATTCACCAACGTTCCCCCTCCTCAGATTCCAACCAAGGCGTTCAATGAGAAATCTGGTAATGGCAAATCTGCTAACAAACCAATTGCTCCTACACGATCATATGTACAAGTCTCATCTTCCAATGTTCGAGACATTCTTAAACTTAAGGAGAACTTCCCTAAACTCTCCAACAAAAAGATAGAAGAAATTCACAAGACTGTGAATAACTTGAATATTTTCAAGCTGCACATCAATATGACCACCAAAGGTCTGTTGTGCAAGCAAATTATTGTCCCTATAGGCAGTGACAACTCGAAGAAATTCTTGTCCTTGTCAAGCAAACATGTCATCAATCTTAATCATGCTCTGAAAGGCATCAAATCAGAGGTCTTTGTCGATTTCATTAGGTCCAACTATAGAGGACTCATCATTGTTTCCAACAAAGTCATGTCTCCATTCAACATAAGCGTTATTAACAACTATGTAAAAAACACCAACAATCTGGACATTAATGATGTTCAAGATGCTCAACTCCCACAGTCTAAATCCTACCTCAAGATTTTAGGCATCCCCTATCTCATTGAAAACACCAACACTCCCATTGACTCAAATGTTTTGGAAGAAATTATCAAAGCCACTTATATCTTTAATGACATAAAAATCATTTCTAAACCCCATGTTTGCAAGTTTTCTCCCAAATCCAATATGGCAATCATGTGGATCGACATTTGGGATTTACAAAATGGCTCATCTGCTAAAAAGGTCATTAATTGAAGTTTCAATGTAAGAAGCTTTATCACAACTGTCAGGGGTACTAATATGAACCCTGGTGCTCCCCAATGTAAAAATTGTTGGAAGTAGGGTCATACAATGTTCATGTACTGTTTTCAAGGATCTCGATGTATCAAGTGTAATGGTCCACACAAAACCAAACATCATTGTCATTTTGGATGGTGTTGCAAAGCAAACTTCAAGATTAACCCACTTTGTTTTGAAACTAAACAGGGCAAGCCTTGCTCCCACACCTTCAAGTGTATAAACTGCAAAGAGGATCATCAATGTCATATACAAGTCCACCTGTCCAGAAATAACGTCCCCATGGTGAAACCACCTCTGAACCATACAAGTCCGCCTTCCACGGTGGCCACCTTTCTCGCAACACGTCTCATGGCGGTGCTGCAACCTTCTGGGTATTCCGTCTTCCATGATGGAGATACTTCTATTCAACTCAGTCTTCCATGACGGAGTTAATCCTGTCAGTGTCTCAACACTGAAACTTCTGCTCGGGGTAATAGGGGTATTACTACTGAAACCCCGAGCATCTCCTATACTTTCCATTTGT
>Ga0157368_1000719_pt1 | contig 15179 bp, 15 predicted proteins | sample AttbisABBM3_FD_113146 | JGI IMG/M metagenome (GOLD analysis project Ga0157368, IMG submission 113146) | Fungus gardens microbial communities from leaf cutter ant in Botucatu, State of São Paulo, Brazil - Atta bisphaerica ABBM3 | ecosystem: Host-associated > Fungi > Mycelium > Unclassified ...
AGGTTGCGGTTGAGCGCAGCGAAGCCCAACGGCTCCGCTGACGTCTAGGCAGCGTCAATCCAGGTCCGCTGCCGAATGCCGCTCGGCGACTTGCTCCCCTGGCTCACCCCAGGTGCGATTGACTCGCCGACCGCGCTGCACCGCGGGCCGCGCGGCGATGGCCTTGGCCCAACGTTGGACGTGGGTATAGTCCTGTACGGCGAGGAATTCGGCCGCGTTGTACAGCTGCCCCAGCACCAGGTTGCCGTACCAGCTCCAGATGGCGATGTCGGCGATGCCGTATTCCTCGCCCGCCACATAGGTACGCTCGGCCAACAGCCGGTCGAGCACATCGAGCTGGCGCTTGGCTTCCATCGCATAGCGATTGATCGGGTATTCGAGCTTTTCCGGCGCATAGGCATAGAAATGGCCGAAGCCGCCGCCCAGGAAGGGCGCCGAGCCCATCTGCCAGAACAGCCAGTTCAGCGTCTCGGTACGGCCCGCGTGATCCTTGGGGATGAAGGCACCGAAGCTGTCGGCGAGGTAGAGCAGGATGGCGCCGGACTCGAACACCCGCAGCGGCTCGGCGCCCCGGCGATCCACCAGGGCGGGGATCTTGGAGTTGGGATTGATCTCGACGAAGCCGCTTGAGAACTGCTCGCCTTCGCCGATGCGGATCAGCCAGGCGTCGTACTCGGCGTCCTGGTGCCCCAGCGCCAGCAATTCCTCCAGCAGGATGGTCACCTTCATGCCGTTGGGCGTGCCCAGGGAATAGAGCTGAAAAGGATGCTCGCCGACGGGCAGGTCCTTGTCATGGGTCGCACCGGCGATGGGCCGGTTGATGCTGGCGAAGTTGCCACCGGAGGTGGTGGGGGTCCAGACGCGCGGGGGAGTGTAGGAATCGGCCATGGTGTCACAGTCCTCGTCGGTAAGATCGGTCGTTCGATCATAACCGAACATTACGTTGCTAGGGTTCGGCTCAGGCGTTCTGCGCGGTCAATCGCTGCACCGTCAGGCTGCGGTACTGGCGCGGTGTCATGCCCTTGAGTTGATGGAAGCGCCGATTGAAGTTGGAGATATTGTTGAAGCCGGCCTCGAAGCAGATGTCGGTCACCGGCATGCGGCTGTGGGAGAGCATCTCGCAGGCCTTGCTGATGCGCAGGCTGTTGACGAATTCGACGAAGGTGCGGCCGGTCGCCTGGCGGAAGAAGCGCGAGAAATAGGTGGGGGTCATCCCCAGGTGCTCGGCCACTTCCTCCTGGGTGAGATCACGCTGGTAGTGATCGAAGATGAAATTCACCGTGCGGTTGGTGCGATCCACCGCCTGCTCGCTGGCGGTACCTGGCTCCACGGCGCCGGAGAGCAGCTGGTAGTGCTCCGAGGTGGCAAGGGCCTCCATCAGCACCAGGAAATGGCCGAGACGGGTGGCGCCGCCGCTGTCGGAGATGTGCTGCAGCAGCACCTCGGCCCGCCCGATCAGCTCGGGATCCTGGAATTCGATACCGTAGCGCGCCCGTTCCAGCAGGGGCGCCAGGCCACTGAGTTCGGGAAAGACGGCGGTAGCGTTATCCACCGTCTCGTCGGTGAAGTTGACCAGCATGTCGCGCTTGGCGACCACCTCGCCCTCGGCGATACGGCTGATCCAGTTGTGCGGCAGGTTGGGGCCGGTGAGAAACAGGCTGCCCGGATAGAAGTTGCCGATGTAGTCACCGATGAAGGCGGTGCCCGAGCTGGCCACCAGCAGGTGCAGCTCGTACTCCTTGTGGAAGTGCCAGCGCACCAGCGGGCAGGGAAAGCCGTGCTCCCGGTAGATCACCGAATGCCCGCTCAGGTCCTCCATCAATTCGTAGGAGGGATTGCTCTTGCGCAAGGACTGACTCATGGGTCGACCTGTCGTTCTTGTTGGCGTTGATCCTGGCCCTGTTCGACGCCCAGTACAACCCCGGGTTCAGCCCGCGCGCAGGATCACCGCCGCCCTGAGCTTGCCGCGGCCGAAGCGACTCATCTTGTCGAATTCGGCATGGGACACCGGGATGTGCTGGCAATCCAGCTCGCGCCGATGCTGGCTGTGGTCCACGTCGGGATCGTGCAGGTAGACGAAATCCTCGTCGCAGTCGGTGACCAGCACCAGTGCGGGCCCTTGGCCTTGGTCAGGCGGAAGGAGCTGATCAGCACCAGCGGGAAGGCCCCTTCGGCGACCCAGGCCGCCACGTCCAGGCGGGTCCGGTACAGGCGCTCGATGGGCAATTGCTTGATCTCGGCGCTGAAGTCCTCGTGCACCAGCCGCATGACTTCCTTCTTCTCCTCGCTGCGCACCCCGTCGAGAAACAAAGGCCCACGGGTGTTGATCTGCAGCGTCACCTTGAAGCCGCGGCGCTGGGCGGCCAGGGCCAGGCCGTGGGGCCCGCAGCCGCCGTGGCCGGCGGTCATGAAGATGGTGGTGGCTTCCCGCCACAGCCGCAGTTCCTCGCGGCGCTCCAGGGCGCGGCCCGGTTGCAGCGCACCCATGGCCATTAGCAGGCTGGCGGGGCCACAGGTGAAATCGGTGGTCTGTCGATAGAAGGGCACCGGCCGGGCCTGGCCTTCGCGCGGCTGGCGGATACGCTTCTCGAAGCGCAGCGCCTGGCTGTGGTCCTCGTAGTAATCCTCCACCGTGGCGAAGGGCAGGTAGCCGTTGCGCTCGTAGAGGGCGATGGCCGCCGCGTTGTCCGGTCGCACCTCCAGCCGCAGATAGGCGCAATCGCGCTCCAGCGCCTCGGCCTCGGCGGCGTCCAGCAGGCGCTGACCCAGGCGATGGCCTCGGGCGGCGGGGTCCACGGCGATGGAGTAGAGGCGGGCGAGGGAGGTGTTCTGGTGAAACAGCACCAGGGCGTAGCCGGCGACCTGCTGGTCGCTTTCCGCCAGGATCAGGACGGCGTTCGCCCGGGTCAGCATCCAGTGGAAATTGCGCCGGGAAAGACGGTCATAGCTGAAGCAGCGGGCTTCCAGATCGACCAGCGCCGCCAAGTCGTCCAGCCCGGCGGGCCTGAGCGTGAAACTCATCGCGAAGGATTCTCCTGGAACGGAGCGGGCAGCCTGCCATGGTTAAGCTGTGGTTAATAGCGCCCGCGGTACAACCTTTGGAGTGGTCAGGCGGTATCCAGGTTTCCGTCGTCACCCCGTCCCGCAACTAGGAGGTCCAGTGAGCAAGCTGTATATCGTCGTGGAGCGCAAGGAAGACTGGTCGTCCTACTATCCCAGCGAAGATGTCATCACCGCCCAGGAATACCTGGAGCAATCCAACGAACAGGACAACGGCAAGCGGGTGCAGGTCATCAACCTCTGCCGCAGCCAGAAGTACCTCGGCCACGGCTACTATTGCTCGCTGCTGGCCGAAGCCCGCGGGCACAAGGTCATTCCCTCGGTCCGTACCATCAGCGAGCTGGCGCGCAAGGCGCTCTATGGCCTGGCCCTGGAGGATCTCGACAAGCTGCTGACCAAGGCCCTGGCCGGCCATCCCTATGGCAGCGCCGATGGCTTCACCCTCACGCTCTACTTCGGCACCACCGACATCGAGCCCTTGCAGGACCTGGCGCGCCAGCTGTTCGAAGCCTTTCCCTGTCCGCTGCTGCTGGTGGAATTCCGCCGCGACCGCGCCGGCTGGCACATCGGCGGACTCAAGCTGGGCAGCATCCACAAGCTGCACGAAACCCAGGAAGACCTCTTCGCCAACGCCCTCGATCGCTTCAGCCGGCGCGTCTGGCTCAAGCCCGGACGGCGCGAGAAGTACCGCTTCGACCTGGCCATCCTGCACGACCCCAAGGAAGCCTTCCCGCCGTCCGACGCCAAGGCGCTGAAGAACTTCGTGCGGGTCGGCAAGCACCTGGGGCTGGACGTCGAGCTGATCGAAAAGAAGGACTATGCGCGGCTGGGTGAATTCGATGCCCTGTTCATCCGCGAGACCACCGCGATAGACCACCACACCTATCGCTTCGCCAAGAAGGCCGAAAGCGAGGGCCTGGTGGTGATGGACGATCCGCGCTCCATCCTGAGATGCACCAACAAGGTCTACCTGGCCGACCTGCTGCGGGCCCACAAGCTGGACATGCCGGCCACCGAGATCCTCTACAAGGACAATCCCGGTCAACTCGAGGGTATTGGCGAGCGCCTGGGCTTTCCGCTGGTGCTGAAAATCCCCGATGGCTCCTTTTCCCGTGGCGTGATCAAGGTCGAGGACCAGGCCCAGCTGCGCAAGGCCAGCGCGGAACTCTTCGAGCGCTCGGTCTTGCTGTTGGCCCAGGAATTCTTCTACACCGAATACGACTGGCGCATCGGCGTGCTCAACCAGGAACCGATCTTCGCCTGCCAGTACTTCATGTCCAAGGGCCACTGGCAGATCTACGACCACAGCGCCAGCGCCGCCGAAGTGAGCGGTGATTTCCGTACCCTGGCCGTGCAGGATGCGCCCCATGCGGTGGTGGAACTGGCAGTGCGCACCGCCAACCTGATCGGCGACGGCCTCTACGGTGTGGATCTGAAGCAGGCTGGCGACAAGCTGGCGGTGATCGAGGTCAACGACAATCCCAACATCGACTGCGGGGTGGAAGACCTGGTGCTCAAGGACGATCTCTACGCCCTGGTGCTGGAGGAATTCATCCGGCGCCTGGAGTCGCAGCGCGGCGGGCAGCCCTGGTAACGCGCCAGGGTCTCGGATGAGTAGGTTGGTTTGAGACGGCTCCACCGTCGAAGCCCAACATGCTGCGCTCAACCTTGGCGCCGTTGGGCTTCGCTTTCGCTCAGCCCAACCTACCGAAACGGCTTAAGCGCCGTGGCACTTCTTGAATTTCTTCTCACTGCCGCACGGACAGGGATCGTTGCGGCCCACTTCCTTCAGCGGATTGCGCACCGGCTCCTGGGCGTGGCCATGGTTGCAGTGCGGGCCGTGGACGTGATGCGCATGGCCATGATCATGATCATGGTTGCAGTCGGGGCCGTGGACATGTTGGTTCATCTAAGGACTCCAGAGGGAAGATGGGCGCCGGGGACGAATTGTCCCTGGCTGGAAAAATGGATGCTGTGGCCGAACAGCCAACCGGTCTTCACCTGGCCGCGCAGGCGATAAAGGATCGGCTGATCAGGCTTTTCCAGCATGTGGCTAACGTCTTTCACGTAGCGCCACAGATTGGTTTGCACCGGCACCGCAAAGCTGGCGTGGCCATTGGCGGGCACCGACGCATGCAGGTTGGCGACCCCTTGGGCCAGCATCAGATCGTTCAGATAGACCGTATAGGCCATCTTGCGGATGGACAGGGCATGGTCATTGGGATTCTCTACCCGGAAGTTCAGCACGAAGTCCTGACTCCATAGCCGCGCGCGGATCAGCTCCACGCCGGTCAGCTCGACCTTGGGCTCTTCGTAGCTGCGCCCGAAATGGGTACAGCCACCGAGACCGGTCAGCAAAACGCTGAGCAGGGTGAGGATCAAGGCCTGGCGAAGCATGCGGCACTCCCGTTTCTGTGCAGTTCAATAAGCACCGATTGCTGCCCGGGTCGGGGCCGCTGCGGCACAGGCTAACAAAAAAACGCCAGCTCCTGGCGACTGTGCGGGCTGGACCGCTCCGCGTCCGGCGTTGCATCCTGCGCATCTTGCCGTGACCGAGGAGGTCGTCATGTCCGCCGTTCTCTATGAAATCGCCTTCCAGGGCGAGCTGATCGTCGGCGCCGACGCGCAACAGACCAGGCAGAATCTGATGCGTTTGTTTCAAGCAGATGAACAGCGTATCGCCGTGCTATTTTCCGGTCGCCGCATGATCATCAAGAATCGCCTGGACGCTGCCACGGCCGAGCGCTATCGCACCACCCTGGCCCAGGCCGGGGCCCTGGTCGAGGTCGTGCCCATGGCCGAGACGGTCGAGTCGGCACCCGAGACCCCAGCCCCGGCTGCCACCCCGACCGCTGCGGCGGCTCCGGCGACGCCCGCTGCCCAGGGGACACTGTCCGTGGCACCCCGGGATGCCGTGATGGCCGCCTTCGTCGACGTTCAGGCGCCGGACTTCGGCCTGGCGCCGGTGGGCGCCGATCTCCAGGACCAGGCTGCCCCGGTGGCGCCGCCACGGGTCGATCTCTCGCACCTGAGTCTCGCCCCGGTCGGCAGCGACCTGGGCCCGGGTAGCGAAGCCCTGCCCGTGGCCGTGCCGGATACCGATCACCTGGCGTTGGTCAAGGAGTGACGTCGACCTGCGCTAGAGATAGTCGGCACAGCACTTCTTGAATTTCGCACCACTGCCACACAGGCAGGCATCGTTGCGGCCCGGCAGGGGCCGTACCGTGGGGTCGAGAAAGAACCAGCGGCCGTCACGCTGGACGAAGCCCGAGCGTTCTTCATGACGATGGGCACCACGCCCGTCTTCCCAACGCGCCACGAAGCTGACCCAGGCATGGGCCGGATCACCTGGCGTGGCACTGTGCTCCAGTACCTGCAGGCCCTGCCAGCGACTGCCCAGACTCCAGGCGGTCAGCGCCTCCCGGTCCAGCCGCGCCTGTTGCGCCAGCGCCGTGGTGACTACCAGATAGTCGATCAGCCCCAGCACATAGGCGCTGTAGCGCGAACGCATCAGACGCTCGGCGTCGGGTGCCGGCGCGCCGGCATGGAAGGGGCCGCAACAGTCGCCGAGAGTAAGGTCCGAGCCACAGGGGCAGGGGGCCATGGAGTGCATCTCACCACCAGTATTTGCCGAAGTTCTGCGGATTGGCCCAGAACTTGGCGTTGAGCCAATCCGGGACCTGCTTGTAGTCGTGCAGATCATAGCTGAACAGGGTCACCACCTGGCCGTCGCGGGCGAAGCGCTCGTTGGCCTGCAAGGCGAGGGCGTAGAAGTCCGTCGCCTGCCATTCGCTGGCCGCCAGATCCACCAGCACGGCCAGTCGCGAGGTGTTGAAGTTGCGCAGTCCGCCGAGCAATTCCCGGCCCTGGCGCAGCGGCAGGTACTCGAGGCAGTCGGCGAGAATCACCAGATCGTAGCGTTCATCGAGCAGACTGCTGCCGTCGAGGGGAACCGGGGCTTCCACCAGCCGGCATTCTGGATGAGCCTCGGCATAGGCATGGATCGCCGGTAGCGCCTGACGTCCCACGCAGAGCAGGCGAGACGGCTGGTGATGGGCTAACAGGCTTGCCAGAGCCTGTTGCGGGGTACGGGACGAGAATAAATTTGCCATTTAAGGGAACCCTAATTAAAGCGCTGTTGACTAAGCAACCAGCGTTGTCAAGACGTGTACGCCACCATTAGTCTGACAGCGCCATAAAGCCAAAGACGAGCACAACTCGCGGTACCTGGTCTATAGGAGACCCCTTCATGAGCAAGAGCATCGCAAGGACAGCTTTACCCCTCATCATGGCGAGCACTGTGCTGGCCGGTTGTGCGGGCGGCGTACAGAAATCCGATTGGCCGGTCTGCGCAGCGGTAGGTGCCCTGGTGGGCGGCGCCGCCGGTGCTACCCAGAACGGCAACGTCGCCGGCATGGCGGCCCTGGGCTTCGGCACCACCGCTGGTGCCTACTGCTGGGTGCATGGCAAGGGCAACGAGCAGGTCGCTCGCGTCGCGCCCCCGCCACCCCCGCCTCCTGCACCCGCTCCTGCACCCGCTCCGGCGCCGCTGCCCAAGCAGGAAGTGATCACCGCGAGTGACCTGCATTTCGCCTTCGACTCGGCGAAGATCAACCCGCGCGACCAGGCTCAGCTCGACGCTATCGCCGCTCGCCTGCGTGGTGAGGCGGCCAGCACCCGCCTGTCCATCACGGGTTACACCGACAGCGTTGGTACCCCGGCCTACAACCTGCGGCTGTCCGAGCGCCGGGCCAAGTCGGTCAGCGAGTACCTGATCAAAGCCGGCGTACCGGCTGCCAGCATCGTCTCGGTGAAAGGCCTGGGTGAATCCAACCCGGTCGCCACCAACGAAACCGCTGAAGGCCGTGCCCAGAATCGCCGCGTCGAAATCCAGATCGACCGCGAGTGATCCCAAGGCGGCGGACCGAGGTCCGCCGCCTTTACTTTTTCCGGCTACAGGCGTTATGGTCCAATCCATCTCTTCCTCCTGCTGGAATCCATGAAAACCCTGTCCCTTACCGGCAAAGTCCTGCTCCTGCTGTTCTGGCTCGCCGCAGCCGCCACCCTCGCTCTGCCTCTCGCTCGTCCCTTCCCTGAATTGCTCGCCTTGGTCGCCCTGGCCCTGCTGCTGTTGCACCTGGGTGAACTCTTCGCCAGCCGTCGTGCCCTGCGCCTGCGTCGCCACCCCTGGCTAGACCGCCTCGCCCTGCTGATTTTCGGCGCCTTTCATCGCTTGCCGCCGCAGTTGCCGGGCGCGCTCTAAGAACCTTTTCAAAGGCTCGCGAGCTAGAGTCAAACAAGGCGGAAACAGCTGAGGAAGCGGAGTTTACGAGTGGTAAAGGAGCATTCCGACGGGGCTGGCCTTCCAGGCTATTTCCAACGCTGTTGGCCGACGTGCAGCAGCCTCTGAACAGGTTCTGAGCCTGCGACCACAACGTTAGGCGCATCCTGACCACAGGCGCGTTATCATAGCGGCCCAGATCCTTTACTGTAGATGCATACAGCGCTCGTCCGCCGGACGGGGCGCTTGTTTGTCATCGCCCGGAACCAGGCATGCTCAGCACCGAACTCAAGACCCAGATCCAGGGCGCCTACACGCGTTTCCTCGAAGCCAAGTCGCTCAAGCCACGCTATGGCCAGCGGCTGATGATCGCGGAGACCGCCAAGGGCCTGGGTGCCATCGCCCAGGACGAGGAAGGCCATCGCGAAGGTGAGCCGGCGGTGGTGGCGGTGGAGGCGGGTACCGGTACCGGCAAGACCGTGGCCTATGCCCTGGCGGCCATTCCCGCGGCCAAGGCGGCCGGCAAGCGCCTGGTGATCGCCACCGCCACCGTGGCGCTGCAAGAGCAGATCGTGCACAAGGACCTGCCGGACATCCTGCGCAACAGCGGCCTGTCCTTCAGCTTCGCCCTGGCCAAGGGCCGCGGGCGCTATATGTGCCTGTCCAAGCTGGACATGCTCTTGCAGGAAGGCCAGGCGCAGAACGCCACCGCCCAGCTGTTCGCCGAGGACGGTTTCAAGATCGACGTGGACGAGGCGTCCAACGAGTTGTTCGGCAAGATGATCGAGCGCCTGGCCGGCAATCGCTGGGATGGCGACCGCGACAGCTGGCCGGAAGCCATCGAGGATGTCCAGTGGTCGCGCATCACCACCGACCACAGCCAGTGCACCAATCGCCACTGTCCCAACTTCCAGCAGTGCGCCTTCTACCGGGCGCGCGAAGGCATGACCAAGGTCGATGTCATCGTCACCAACCACGACCTGGTACTGGCCGACCTGGCGCTGGGGGGCGGCGCCATCCTGCCCGATCCGCGCGACACCCTCTATGTCTTCGACGAGGGCCACCACCTGCCGGACAAGGCCATCGGCCACTTCGCCCATTTCACCCGGCTGAGATCCACTGCCGAATGGCTGGAGCAGATCGCCAAGAACCTCACGAAGCTGCTGGCCCAGCATCCGCTGCCGGGCGATCTCGGCCGCCTGGTGGAGCAGGTGCCGGAGCTGGCGCGGGAAATCAGGACCCAGCAGCAATTCATGTTCACCGCTTGCGAGGCGCTGGCCGATTTCCGGGCCGGCGAGGACATGGAGGGCCGTGAGCGGCCCCGCCATCGCTTCGTCGGCGGGGTGATCCCCGAAGACCTGCGCGAGATGGGCATCGAACTGAAGAAGGGCTTCGCCAAGCTCACCGATCTGTTCACCCGCCTGACCGAGATGCTCAAGCAGGCCATGGATGGCGAGTCCAGCATCGGTCTCGCCAGCTACCAGGCCGAAGAGTGGTATCCGCTGTTCGGCAGCCTCCTGGCTCGCGCCCAGGGCAACTGGGAGTTGTGGACCGCCTTCACCTGCGAAGACCCGGAAGACAGCCCGCCCATGGCGCGCTGGATGACCCTGGCCGAGACCGGTTCGCTGTACGACATCGAGGTCAACGCCAGCCCCATCCTGGCGGCAGAGATGCTGCGCCGCCATCTGTGGAACGTCGCCTACGGCGCCCTGGTGACCTCGGCGACCCTGACGGCCCTGGGCACCTTCGATCGCTTCCGCATGAGATCCGGCCTGCCGCGCTCGGCGGCCACCGCCGTGGTGCCCAGCCCCTTCCGCCATGCCGAGGCGGGGGTGCTGCGGGTGCCCGACCTCAAGGCCGATCCGCGCAACGCCGCCGAGCACACCGCGGCCATCGTCCGCGAATTGCCGGCCATGCTCGAAGGCGCACGTGGCGCCCTGGTGCTGTTCTCCTCGCGGCGGCAGATGCAGGACGTCTTCGACGGCCTGGAGCGCGACTGGCGCAAGCGGGTGCTGATCCAGGGCAACCTCTCCAAGCAGGAGACCCTCAACAAGCACAAGAAACGCGTCGACGACGGCGAGGCCAGCGTGCTGTTCGGCCTGGCCAGCTTCGCCGAGGGCGTCGACCTGCCCGGTGCCTATTGCGAGCACGTGGTCATCGCCAAGATCCCCTTCGCCGTGCCGGACGATCCGGTGGAGGCCGCCCTGGCCGAATGGATCGAGGCCCGCGGCGGCAATCCCTTCATGGAGATCGCCGTGCCCGATGCCTCGTTGCGCCTGATCCAGGCCTGCGGTCGACTGCTGCGCACCGAGCAGGACAGCGGCACCATCTCGCTGCTCGACCGCCGCCTGGTCACCCAGCGCTACGGCAAGGCCATCCTCAATGCCCTGCCGCCGTTCCGGCGGGAGATCCAGTGATTCGTGACCATGGCGACGATAATCCGTAGTTTGGGCTGAGACAGTTCCATCGTCGAAGCCCAACAAAGCCGACGCCGAGGCAAGAGCGGTTGGGCTTCGCTGCGCTCAACCCAACCTACCGCGGCTTTTAGCAGCCGCTGGCCGCGATGTCGAAGAACCATCCGTAAGGAAAACCCATGACTGTCCACGGCTATCACGACCTGCGCTTCGAATCCGTCCGCGAAGCCTTCGCCGACCTGCTCGCTGCCGGCCAGACCCGGGGTGCGGCCCTGTGCGTCCAGGTCGGCGGGGAAACCGTGCTGGACCTCTGGGGTGGCCTGGCCGACAAGGACGGCCAGACGCCCTGGCACACCGACACCCTGCTGAATCTGTTTTCCTGCACCAAGGCCTTCACCACGGTGGCGGCGCTGCAACTGGTGGAGGAGGGCAAGCTGGCCCTGGATGCGCCGGTAGCCGAGCGCTGGCCGGAATTCGCTGCCGCCGGCAAGGCCGAGATCACCCTGCGCCAGTTGCTCAGCCACCGCTCCGGCGTCTCGGCCCTGCGTGAGCGCCTGGCGGGCGATGCCCTCTACGACTGGGCGCGGATGACCGCCGCGGTCGCCGCCGAGGCGCCCTGGTGGACGCCCGGCACCGCCCATGGCTATGCCCCCATCACCTTCGGTTGGCTGCTCGGCGAGCTGATTCGTCGCGCCGACGGTCGCGCGCCGGGAGCGGCCATCGTCGCCCGTACCGCCGGACGACTCGGCCTGGATTTCCACATCGGCCTGCCGGCCAGCGAAGACGAGCGCGTCGCCCATATCCTCCGCGGCAAGGGCGTCCTGGGGGATGCCGCGGCGCAGCGCCTGCTCAAGACCACCATGAGCGATCCCGCTGCCTTGTCGACCCTGGCCTTCGGCAATCCGTCCGGGGTACTCACCAGCACCAACAAGCCCGAGTGGCGCCGTTTCGAACAACCGGCGGCCAACGGCCACGGCCATGCGCGCAGCCTGGCCGGCTTCTATGCCGGTCTGCTGGCGGGTGAGCTGCTGGAGTGGGACACCCTGAGCGAGGCCTTGCGCGAGCACAGCCAGGGCGAGGATCGCACCCTGCTGACCGCGACCCGCTTCGGCCTGGGCTTCATGCTCGATCAGCCGCAGCAGGCCAACGCCACCTACGGCCTCGGCCCCCAGGCGTTCGGCCATCCGGGTGCCGGCGGCTCGACCGGCTTCGCCGATCCGGAGCGCGAGGTCGCCTTCGGCTTCGTCACCAACACCCTGGGTCCCTTTGTGCTGATGGACCCCCGCGCCCAGGCCCTGGCGCGGGCAGTAGCGGCTTGCCTATAAGGCCCGGCATTCTGGCGAGCTAGCCGGCGTTTTGCTCGCCGGGCACTGTTGTGCTTAGCTGAGTCGCATTCAAGGACCCGCCAGGTCTGGCCAGGCGGGTCGACCTAGCCCGGGACAGGAGCCCGTATGTCGTCCTCCACGCCGTCGCGCGGCACCATCGCCACCGAGCTGGTTCGCGAGGCCCTGGCGGCCTTCGTCAGCGCCGAGCACCCGGCGGAGGCGCTGTTGGTCGAGCTGGGCCTGGCCCCCGATTGCCTGGCCGAGCCACGGGTGCCGGTGGCGCTCTATGGTCGACTCTGGCGGCGCCTGGCGTTGCGCTTCGATGACGAATTCTTCGGCATGGACCCGCGCCGCCTGCGCTCCGGCAGCTTCGCCTTTCTCTGCCGCCTGTGCCTGACCCAGACCCGCCTGGGCGATGCCCTGGAACTGGCCCTGGGCTTCCTGAACCTCGGCTTCGAACAGCGGGAGGCGCAGCTGGTCCGCCAGCGCAGCCTGGCGTCCATTCAGCTGCGCGAGCCCGGGCAGCGGGAGACGCGGGCCTTCACCTGTTTCACCTACTGGCTGATCGTGCATGGCCTGGCCTGCTGGTTGATCGGCCGGCGCATCCCCTTGTTGGCCGTGGAGCTGCGCTGCCCCGAGCCGGCCTTCACCGACGACTACCGGGTGCTGTTTTCCGACAACCTCAGATTCGGCCAGCCGCAGACCCGGCTGATCTTCGCCGCCGAGGTGCTGGATGCGCCGGTGCGGCGTAGCCAGGCGGACGTGGCGCGCTTTCTCGCCGGGGCGCCGAACAACATCCTGCAGCGCTATCGCGATGCCGAGAGCCTGGCCGAGCGCCTCAAGGCCAGGCTGCGCGACTTGCCCGGCGACCAATGGCCGACCGGTGAGACCATGGCGCAGCAGCTGCACCTGTCCTCGGCCACCCTGCGCCGGCGCCTGGCGGAGCAGGGGCAGTCCTACCAGGCGCTCAAGGACAGCGTGCGCCGTGAGCGCGCCATCGCCTGGTTGGCCGATCAGGGCCGCAGCCTGGACGACATCGCCGTGGACCTGGGTTTCTCCGACGTACGCGCCTTCTACAAAGGCTTTCGCAAATGGACCGGGACCAACCCCGGCCACTATCGCCAACTGATCCTGGTCGGTGCCGCCCAGGCCTGACTGTCCAAACCGCTCAGCACGGTTGCAGCTAAAGGTCATTGTCTGGTGGAGGGCGCGCGCTAGAGTCGAGCCATAACCGATCACGCCTGTTGCAGCGCTCGTTCATGGCGCGTTCGGCTTTCGCTATCGTCGAGGAGACCCTCCATGCTGATCACCGAAGAACAACAAGGCATCGTCGACATGGCCCGTCGCTTCGCCCAGGAGCGGCTGCAACCCCAGTCTGCTGACTGGGACCGCACCGGCAGCTTTCCCCGCCAAGCCTTGCATGAGATGGGCGAGCTGGGCTTCATGGGCATGCTGGTGCCGGATACCTGGGGCGGCTGCGATACCGGCTACGTGGCCTATTCCCTGGCCCTGGAAGAGATCGCCGCGGGTGATGGCGCCTGTTCCACCATCATGAGCGTGCACAATTCGGTGGGCTGCGTGCCCATCGACCGCTTCGGCAGCGATGAGCAGAAAGAGCGCTTCCTCACGCCCCTGGCCAGTGGCGAGATGATCGGCGCCTTCGCCCTCACCGAACCCCAGGCGGGTTCCGATGCCAGCGACCTACGGACCCGGGCGCGACGCGACGGGGACCACTATGTCATCAACGGCGCCAAGCAATTCATCACCTCCGGCAGCCAGGCCGGGGTGGTGCTGGTCTTCGCGGTCACCGATCCGGCGGCGGGCAAGAAGGGCATCTCCGCCTTTCTGGTGCCCACCGCTACGCCGGGTTACCAGGTGGTGCGCGTCGAGCACAAGCTGGGTCTGCACGCCTCCGACACCTGCCAGATCCAGCTCGACGAGGTGCGGGTGCCTGCGGCCTATCGCCTCGGCGCCGAGGGCGAGGGCTATCGCATCGCCCTGGCCAATCTGGAGGGCGGGCGCATCGGTATCGCCGCCCAGGCGGTCGGCATGGCCCGTGCCGCCTTCGACTATGCCAAGGGCTACGCCCGCGAGCGGCAGACCTTCGGCAAGCCCATCGTCGAGCACCAGGCGGTGGCCTTCCGCCTGGCCGACATGGCCACCGAGATCGCCGTGGCCCGGCAGATGGTGCTGCATGCGGCGGCGCTGCGCGATGCTGGGCGGCCGGCGCTGGTGGAGGCGTCCATGGCCAAGCTGTTCGCCTCGGAGATGGCTGAGCGGGTCTGCTCGGCGGCTCTGCAGACCCTAGGCGGCTACGGTTACCTGAACGACTATCCGTTGGAGCGGATCTATCGCGACGCCCGCATCTGCCAGATCTACGAAGGCACCAGCGATATCCAGCGCCTGGTCATCGCCCGTCATCTGGGCGATTAGGGCGAGATCGTCGAGGGTAGCGGCTAAGGCTTGCGTGAGGTCGCCCTCAAGTTGTTCAGCCGCGATTATCACGGCGTCAGCTTGCGGCGGCCCTACAGCTCCGAGGTGTACTAGGCCATGCTGCCGCGCTCATCCACCTGGTTACCCGGCCGATAGGCCAGGTGATAGCCCAGGCCGACGAACACCGCGCCACCGACCAGGTTGCCGAGGAAAACCGCGACGAGATTGGGCAGGAGCAGCGCCCAGTCCAGCGTCCCGGCGAAGATGGCGGCCGGCAGGATGAACATGTTCGCCACCACGTGCTGGAAGCCGATGGCGACGAAGGCCATGATCGGGAACCACATCGCCAGGATCTTGCCGGTCACATCCTTGCCGGCGAAGGCCAGCCAGACGGCGAGGCACACCAGCCAATTGCACCCGACCCCGGAAATGAACGCCTGCATGAAGCTGGCGGCCACCTTCGCCTGGGCGATGGCGGTGGTCTTGGCCAGGAAGGGGCCTTCGGTGAGACCTAGCAGATGGCCGAAGCAATAGGCCACCGCCAGGGCGCCGAGCAGGTTGGCCAGGGTCACCCAGAAGAAGTTGCGCAGCACCGCCAGCGCACCGATGCGCCGGGCGAACCAGGCCATGGGCAGCACCAGCATGTTGCCGGTGAGCAGTTCGCCG
>Ga0157368_1000720_pt1 | contig 15165 bp, 17 predicted proteins | sample AttbisABBM3_FD_113146 | JGI IMG/M metagenome (GOLD analysis project Ga0157368, IMG submission 113146) | Fungus gardens microbial communities from leaf cutter ant in Botucatu, State of São Paulo, Brazil - Atta bisphaerica ABBM3 | ecosystem: Host-associated > Fungi > Mycelium > Unclassified ...
ACGCGGCATGACAACGTGAACCGGCGAAAGCCGGTTTTTTAAGTACGTCTTTCACTCTACATTAATGGTGGTAGCTAATCACCACGTATGGTTAGATACAAGGAAAGGGTTGGGTATTGGCAAAACCTATCAGGCCGTAAGCGGCTTCGCCGGGCTACCGGCGCAATGTGGCCACTTTGCCCTAGCTGATATCAACTGGCGCCTTCATGCGCTCGCGCGCATAAAACCTCTACTTCTCAAGGATTTTTAAATAATCACAGGACGTATAAATGGCACGCTATAAGGTAGGAAACAGGTATCTTTCTCAGGTCGAATACGATACTGGAATGGAAATGGGTGTGTGGTTTTTTCCTTGCAGGAGCAGTCATTACAGGATGGCTCGTACATACCTATCTGGTTAATCCGCACTGGCATCAGGCGATACGTTTTTTTGTTACCACCATACTGGCAGTTTTCGCTGGCTGGTTACTCGTAAAAATCCGGTATTACATTATGATGCTGATGGCTCTGGCCGTAGGGCTTTTTATCGCTGCCCTTGTGATCGGAATTATAGTTTCCCTAGTTTAGCGACCTTTTAAGTCATAGTCTTAAATATTTTACATACATATACGCGATGAGAGCTGATATGTTCATTCATCATTATACCAGAGCAGCTACACTGCCGCTTATTCTCGCTAGCGGCAAACTACGCTTTACACGTGCAGACCTGCTTGATGACGCCAGCGAAATGCCATTCGAGACTGCGCATCTTACTCCACAGCACTACTTTATAAGTTCGTGGACACACGCGGACAAAGAACAGTCCGGCCAGTGGTATCGTTACGGAGATCTGGACCGTGGCATCCGGATCAGTCTCCCATCAAGTCCTTTTTCATTTAATCTTCTCGATGGCACTGTTCCCGAGGGTACATCCCATGGCATCCGAGTAAAGAACATTGAAGCACCGTTTACCATGACTACCATGTTGGGTAGAGGCTACGTTTTAATACCTTATCAAGAAATGCGCTCAGAATTCGCCGGGTGTGTTAAATATGTCAAAGATCCTTCCGCCTGCGCGGAGACCTTCTACAGAACATCGTGTAGAGAAACCCGGCTCAAGATGCCAGGACGTCTCGGACGAATAAAGTCAGAGTTCTGGTGCGATCAGCATGAGTTCAGATTCGTACTCATGGCTTGTAAGGGACCCGAACTCAGTTGGGAAGTCAGCAGTGAGGAATACGGAGATTCTCTCAGTAAGTTATACGAAACCTGCGAAGCTCATAGACAGTCTACCCCTGCGTCAGGGGTGGAGTTTATTGACTTGCCCCTGCGCGAAAATATCTTTGATGAACTCGTAATCACACTGGGGCCGTGCATCTCCGATGACGACCGCGAAATGGTTGTCAAAGCAATGGATCGGTATGCTTCCTCAGGCAGGATACAGGAAAGTGCAATGAACATTCGCTATAAGTAAACTAATGAATCTGGTTGAATAATCGGGACTATTAGCTCATATTCTTAATAATTATTGAGGCAACCAGCTGGAACGATAGGCCTGTAATATGCCTAAATCTGATATCTGTTCCCTGACGGCGTAATACTCAAAGTTAATCAAACTCTATGCTTCTCATACCGATGAAATAAACTCACTTATCTGCAAACAGGAATGGTTTAAGATGAAGAACAAAAGAATAATATCAGGGGTTGTCACTGCCTTATTACTGAGCTGCGCGACAGCAACCCCAGCGGCTGAAGTTTCAACGGAGTCTGTTAATCCTCAGAATCTGGGGCTGTCTGCAGCCAGTTACGGTTTGTTTAGCTACAAGAATGACGATGCTCTGATTAAGTCAGTAAAAATTATTCAGCAACTTGGCTATCAAAGTAACATACCTGCTGATGGACTTTCTCTGGATAGTTACCGCGGGGGCGTCGTTATCTTTACACCAGAAGCAGAAGGAAAACAGCTACTTGCGGGAAATGCTCTTGGCGCATTAGGGTATAATATGCAGCCGCAGAACCTGACGAACGAAGATGCGCTGGTTGTTAAAAATACCCCGATAGGAACGAATGACTTGGGTAAAGTTGTTAAGCAGTCCTATGAAATTATTTACAACGGTCAGCGTTCTAAGGCAAGCCAGCCAATTGTGATACCGCCGAATGGTCTAGCTGTTACATTTGTTAAAATAGGTGAAGGTAGACTTTTGGTAATGACAACTTCCGCCGAATAAAAGCCGTCTGAAGACTTAATGACCAACTAAAAAATTAAGCTTGCCATTACGACAGGCTTAATCTCAGGTTTAAAAAATATTCCTGTTGTCAGATTCCGGATATGCTGGTACGGCCCTGTGACTTCATCAGACCTTTACAAAGTTAAGAACGAGGTACATCAGGCAGCCTGCAATGATTTAATTCAGCGCCTGCACGCCGTACGTCACGTAATATCCCGCTACCGCGCCCACCAGATTCGCGATAATGGCATTCAAGCCAAAGTTTTTCGTAAGCTGTGTGAGAATTCCATGAAGATACTGAGACCGTTCGTCACCAGCCGCGTGCTGTTGAAGCTGATCCTGACTGTGCCCGACGCAAAGCCGCATGCGTAATCCCACCGGCCGTTCTGGCCACTATATCAACCCATCCTGACACTTCTGCCTGTCCAGGCGGTATACTGTGTTCAGAAGGAGTTACCATGTCACATAATATTGCAGCAAAAGACAGGCTGGAGCGGCATAAAATCAATTTAGATCTCGTTGCTTCAGGCGTTGCCTGGAAAGAACGGATGAATAAACCCGTTATCCCGATGGAAACAGAACTGCAGCAGCCGGAGGCGCTGGGGGAATATTTCCGTGAGCGCCTCGCATATTACCGGCAGGTTGCTCAGACGCTGCCAAAGGGTACCGATCCGGTTTACCAGAAAGAGGACAAGCCTTAAAGAAACTGATGTCAGTCCAGCAGATGGAGGAGCATGCGGACCTGACCGTCAGGTTGCCAGTCGCCATTCTCAGCGGTATCTTCAGACCCACGTCAGAAATATAGCTGCAACTGCGATTACGGAGCAGAAAGTGGATACAACTGAGGAACTGGGACAGACCTATTTCTATGCGGGGCGTCCGAATCTCTCTGCCAGTGAACTGTTCTTTATAATTTTCTGTGAACAGGTTGCTCTGCAACTGGGCGTAAGTGATTTCAGTGCCATTGTGGCCATTCTCTCAGGACGCAATATCATCGCCACACGCAGAAAACCCGGCGGTACGATTACCGGAACGTCGTATGCTTCAAAAGCAGCAAGGCGCGTATTTGGTGATGCCAAATTCCCCTGGGGCATAAAGCTCCCTTCCTTTGTCGGAGGTTATCCGCCTTCAACACTCAGAATACGGATGGTGGCGCAGATTGGCACCTGGACCGGGCGCGCTGTGCCTGTCGTGGGCTGGGTCATTCTGGCTGCTGATGTTTCACAGATTGCTTATCACAGCGTTGTGGATTACAACCGGATAGCACGGGGGGATGACAAACTGTGGTAACCGACAAACTAGATGAGAAAATTTACGCACTGGTAAGGCGTCATAACGGAAGGGGCGTTTTCAAAGAGCAGGAACTCAGGCCAGAAACCGATCTGGATGCGGATCTCCATCTCAGTAAAGACGAGGCGGAATCGCTAATGAATGAATTTTTTATGCAGTTCAACGTCAGCAGGGAGAATTTCTCTATTGCAACGTACTATCCACCCGAGCCGCCTCTGCTGGCGATACTGAATCCTTTCCGGAGTCGGCGATGTGTCCCTGAAGTCCCTGACTTTACCATCTCTATGCTGATCGAATCAGCCCGCGTAGGTCGCTGGAGCTACGAATAAGCAGGCCCGTTCGGGTACAAGCCCAAGCCCCAGCAGCAGCAGGGTTAATCCCTCCTCTCCTCGTAGTAGCAGGTTCAGTCAATACACCATGTCCTTGTCGCTTCAGCGCACTTCTATTTTTAGCTGAGTGTTGCTTCAAGCAGATAGGTCGGAATTTCTTTTTGTGGATTCCCATAAACAGGATAGTTGCGACCCATAACAGTTCTGCTGAAGACTTTTATCGTTGCCCCAGCTTCAAAAAGAACCTCAAGCTCATTTCCCTTTTCTGGCTCATCCATGTCGAACACGAAGGCTTTGACCTTAGGATCTACCACCGTAATGACCATCAGATCAATGTAGCCTTTATTGTAAGCTTTCGATGAGTGCTCAGCTTCACGCATGGCAACTTGTGGACAGAAAGTCGTGGCAAAGGGGGTACTAAGTTGAGTAACAGCATTCATTCCCTTCCACTGGCCACCGTGGAAGAGAATCTGACCATGGGGGATCATAATTCCATGATTAATTACCTCGTCGTTCGCCAAAGTCATTTGCGTCGGAGTAATAGGGTACAGCTGCTGGTAATCCAATAATAATTGCGGTGTAACTGGTGGCATTTTTGCTCTCCAGTTTTTATATTCACCTCCATTCTCCAATTCATTTTCAATATGCGAGGCAATGTCACCATTAGCCCCCGCAAAAGCCAAAACATGCGCTGCATCAAGCAAGGTTTTAATGGGCGATCGCGGCACATGGTCAGGGTAACTGTCAGGGATCCTAGCGATGCACTGTGTGTGGAAAGGGTTGATAATATTCATAGTCAAAAAAACCATCCTTTAAAAGTTATTGTAACTATTTTACCCCTTTTCTAATCCGAGACATAAAAGAACACAATGATTTTTTCTAAGGGATGCACATGGCTTTCCAATAATTCACGTATTGCCATTTTTTTGCTCATAATTTTTCCGCAGATCCGAAAAAAGTTGAACAGGATTTTTCTCTTTTCACCTGCGAATTTCTGCCCCCCCATATCTGAATCTCATTCATTTATAATTTCCGCAACATAGGAGATGAGTCAGACGAAAGGCTCCCCGGAACCGTCCGCGTCCGTGCCGCGCTTCTGGAAAACCTGTATAATTCTAGAGAGTTGATCCGGTGACAACAAGCGTTACACTGTTTTTAAGTGTGAATATTAGCAGGCTCATTGATGAATGGCTTATTTTCAGATGTGTGACCTTTTCACTATGCAATAATATATATATCAGCATAGAAACGCAGACATGCTTTTGACTTATCAGATCGTATGTTACCCTGATTTTTTTACCACGAAGAAAGTTCCCGTCTCATTCTGAGACGGAGCTTGTAGATGACATTATTAATGTGGTTCATGAAAGGACTTGTCATGAATAAAATAATGATTAATATTTTGGTGTTTACCTATAAACTGTGTAAAAAAATCAGGTTTAAAATAGTCAGAAAACTTCTGCAGAACAACCTATTAAAAAATCCCCCCTATGTTGCCCTGACACCAAAGAAACTGACGATAAGAAATGAATATTTCAATGCGATGGATTTCGCCCTGTCAAAAAATGATGTCAGGAACATCGCCGTTACAGGGAGTTATGGCGCGGGGAAAAGCACCATTATCCATTCCTATATGGAAAAATTCAGGCCGGGCGAGTTTATTAACGTTTCTCTGGCGGGATTTGAAATGCAGGAAAAAGGGGAACAGAGCAGGGCTCAGGAAGTGGAGTTAAGTATACTTCAGCAGATACTTTATAAAAAGAATCGTGACGCTCTGCCTGACTCACGAATTGACCGAATCCTGAACAGAAATCAGGCGCACATTTACCGGGTTTTCTGGTCTGTCCTCAAAGTTGCTGCCCCGGTGGGCGGCATACTCGCGTTGATTTATCCTGAGCGAGTGCTGACGTTCACAGGCATTCCTGAAAGTGCCTTCAGTTTTATCAGTGTCATACCCTATCCTAAAGCCTTACTCTTTTGCGTATTTATTCTGGCTGCTGTTTATTTCATTACCGAATGTGCCTCACAGATAGGGATTTTCGACAAGAAGATAAAGCTTAACAAGGTCGCGCTGTTGAGTGGCGAAATGGATCTCGCAAGTGCGGAGACATCATCCCTGTTGAATAACTGTCTGGATGAGATTGTCTACTTTTTCTCTCGGATTGACAGTTACAGGTTAGTTATCTTTGAGGACCTTGACCGTTTAAAAAACCCTGAAATTTTCGTTAAGCTGAGAGAAATAAATAAAATCGTTAATAACAACCTTTCAGACGACAACCCTCTTCGCTTTATCTATGCTGTGCGGGACGATATTTTCTCAGGCGCTGAAGCGCGCACGAAATTTTTTGACTTCATCATCCCGGTCGTACCGGTCATGGACAGCAGAAATGCCTTTTCACTGCTGAACGATAAAATGAAAGGTTTTATTCCTGGCGGAGAGGCTTGCCTGCGTAGCACGGCTGCGTATATCAGTGATATGCGTTCTCTTCAGAACATTGTTAACGAATACTGGGTGTTCAGTAAGACTGTAGATAACAAATTAAGGAATATCAGTCTTTACGCCATGGTATTCTATAAAAACACGTTTACTCATGATTACAGCCTCATTGATAAAAAAGTCAGCATTCTTTATAAATTTGTTTATCATTTCAGGATGCTGTCGCTGCACAAAAATTATTTTGGTAACCTTGAAGAACGCATTTTATCGCTGAGTGACACCCTTAATGAAATACGTGCGGAAAAGGCCAGGACCGCGGAGGATGTCAGAGAAAATATAATACACTCATTAATTCCGGAAAGTATGACCCATATAATTCACTTTTACAGGCCTAGTCCAGAAAATTATTATCAACCGCAGCAAGTTCTTAAGCAGATTGATACTAAGAAACTCATTAATGATGAAAAGTCGTTTGAAGATTTTCTTGGAACTTCTGATAGGATCAGTATTGGCTATTATGGTCAGAATCAATACCAAGTTATCGAATTATCTTACTCAGAACGTGAAAAAATATCTGAAAGCTATCAGCACCGAAAAAAAACGGTGGGTGAGGAACGCGACATTAATTTTAAAATTACCGAAAAAGCGCTTAAGAATGCCAGGGAAGAAAAACGTCGTAAAAATTCGATTTCGCTCGCTGATTTAGTCAGTCTGATGGAGAGGGAATGCTTTACCACCGTCGCCCGTGAATATATGCAAGAAATACTTGATCACGACCTGCTCAGTGACGGGCAAAAACAAGCCGTCAAGCGTGAAATGCAACACGGGGGCTATGATGCGCTTTACTTACTACTGTCACGGGGCTATCTCGATCAGGATTTCATGCGCTCACGCTCTGTTTTCCACGAGGGTGGACTGTCCCTCAGCGATAATGAGTTTGTGAAAAGCGTGGCTCTTGGTCTCTCAGGTCAGCAGTCTAATGAGTCAATGGTTATCGATGATGTCTCGGGCGTCATTCGCGAAATCGACGCGCAGCTCCTCCTGCATCAGGATGCAGTTATGCATCATCAGATCATCGCTCACATGCTCAAAGCCGACGACGCACGGCTTGATGAAATGATAGCCACGCTGTTCAGCAGATCAGGAGAATATGTACTGACACTTCTTAATGTTCTGGAGTCCAAGTTTGCTGCCCCGCAGAGCTTTACGTCTCTGCTGACTCGAGCACTGGAGAAAAACGGCTATCTCGATGTAATGCTGGAGCACCTTGAATCGGCCAATGGTTCTGACGCCTTCCGGGCGATTGCGGCTGAAGTCGTGTCGCTGACAGCCCCTCGTTATTCGCAGGATCCAGGCCTGTACAGGCGATTTGTGGAATCGCTCGGGACCGGTATCGTCGATCATATCAGGCCCGGGCGTCTGGAGGCTTTTCTGACGCACATTCATGAACTGAAGGTCTGTTATGACGCCCTGTCTGACCCCTTATCTGAAAACGAATTAATCTGCCTGCGCTTCATCGGTGAAAAATCTCTCTACCGGCTCACACGTGAGAATGTGGGTATTGTCCTTGCCGCTCAGCTGACAGAGCACGGATACACCGCAGCAGAGTGTGAGCAGGCGCCTTGGTCGCTGGCGCAGAAATATAATTTAGACGCGCTGGGCTACTTTGCGGAGTTCTCCGATGAATTTGTGCGTGAAATATTTCTGTCTTCGGCAGAAAGGGAGGCCGCTATCCTTACTGTTCTGAAGCTGAGTACCCTGAGTGAAACGATGAAAATAAGCATCGTCAGAGAGATGAATTTCTGTTTTGACACGCTGGCTGGTATACCCGAAGAACCCGGGTATGAGGAAAATGGCAGCAGGTTATCTTTCCATGACGCGTTTTACCGTTATGACCGTATTGGTGCCTCATGGCCGGAGTTGGTAACGTATATTGGAGAAGAGTGCAATTTGCAGGTCCTTACCGACTTTGTGTCTCGTCATGCAAGTACCCTTTCTCTCTCTGGGCCGGAAACTGAAGACGGCAGTTCCTATGAGCTTCTCTATAAAAAAATCATCTGCAATAATCGGCTGAGCGAAGATAACTATAAAAAAACAGTTAAAAACATATACATTAATACAGCATGTTTCGATGAGGATATCAGTGATGCAATCATCATCAGGCTGCTTAATATGGATAAAATACCCCTTACGCCCGATGACTTCTCAAATGTGATGAGAACAATCCGTGCTTTTAGTCTTGAAGTTTTGGATGTTCTGTCTTCCTGGATAGGACGTTATCAGGGTGAAATGATGGCTGATCTTGACTACTATTTAAATAAAGATGAGAATCCTGACGTTTTCGAGGGGCTGCTCGGTCGAGTGATGTATTCCTCACAAGTATCTTCGGATAATAAAATGAAGCTTTTCGAAAAATATGCAGATCATTATCGCGAGGGAGATGAGGAAGATATCAATCTTCCTGAAGCAATGAAAATAATCGCCTTCTTTAATTCTGATAACGAGATGAAAATTCGCCTGATGATTTCTCTTCTTTCAGAAGGCTATCGTGACAGGAGTAAGCTGGCAGAAATGGCGTCAGTGATGGAGGAAAAAGAACTCAGCAAAATATTTACACAGCGAACGGCCAGGATTTTGCTGAATGACCGGGATAGCTGCCGACCACTGCTCGATAAATTAAAATCGTCAGGTATTATTAAAGAATATGAATTCAGGGATGACGGAAAGGTAGACTTTAAAATGCGGATAGGAGCCTCTGGTCCTGCAGAATAATAGCCGGGAGCCATTAACGTCTTTCGTTCGTGTGTGAATAGCTCATTGAGTGGCCGAGGGTGGTCCCCAGCATGAACTGGTCCAGTACTGTCAGCATCCCCATGTGAACCAGTGCCACGCCCCAGAAAGGTAGTCGGGCGGCGGTCAGACTGACCGTCAGGTTGCCAGTCGTCACGCTCAGCGATATCTTCATACAGGCGTCAGGAAGATAACCCGGGCTAATGTGAGGGCGCAGTCGTTGGACACCACTGAAGAACTCAATGGCACCTATTTCTACGTGGGCAGACCAAACCTGACCGCAGGTGAGCTCTTTTTTATGATTTTCTGCGAGGAAGTCGCCGCACAGCTGGGCGTTGATGACTTCGGCGCGATCGTGGCCATCCTTTCCGGGCGAAATGTCCTGACTACCCGGGCCAAACCGCGCGATGCGGAAAAGGGCACATCCTACGCTTCACGTGCTGCGCGCAGAGTATTCCGGACCGCCAAGTTTCCCTTCAGCATTCAGCTCCCCACTGTCGTGGGAGGATATCCCCCCTGGACGGCGCGTATACGATGGACACACAAGCTCAGTACTTTTATCGGGCGTGCGGTCCCTGTGGTGGGCTGGGTGATTCTGGCCAGAGATGTTGCCGATATCAGCTTTTACACGGTCAACCGGTATAACACCATCGCCCGCGGGGAGGATAAGTTATGGTAGATGACACCCAGGCGCGCGTGATGGCGCTCATTGAGCCCTGGAACGGCCGCTCCCTGCTGACGTTTCGGAAAAAAACGCTCACGCCCGAAACGTCGCTCAATCTGGACATGAAGCTGGACCCGGAAGATGCGGCCGAATGCCTGCAGAACGTCTTTGATGCGTTCGGTATGGATTCCGATCAGGTGGTGTTCAGCCACTACTATCCAAGAAATCCGCGTGAGGCTATCCCTCTTACGATCGCCATGCTGATTGAATCCGCCCGTGCCCGACGCTGGCTTTTCACCTGAACGGATTACTGTTTTTCCGGATTTATTCTTTCTAAGGCCCTCTGATGCGCCTACACGGTATGAGGCATGAATTACGTACCTGCTTGCTGCAGGTAAACGTCTTATACAGTTTCTTCATCGCCGTATACCCTGCGCTTCAGATCCACCTCTGAAGCCATCTTGCTGACAGGCCTTAAGGCCATGTTCATCTTCCGTTCCTGTTAAGCGGGTATTTACCCGTGCCCCATTCTTTCTACAGCGTTCTGTAGGGAATATCGGATGTTTCAATGTCTAATTGATACTTGCGATCACCTAATTTGGTGGCCCTGTGCAGGTTATAGATGTAGAGCGATTGTTCCGTGATTTTTTGGTCTTCAACCGGGCCGATTTTTACGCCAGAAATAACGTCAGGTGATACGTCTAACTCATAATACGGGATCAGGATATTATTTTTGGTACGGAAACTGATTTTGTCTGAAACGATTTCGTCGCGGATGACCAGTCTTACTTCCTCTTCTTCATAAAAAGATCTGTGCTTGAATGTCGTGGCCAGCATACTTATGATTTCTCTCAAATCTCTGTAGAGATGCATATTATCTCTAAACGGATAGTAAGGTCTCCACCACGGAAAGAGTTCAGCAATCACTTTCGTACGTATTAACTCGGAGGCTTCTTCTAAGGCATCATCTTTATCGAAAATATAATAACATTCAATAAATTCGTATTTTATGGGTTTTCTGGTTCCTTCTCTTTTCTGCGAAGCCCATTCGTTTACCCTTTCTTCCAGTTTTTCTCTGTCAAACCCGATGGCAAACATACCGTAACTTCGCCACTGACTCAGTGTATCTGAAGAGAAACTGAATGATGCTACATAAAATATTTCACTGGCATTTTCAAAATCGTATAATTCTTGAAAGGCGTCTTCGAACCATCCAGGCAGAACCTTTAAAAAATCATCGTCATAATCCAATTTCTGTTTTAATACGTCATGTGCCGCTTCATGTAAAAGTTCAAGCCCCTGCAAATACTCTGTCTTGTCGTTCAGAAAACGGATGTCGGTCATCCTGATTTTATGCGTATTCAGTATGGAATGAACGGCATTCAGGTCAGTGTAGTGGTAGAGAGTCACGGATTTGCCTCATTTTTTTAAACAGCGTTTTATAAAACAAGTTCGTATCGGATTGCGGCAGCTTTCCGGCGGCCGGTTTCCGTCAGCGAAAAAGCCAGGTTCAGTGACGCATTACGGTATTTATGGACCAGTCCGTTACGGTGCAGTGTGTGCAGTGACGTGCGCAGATTAGTGTCATAAATATCTTTAGGAGAGGCGGTGTTGAGTATCTTCAGCAGCTGCATGACAGGCAGGGGATCATCATGGCCTCGGGCCTCAAGTTCAGACAGGATGAGAAGCACTTTTCTCTGCAGACCGGATATACGCATGGCTCATTCCTTATTCATGTTTCACATGAACTAACAGTACATGCGTGACGAAACACTATTCATGTTACACATGAATAGTGTCCGAAAGTACCATTGTTTTCAATCACTGAACTAAAAGAATATGGTGTCCAGTAATTGTACCGGGCTTGCATTCGCTAATCAGTATGGTTACTATATGTACTTGTTCCCGGCTGCAACCGGGAACAAGTACTAACAACCATTTGCCTACTATTTATCGATTTTAAGTACCCAGTACCGCAATACATTCCCGAGTTGCGTAGTGAAATACTTTCCTGCGCAACTCGCTGCGACCTTGCTGACGGTAAGTGGTAACCCCCAGGTACCGATAAACCATTTGGTCAAGATTGCGATAACTAAAGGTTTCACCAAGAGCACGGCAGCCACCATGACTGCCGTCAAAACAATCAAGGCAGTAAGCCTCCACCGTTTTCCTTCAGTGCATGCTGTATAAATATGTCCTACGTTCTTGCGTACTTCACTCAGTCCTTTGTAAAGGTCATGTCCTGTGTCTTCTTGATTTATAGCCATTTAAACCTCGCGTAGTTAGGTTGATTAGAGTCACTGCATTTGTGTTTGAAATAGTCATATTTCATCTCACTTAAAAATGTGTTCGGTCTCAGGACGGTTTGTCCGTTAACGTGATACTTACCGGTATTACTTTTATCTATCCACTCATACTCCCTCCCGCTTATTCTTCAGTCGTTAATGTCTGCGCCATTTCCCGTAGGCCGGATTACGGCAAGGGGGTACCCGTCTCCTGAGCGAACGTTGATCGCGCAGGCGGAGAAAAACGGCAGTTTATGAAGTTTGAATTGAATGCTTATTTACAGGCAATAAAAAACCACCTGATAAGGTGGCTGAGGTCGTGCGAGGGATATAGATTCAGGGCAGGCTTAAGTAATAGCACTAAGCGTTCCGTCATTTATTCATTCACGTTTTCTCAACCTTAGTGCTATTCAATCCGGCGGTGTGCTTTACGTAGCCTCGTGAGGCTTGGCACTCCACTCCAATGAAAAAGATTATATTAAAAGGCCGAATGAAAAGCAAATATTTTTTACAAAAGACTTGCAATAAAATAATTACTTTCCTTTGTTCGTTTTTTGTTCTTTTTGCCGTTTTCTATAAGTATCAGGGCGCTTAATTTTTAATTATGTCGCAGGGGTATGTGTTTTCTTCAATAAGGTACTTCACCGAAAATAAAACTATTCCTGATAATATCTAATCACATACTTTTTAAGGAAAAATGGTCCGGTACCTGTATCAGACGCAACATAGTCAGCCGCGAGTAATTGCTGTTCTGCTGCTAATATCTGATTTTTTAAAATACGATCTGTCATTCTGTACGTCAGCTCAGTATACCCGTTTTACATGTTTCTGCGTCCGGCCACGTGTGTGCTTAGCCGGTCAGTGCCATCTTTCACAGTCCGAATGTTTGTACCTGAGCCATGCGTTTCCGTTTTCTGTAATAACCGGAAAAAAGGCTTCAGGAGGACCGTTTTCCGCCCGGACCACAATATACGGTGTCCGGTCACCCACTTATCGCCCTTATCCAGGCGAAAACGGCGTATCCGTCAGGCGCACCCACCCTGCCCTCACTGCTGTTTTCTTCCGAAATATGGTATATATCCATAAACCGGAAAATGACACCGATCCGCTCAGCGGATTTTTTGGGTGGTCTGCCGCCGTCAGACAGGCGAAAATGGATCTGTCACGAACAGACGTCGCTGCGTGAAATCTGAGAAAACTGCAGGGGTAAACTCCGCCAGATTTCACACAGCGTTGTCACCGAAGAATGAGGATTTATGTCGCTAACGTCCGTTAACGGGCCGATCGGGCTGCACCGCTACCGGCGGGCGCCTCAATGAGGTGCTGGCGCTGCGCCGGCGTGATTTTCGTCTTAACGACACTATTCCGCACGTCATCATCCGCGCGACCAAACAGCGGATGCCCCAAATGAGGCTCCTGCCTCAACCAGCGAAAGCCATTTTTTTAGACCATCGTTCACCTGCGGTGAATGGTATACGTCACCCTTCACTCATCCATCACCATTTAACATACTAATATAAATAGATAAAATTGAAAGGTGAACAATGTGAAGGATTATTTATAAAATCTTTTTTGTAGGATCTCTCTTTCTGGCTGAGCAACTGTTTTGATAAATTCTGAACGCCTAAAAAAGGAGCAATAAATGAACACCTTTTTTGAATGCACTGGACACTAAAAATCGTGAACAGTTTGACGCAGCTATTAATGCTTTGCAGGGGGATGTTGCTGCTGCTGCCGCTCGACTATCCATAGATCCCCGCTTGCGCCTTGAGTATTCGAGGCGTATCAAAGAGATGGCTGACGATTTACGATCCCGAGTTGATGCTGGATTGCTAACATGGGAACAGGCTGCGAAAGAAGCTCAGGAAACGCGAAATCTCATCATGGAAATGATCAGGACTCGCAGTACGCCACTTGGGCGTGCAATGGCGGAAAGAATGAAGTCATCGGGTAAGACGCTTAATGAGTTAGTCGCAAAGAAAGCGACCTCACTTTTTGGGCCTCAAACAAACTTTGCCAGCCTTTCTGAAGTGCAAAAAAATCAGGTGTATGCCAGCATTGTGGAATCTGCGGGTAAATCTAATCCCAGCGTTAACCTGAAGATGTTGCAGCTCTCACGAGCAGGAAAAGGGCTTATCGTCCTCTCTTTAGCCATTTCTGTATATGAAATTTATACCGCTGAAAACAAAGTTGCTGAAACCGGTAAACAAATTGCGATTAACGGTGCAGGTATAGCAGGTGGTGCAGCGGGAGGTGCTTTAGCAGGTTTGGTATGCGGCCCCGGCGCACCCGTTTGTGTTTTGATTGGTGGATTTGTTGGTGGTGCACTTGCCGCCTTTGAAATGGGACGTTTTTGGGGATAGTCATGGAACAAACTCTCTCGGTAAAACTTGTTGAAAAAAGTAAAGCGACTGATTTTCAGCAGGCCGTTTCTGAAGTAGTGATCGATAACATACCGACGGGTATCACTATAAAAGGACAGGTACTCGAAGCCTCAGTTAAAGTCGACAATGACAGGTATATTCTTTTTACAACGGATGATGTGATCTTTGAGGAGTTTCTTACTGTTACTCTCATCAGCTTGGGTCAGGGGATTGTTGAAAGTTTGCAGGTTGGCAATGAGTATTCGTCAGGTTCTTTCGAGGCGCTGTCTGTCAATCACAAAACCATTGAGTTCAATTTCATTGGTGGGTCTGTCTGGACAATTAAAGTGAACGCCCCCCCAAAGCTCCGTGTTCCATTCTTTTCCGATCCTCGTGGCGTAAAACGTTCTTCAGGTCTAAAAGCGTATCTGACGATAGATGCAAAGCCATCACCCTCCCCGACATAAAAACATTTAACAACAGCAATTGGTATACGTTTAGGTATACCAATTATTTTTTAATTTAATATTTATAATTAATTTCATACAGATAGGTTATTCATTCAGATTCCGCCAGCTCCTGAAAGCCCACACGGCGCAAGCCTGCGGGCTTTTTTGTTCCCTCCTGTGCCTTTGAATCCCGCATTCAAAACTTACCGGTTCCAGAGAAGCATGGTAATTTATTGCAGGTATCCGATATTGACTGACTTAATGGCCCATGCGTCATGGTAGACCTCAATGCATTACGGGAAAACCATTATTCATTTAAATAACGCTATTATGCTAAGCCAGCTTATTTCA